>Ga0207695_10000797_pt1 | contig 59086 bp, 51 predicted proteins | sample KBSC54metaG_FD_184354 | JGI IMG/M metagenome (GOLD analysis project Ga0207695, IMG submission 184354) | Corn rhizosphere microbial communities from Kellogg Biological Station, Michigan, USA - KBS C5-4 metaG (SPAdes) (version 2) | ecosystem: Host-associated > Plants > Roots > Rhizosphere > Soil...
GCTCGGCGCCCAACACATTGACCTGCATTCGCCCCGTGACCTTAAAGCTAGACTTAAGGTCAAATCCTCGGGCCGCCCCTCAAACTACACAAGGCGGCCGACGCCGGAGGGATACTTCGAGCCCTCTGTGCGCTCTCGTCCAACCCGCGCGTGGGCAGCGAGACATCAGAGCATTTCCTCGACGGCTGCAACCGTCGTTCCGATCAAATCGATCACCCCTGGCCGGCGTCTCGGATCTATAATTCGGCTGGTCCTCTCATCCGCATAGCTTCCTCTCGACGAGGTGATTCGGTGACCTGTCGGGTAAGCTATGGCTCAGGCGCTGAGGCGAATTGCTCGCGAGATGGCTGCGGCGGTAACCCGATGTCAACCGGCATCGCTGTAAGATCGAACATCGCGGATTGGTGATGAGTACCGCGGTACGCATGGGCATAGAGAGCCCGCTAGCTGTCGAAGCTAGCGGGTTCGTCTTGTCGTTAATTCCCGCTCAAACTATCATTGCCATAATTTGATTGTATGGAGATCTGAAGTGGCTTTAGGCACTGTCAAATGGTTCAATGCGACTAAGGGTTATGGCTTTATCCAACCCCAGGATGGCGGTCCCGATGTGTTCGTGCATATCTCAGCGGTTGAGAAAGCTGGCTATAGCGGGCTCGTGGAGGGTGCCAAAGTCAGTTACGAACTCGTAACCGGTCGGAATGGCAAGTCGTCTGCTGAGAATTTGCGAATCAGTTGAAAGACTAGCGAGAAATCTTGCCAGTCGTACTCCTTAACAAAGGTCTATAGGTTTTCAACGAACGGCAAGTGCAATTCGTAGCCTACAGTGCCGCGACACCTTGCGGCCTTCATTTGACAGATGCCCGCTGGCACTAGGCCACCATAGCACCCGCTCTCGTAAACACGGAACGTCGCGTCTACCGGGCCATCATCCTAGCGCCTGACTTTAGAAGTTTGGTCGGTAAGCACGTTCTCCACAATGTCGGCAAGCCAACTGTGCTGCTGTCAAGCCAGATGATGCACAAGGGATCGGTGGTCCGCAACCTTTGCGGTGACGGGTGCCTGTTGTGTGCCTCGCTCTGTCCGCCATGGCCACCGTCGGAGCGGCGAAAAGTTACCTTGCCCGCACCTTGTCTCTAATGACGGACATCCAGCAATTGCGGTGGGTTTGCAAGCAAGGATGCTGGTCGCTTTAGTGTCGGTGGGTACTAGCAACGGCTAGACCGATCGGTCAGTGTCCACCGGATCGCGGTTTGGTCTTCGATAGCTGCCGCAGTGGTCTCGTTGCTCCTTCGCGTCACGCGTGCCTGTTGTGATCAGCGCCGCGAGCAGGAGCATCTTCAACAGGCGACAGAATCGCATATGGAGCGATTTTCGCATGCCAAGTCGTGTGTATGAACGAGGGCGTCACGCCGAATCTCCTGCCGCGATGCCCTAGCCATACTGCCATACTGAACGCTGGCGGTGCAATATCTGGTGCGAGCGGGCCAAGCTAAGCAGAGCGGCAACCGCAACAGAACATGCGAATTAGGCTAGAGTGCTGTCCAGCGAGTTAAGTCTGGAACTCGATCGCGCGGCTATCTCGCGCTCGCAAAACTAGGTAGCACCTATGTCGAACGCGCCTAGGCGATAATCTTCGCCGAGCCAGGCTCCGGTTGGCGTCGCCGCAATCAACGTGAAGGTCGCGTCAGGATACCGCGCCCACACCTCGATGTCCTCGCGGGTGACAGTCAGGTATCCGAAGAAGCACTTATATCGGCCTGGCTCGGTAACTCGGCCGATTCTGTCCCAGGTGATCTTGTTTATGGGCATCCTCGATCACTCAAAAATAAACACGTTCGCCGCATGGGTAGCGAGCGTCAAGCGAATCGCATTCCGCGAGTCTCGGAATCCGAGTTTATCATGATGAAAGGGAGCCTCCACGCAGCATTTGTAAGCTACTGATTGCAGAACATTGATGGCTCAATCCGTCCTCGGGCATCATGCTAAGAGCGGTTCGGTCTCGCAACGAGCTGAGCCGCGCACTTGGCCGACGAATTTGGCTACTCAATGTGAATGTGCCGTCTTAGATATTCTGGCGACCTCAACGTACGCGTTTTGGTTGCCAACAGGCCACCAAGCTCAAAGTGAAGCGTATGGATGCGACCGTCTTAGGTATAACGAGCGGTGCGGGCGTGGCGGCGGCGGGAAATTGCCGCGCGGGCGGCGTATCCGATCCAGACGCCAAGCGTAAACGCCGCGATGACGAGCGCACAGATTGCGGTGGGGTCTGTCATGAACAACTCCTTCGCATATCTTGCTGCAATGCTGACTTTGCAACTAAGTCAGATAATCCGTATCGTCGATCATCGTCTGCAGTTGGCGATGTTCGATTGTTTCATTCGGCTCGAGCCGAGTGCGCGGGGTCACGAAGGCGAGCGCAAGTGTCCACGCAGCCCAGAAGCTGGTCATCATTCCCGTTCTCCTATCAATTGCGACGGCGCATTACGTCGCGCGGTACCACTAATCGTAGTCCCGTTTTCTGACGTGAAACTTACTCAGACGGTCCGCCGAAGATGCAGCTCGACTGCCTCAATCCGTTGTTCGGATTAACCTCAATGGCTAAGGTTAAGCGTGTCGACATTCCAATTGAGGCGCCTTAACTCGGCGGCGTTCCGCCTGCGCAATGGCTCGTCCGGCAAATCGCTCAGGGTACGAGTGTAGCCATTGGCCGGTTAGCTTCATCGCGGTGAAGCTAAGAGTTCTTCCCCACGACCAGTTCAGAAATTACAAATTGCGGTCAAAGGCTCCTCAAGGCTCGATCTGTTAGGTCACACGTCGTTGTATAATTGCGAGATCGTATTTGAGGCAAGTAGTCATTTGTCAATTCGACGGGTGCGGCGCAAACACGCTCGAAGAGCGAGCGGCGAATCCGGAATCTGGCAACATTGGCCCTCAACATTCGCTAACGGCGACGGCCGCCTCACTTGTCTATAAGGTTCTCGTCTGACAAGTCACTCCTGAGGGGCATTTCCTTTCGGTTCTTGCAGGAACTTTGGCACATGTCCGCGCCCTTCGCGCTCGCCGCGATCACGCGGGGCGGGGCGCTCGGACGGGTCGCGGCCAAGCTTGGACTGCAACTCGACGAGGTCAGTGAAGACGTCGGCCTGGCGGCGCAGCTCGTCGGCGATCATCGGCGGCTGGCTGGCGATGGTGGAGATCACCGTGACCCGGACGCCGCGACGCTGCACGGCCTCGACCAGGGAGCGGAAGTCGCCGTCACCAGAGAACAGCACCATCTGGTCGATATGCTCGGCGAGCTCCATGGCGTCGACCGCAAGCTCGATGTCCATGTTGCCTTTGACCTTGCGGCGGCCGGAGGCGTCGATGAACTCCTTGGTCGCCTTGGTGACCACGGTGTACCCGTTGTAGTCAAGCCAGTCGATCAATGGGCGGATCGAGGAGTATTCCTGATCCTCGATGATCGCCGTGTAGTAGAACGCTCGTAGCAGCGTCCCGCGGCTCTGAAATTCCTTCAGAAGGCGCTTGTAGTCGATGTCGAAGCCGAGAGTTTTTGCCGTCGCGTAAAGATTGGCCCCGTCGATGAAGAGCGCGACCTTATTGGTAGGGGAAGGTGACATTCGATGTGCGCCTGTTGGAGCGGATTTCGGGTAGGAGGGTAACTCGTCCGAGTCGTAAATCATCATCAGCACAATCGATGGCAGACGGCGACCCGTAGACGATCGGTACCGCTAAAAGCTTCAGATCCCAACCGAATTCTGAAGTACATTACCACGTATTCGAACGTCCGTCTGTCGTCTACTTGTTGTGACAAAATGGTCCCGATTTGAAATCGACCTGTTTGTTAGCGCGGGGCCTATCATGACCAACGACAAGTTTGGCCGATTTGATTGAGCGGCATCCAGGCAGAGCCAGAGAAGGTAGGCCAGTTCTGCCAATTGGGCATCTAGTGATAGCCGGCGCGGGACGGGGTAGGCTGCAACAGAATATAAGGCTGCCCGAGTGCTGCCGACGGCTCCTTGTTGGGGCCGAATGACGACAATTCGAACGGGTTCGCTCCCTGAGTGCGGATCCTTCTTCTCGGTCTGCGTTAGATCGTCCCGCGTAGCGTCGGCGGCATGGGATTTATCCCGCCGCCTTTCACGCGGACGCTGATGCGCCAGCTACACTGCTGGATGAATAGCTGCGGGTTACCTAAGTCGCGCGCATTTGCCTTCAGCGCGCTAGGGGCAGTCCTCGGCGCCGACAGTGTCCGAAGATATGAGCATACTGGCCGCAAAGAGTGCGATGCGAACACTTCAATCCGGGCTATTTCCAACGGTACCAAGGGTGCCGTCTATCTATCTACGGAATTTGTTCGCGCCAACCTACGAGTATTGATCGCGACTGGGGGCCTCACAATTTTATTTACGGATTGAGCTTGGCTCCCGACTGTGACCGCGCTGCCGGGCGCCACTTTAGCGAACCTATATGCACTGAAAACTCAACGCTACCGACGTTGCGCGGATTTCCCCGTAGCGTATTTTGGGGACCAACGCAGAATTTGATATGTCCAGAGCCATGGAATTAATTGTTGCTGGCTACGTTAAAGTGCGTGACCGCCGCGCGCTTTCAGATTTGCTCGCACAGCGACGCAAGGTGCTCGGCGAGCTGCAGGCAGTCACCGGCATCGATCCGGCCAAGGCCGTTCAAGCCATGCAGGATGAGATTGCGATCATCGAAGCCGGTATCGAGGAGTTGAAGCCGCCGCCTGGCACGCTGCCGGATAACGAATACGGCTGAAACAAAAGACCGCCCGAAGGCGGTCGCTGTAATTCCACACGACATGTGTGCCGCCGCGTGGGAGGATCAGTGCACTTCAGTGCCGAAGCCAGCGACTTCATCGAGCACCCTGAAGTGCTCCCGAAGCATGGCGGTCGCCTCCGCGATCTTTGCTTCGCGATCGGCCTCGTGCGTGCAGATGTAGATCACGCCAGCGAGCACGCCCGCAGCCTTCACGAGCGCCGTGTGCGGGTCGGAGTCTGCAGCGTCGACCATCTGCTTCGCCACGTCGAGCGTCTCCTGAAGATGTGCCGCCAGTTTGGCGTTTTCCTCGTCACTGCTCATCGCTGTTTCCCCAGCGGCCCCCTCCCCGGACGTGCAAAGTAGCAGGCCTGCGGGTGGATGTCGTTCCCTCGGGGCGGGCTAAGACCGCGGCGCCCAAAAGATGACGGCTCCAGCCTTGGGCAAAGCTGGAGCCGCTGTTAGGGCTTCTGACCTACAGGGCAAGGGACAGGTCGGAAGCGAGACTAGAACGTTCCCGCCGGTTCCAGGTTCCAAACAGTTTCAAACCGAGGAACGACGCGCAGATTTGCCAGTTTATCCCGGACTTCTTAAAGGGCTGCGCATGAAGAAGCCGTCACAGGTTATGATCAGGAAGAGCAACCTCAAATCGATCGGCGAGCTCGAGCGCAGGCTCGCAATGGTGAACGAGATGTAGAGGCTTCTAGGTCTAGAAAAGCCAAGACGCCACGGAGCCGCTGCGAGGCGAGAATCTCAGGTCAAACGGCCGTCCTGACTGGGGCTACTCACCCCCACTGAGGCCAGGCGTTGAAGCCATTAGGGCGTTTCGCTCGCTTGAAGCATCGGCCGTCCCCTGTTCAACTGGACTTCCTTGAAGATGCCGTCGGCTTGGTGCGCGGTGCGCGTGCCCTTAGGAAATGGGCAGATTTAATTCGCAAAGCCCGTTAGCCGGGACGGTATGTACCCGCTGCGCCGTCATCAGTCTGAAACGACCCCGGTGCCGTGATGGGGACGGACCGGGGTCGCATTTCCAGAAGGTTTGTCCGGGTGAAAGCGTGGCCGGACAAATCCAGTATATTGCGCGTCTCCTAATTCATCGTTTCGGTTGACCAGGCCGCATCTTCAAGGAAGTGCAGCTGAACCGGGGACGATCCATGCTGCAGGCGAGCGAGACTTCCCGACGATAATTCAGCGCCTAGCGCTCTCTCATTTAATCTATTATTAGTTGCATTGTCGGGTGATGTAGTATTTTAAGTATTGGGGGCGTCGTGAGTGATCGTAGAGTAATTGTCGTTAGGCCAAAGGCATCGGGAAGTAGCTCTTCGCTTTCGGCCAAAGAGCAACTTGATGAGAACAAGCTTCGCCAAATTCATGATTAAACGAGGCGCAGTTTCCAAACGTTCGTTGCCTGGTTCACTGTCTTTGCAACGATCAACTAGGTTGCCTTCGGCTGGATGGTTGCCGTGTCAAGCAACGGATCGAACCCAACACCCGCAGTTGGAGCGGTGGCAACGGCGGCAGCGATTGGAGCTGCGGTTCAGGCTGGGGCTGCGTTTTCAATATCGCCACTTGCGCTCCCAGTCGCGCTCGTTTTCACTCTGCAGAACGTCCTGGCGTATTTCGGCGCTAGGACAGCAGCGTAAGCCCTTAAGGCCCTCGAACAGAAGGCGTTTCCACTTCAAAACTACGGTGAAATAATCCCGATCGATGGATACGACGGCATCATAATTCTGATGCGGACGGGCATTGTCGCCACGGGGGGACTTTGGTTTTGCGTTCTTATCGCTGCCATTGGCGAGCCTTGGTGGGACTGGCACCCGGCGTGGCTAAAGGACGTGACTTCAGTCTGGCACTATGTCGTGGCGCTACTGCCTTGATCATCAGCAGTTTTTCAATCTAGCTCATGTCGCGAAACGAAGATCATCTGGCGGACTATTATTCTCCGCGCCGCCGGCGTCGACTCGATCTGGATTGATGAGGACGGTCACATCGACGCTGCCGACGTCGCGACGACCGAAGATGAGCGCGGCCGGATCGGTTATTGCTGTCTCCGCGGTGACCATTTCCGCCTGAGTTATCACCTCTACGACTGGAAGCGGTCGGTCCAGGCCGCGCCCGAGGCGATCGCGCGCAAGCTCGAGGAGATGGCGAGAGGCCTGTCGATCGGCATCACCAAGCACCACACCGCGATCGAGCGCGCCCGTGCAGGCGGTTGCGGCGGTTGAGCAAGCCTTCGAGGGAATGGCGTCGACCGAAGAGATGCGGGAGTGGAATGCCATGTTCAAGGAGGCGAGGGTGATCGAACCGAGGCTCAGGTATGCCGATTTCATCTCGGCCAAGAAAGCCGCGATGATTGAAGAGCTCGCGCGCAGAACGAACTGTCCTTAGCCCACTACGAGAGACCTCAGCCCCCAAGGCGGGTTCAAAGCTTTTCCAGTAACTGCCGGCCCAGCATTACGCAATACCTCAAAGTGCTGCTTGGCGCCGGCCCTCGATTCTCCAATGCGTCCTATCTTGTAGAACTCACCGCTCCCGGCGCATCGCCCGGCTAGCGATACCAATAATCCCGATTGCGATCAGGGCAGTACCGGCGATGATCAGCCAATGAGGGAGCTGAAGCGCGGTAAAGCTCATTGCTTTCACCAAGAATTTGGTGGCTAAGACTGAGGCGCGATACAGTACCGGCTAAACCAAGTCTGCTCGCAAAATGAAAACCCCCAGTCCAAGCCAAAGAACCGGGGGCCATTTCCAGAAGCGGTCGTTCAGCGAGATGGGACCGGCCGAACGAAGCCAGGATAGCCGGCAATTCCTAAATTGCCGTTACACAAGCGTTAGCGCCGAGGCGCGCCCCGCATGGGATACACATCAGCGACTGCGTCGCTCATCGATCAGGAAATTCGGCATGCCCCGGCGGATTGCCGTCATCATCTGGCCTGCGACTACCTGCTTGCTTCGGCGCGGATGTCGGCTCGATGAAGAGGCGCGGTTTCGTTCGGTAGCGCCAGGATCCTCCCAGCTCCCCCGGCGTTGCTTCGGCGACGGTGATGTCGGAAGCGGGGTCCGGCGGCTGCGGTACGCTCCTCCACCGTGGGACCTTGCGTTGTTGCCAAACCAAAAAGCACGCATCGAAGAGATCGAGCACGCATGGAAAGCTCACGTGGATGGCTTCTTCGCCGCGGAGGAGGCGGCCGGCGTTAACGAGGCGCAGGACGCGATCGACCACGTGGCTGACTTGAAGCGAACCATCGTGGAGGAGATCGCGGCGGTACCGGCCAAGACGCTTAATCAGTGGGGCCCAGGTTCGAGCCCTGATGCGCCCACCAAACAACGGGATTGAAATCAAGCGGTTTCTTAAGTCTAGCGATCATTCGACCAATGGGCCTTCAGCAAAATCGCTGTAAAACGCTGTCTGCAAGTCATTATAGATACTAGGAGAGCATCTGACTCCCGCATCTCTCCAAAGTCCGTGGAACAAGCGAATTCAGCCTGCCATGGTGCCGGCCTAAGCCTTGAGGCCTGCGCGCTTCGCGGTATAGCCTCGATCCAGAATCGCTCTCCACCAGCATTCATTGTCGATGTACCAGCGGACGGTCTTCTCTATGCCGCTGTCAAAGGTCTCCATCGCCTGCCAGCCCAGTGTGCGCTCTAGCTTGGATGCATCGATGGCATAGCGCCGATCATGTCCGGGACGGTCTTGAACAAACGAGATTAGCTGCCGCCTCGAGCCGGCAGGCGTAGGCAAGATATCGTCGAGCAAGTCGCAAATGCGTTGGACGACGGCAAGATTGGTTCGTTCGTTGCGCCCGCCAACGTTGTAGGTATCGCCTATATTGCCGCGTTCGAGAACGAGCGTCAGCGCCTTGGCATGATCCTCAACGTAGAGCCAGTCGCGGATATTTTGACCATCACCGTAGACAGGGAGTGGTTCGCCGCCGAGTGCTTTAATGATGATGTGGGGAATTAGCTTCTCCGGGAAATGGTACGGTCCATAATTGTTGGAACAGTTCGTGACCAGCGTGGGCAATTCGTACGTCTCGTGCCAACTGCGTACGAGGTGATCGGACGCGGCCTTGCTAGCGGAGTAGGGGGAGTTGGGGGCATAGGGGCTCTGCTCGGTGAAGAGCCCGTCGGTGCCCAGCGACCCAAAGACTTCGTCGGTTGAAACGTGCAGGAATCGGAAATCCCTACGTGCGTCCGAGGAGAGGCTCTTCCAATACCTAAGCGTCTCCTGCAGAAGAGTGAACGTACCGACTACGTTGGTGTGGATGAATTCCGCCGGCCCGTCAATCGATCGGTCGACGTGGCTTTCGGCCGCCAAGTTCATCACCGCGTCGGGACGATGTCTGTCAAATAACTTCCGAAGCGAAGGGCCGTTGCAGATATCTGCGCGCTCGAGCTGGTAGTTTCGGGCGCTCTCCGCGCCGGGAATGGAGTCTGGACTGGCGGCGTAAGTCAGCTTGTCGACGTTGATAACCCTTGCGCCGGTGTCGCGCAGTAAGTGTCGCACGACAGCCGAGCCGATAAAGCCGGCTCCGCCGGTGACGAAGATGGTTGAACCCACGAATCTCATGTGACCTCAGTGTATCTGTTGCGGATCGACAGCGCTTGTGGTGGGAGTGGCCGGACCCTCGCGAGCTAAGCGTAGATCGGAGCGCTTGTTACGTAGGGAGGTTCGCTGATAGTTCTCGCATCCGCGGCGAATGTGTCATGGATGGATAGAAGGTATTGTCCGTAGCTGCTCTTCGCGGCGCGCTGAGCAAGCCGGTGGAACTGATCGAGTCCGATATATCGCAAGCGCAACGCGATCTCCTCGATGCAGGCGATGCGAAGTCCTTGGCGCTGTTCAAGTATCTGCACGAAATGACTCGCTTCAACGAGGGTCTCGTGTGTACCTGTATCGAGCCACGCAAATCCGCGGCCCAGGACTTCGACATAGAGACTTTGGCGTTCGAGGTAGATGCGATTGATGTCGGTGATCTCCAGCTCACCGCGAGCAGAAGGCTTCAGCGATGCGGCTATGTCGACCACGTCGTTACTGTAGAAGTAGAGGCCTGTGGCAGCAATGTTCGACTTGGGTGCGATCGGCTTCTCTTCGATGCTAATCGCTCGTCCGTGGCCATCGAGCTCAACGACCCCATATTGTTGCGGGGAATTCACACAATAGCCGAAGATCGTTGCGCGGTCGCGGCGTGTCGCGGCGCGGTTCATAAGATCGGGTAGGCCGTGACCGTGAAAGATGTTGTCGCCGAGGATCAATGCGACGTCGTCGTTGCCCACGAATTTGCGACCGACGATGAAGGCGTCCGCGAGGCCTCGCGGCTCGACTTGAACTGCATACGACAATTCCAATCCGAAGTCGGATCCGTCGCCGAGGAGCCTTTTGAAGAGCGGTTGATCCTGCGGGGTTGAGATGATGAGGATTTCGCGAATGCCGGCCAGCATCAAGGTCGAGAGCGGGTAGTAGATCATCGGCTTGTCGAATATGGGAAGCAGCTGCTTCGAAACGACCGTGGTGATCGGGTAGAGCCGAGTGCCGGTACCTCCGGCGAGGATAATGCCCTTCATATGCACCTCAGGATGATTTTATCGATCTCCTATACGGGATCTTGAATTCAGATCGGCTAAATGCGTTCGATACAATTTGATCAGTAGGAGAGCTTTGGAATGAATGTCGTCCGAACCGAGATTCCCGACGTCGTGATCATCGAGCCGAAGATCTTTGGGGATCAGCGAGGGTTCTTCTTGGAGTCGTTCCAATCGCAACGCTATGCGGAGATCGGCATCACCGGGCCATTCCTCCAAGATAATCTGTCGCGTTCCGCACGGGGCGTCCTGCGCGGGCTCCATGTTCAGGATCCGAAGGCGCAAGGAAAGCTCGTGACGGTGTTGCGCGGCCGAGTGCTGGATGTGGCGGTGGACGTGCGAAAGGATAGCCCAACGTTTGGAAAGCACGTGGCGGTAGAGCTCAACGACGAGAATCGCCTGCAGCTATGGATACCGCGCGGATTTGCACATGGCTTCGTCGTGCTTTCGGAAACCGCGGACTTTTTCTACAAATGCGACGAGTATTACTCGCCGGAAACCCAGGTCGTGATTCGGTGGAATGACGCCGAACTCGGGATTGACTGGGGAGTAGATCGACCGACGGTCTCGGACCGGGATGCGGCCGGTTGCCGTCTTTCCGATTTCCGAGCGCTGCCCGAACTCGCGGTGAACTGACATGCGCATCTTGCTGACCGGCGTCACGGGTCAAGTTGGTGGAGCGCTATTGGCGCCGTTGTCAGGTTCTGGAATGGTGCTCGTTCCTGCTCGTTCGGAGCTTGATCTCGCAATGCCTCACGCCATTCCGACGTTTCTTGACGAGTGTAAGCCTGATCTAATCGTCAATCCCGCGGCGTATACCGCCGTGGATCGCGCCGAGGACGAGCCGGAGTTGGTCTTTCGCGTCAACGCCGAAGCGCCGCGTGAGATGGCTCACTGGGCCGCATGTCATGACGTTCCACTCATTCATTTCTCGACCGACTACGTCTTTGATGGAACTGGCGTTTCGGCTTGGAGGGAAGACGACGCGACGGCTCCGCTTTCGGTCTACGGCAAGTCGAAACTTGCGGGCGAAATGTTTGTCCGTGCGGCAGGCGGGCCGAGCCTGATCGTCCGGACGTCGTGGGTATATGCAAGTCAGGGTCGTAACTTCATGTTGACGGTTGCTCGCCTCGCTGCGGAGCAGAAGGAGCTGCGTATTGTATGCGACCAGATTGGCGCGCCGACGTCGTCGCGGGCTATCGCCGACGCCGTGACGAAGCTTGTCCGGTCCGGCTTGCCCTCGCTTCGCGATCGCATGGATAAATGCGCAGCCGTGAACGTCAGTTGCTCCGGCGAAACGAGCTGGTTCGGCTTTGCTGATGCAATCGTGGACGGTCTGAGGAAGCGAAAGCTGGGGGTCAAGGCAGAGCGCGTCATACCGATCAAGAGTGAGGATTATCCAACGCGGGCCGCGCGTCCACGCAATTCTCGTCTCGATTCAACCAAGGCACGTGAGATGTTTTCGATCAGAATGCCGACTTGGCAAGCGGCGCTCGATGCCGAACTCGCGGCTTTGGCTGAACTCCGCGGCATAACGATCGCGCCGCCGATGCCGACCGTTGTGGACCGGCTCGAACGCAGCCCGACTGAAAGCTAGAGACGCGTATGGCGAGGCCGGTTGGTCATCTGAATCACCGGTGTGGTGCTCGAACGAAATTCGAGAGAGCGGGTAGGCATGACCCCGCAAGATCGTACCGGTCGAGCACGGTCTGGCGTGCAGCCGCGCGAACCTCTGAAAAGCGGTCGCGATGTACGAGGGCTTCAACCACACGGTCCGCGAAGCCTTCGATATCGAAGAACGGGACCTTGATACCGTTTCGTTCGTTCAGCACCTCGCGCACCGGCGCCGTGTCGGAGCCGATTACCAGGCAGCCGACGCTCATTGCTTCCAGCAACTGCCATGACAGCACGAAGGGATATGTCAAATACACGTGGGCCGAGGAGACCTGCAGGGCGCTCAGATAGTCCTCGTAGGCGAGACGCCCAACGAACGATAGCCGCTGGCAGTCGATCCGTTCCGAGATTTCATCCAGGAAGATCGACTTCCATGTCGTCCCCACCGGAGGAGGGGCGCCATACGACGTGCCATCTCCACCAACGATCAAGGCATGTGCGTTTGGTCTCTCGGCCAGGATGCGCGGGAGCGCGCGTATGAAGACGTGGTAGCCCCTGAGCGGTTCGAGATTGCGCGCGGCGAACGTGATCACTTCGTCTCTCGCCGTCAGAACGCGCCCGGATGGCAAACGAAACGAGGCGTCGGCCGAGGGCTTTGCCCTTGCAGTGTCAACGCCTTCGTGGAGAACGGAAATCTTGTCCCGGAAGAGCTCGGGGAAGGTCGATCGCTGCCAATGTGTCGGTGCGATGCCGGCATCACATTCCGAGAGCGCGAGTAGCGTTGCCGCGTTCTTCAGATGAAGTCCGACGTGGCCATCTATTCCCACCGTCGGGAATTCCGGATCGAAGCCCACGTCGCGATCGGTGCTGCCGTAGAAGAACTCGCAATAGATGATGAGGCGCGCATTCGGGAAGACCGCGCGAATGGGAAGTGCTTCGCCCCACCCCGGATGAGCCATGATCACGTCAGGAATAAATCCCGAGGATTTGAGTGCCGTCAAATTGTAGAGAACTTGTTCGGCGCGATGGCACTCCATGTCAAAGCGACGCGCGAACGGGTGCGACTGCGACACGTCAACATTGTTGAGGGCGTATTTGAGCAGTTTTACTTCCTTGATTGAGCGCGACGACTGCGCGCCCACTGCCGCGACTTGAATTCCGGGCTGCTGCGCGAGAAAGCGCGCAAGTTGTGCGAACTGTGCTGGGAAATTGTTGTGTATGAATAGCACATTCATTTGATTCAATTCTGCCTTGAGTCGCCGCGTCGTGCCGCGAAAGCGGTTGAGCTCACGCCATGAAGCATGAATGTCTCGAAAATCATTTAAGTGCGATTAACTCGGAGTAGACAGTTGCTTCCTATGTTTGCCGCCCTCAGACAACAGGGACATGGCGGTTGATATGCGGCGATCAAGGCAGACAAAATCGGTCGACGTTGAGAGGGGTCTTCTCCTCGTTCGCTATGCGACAGCGGATGATGGAGGCTCGCCGCCGAGAGTCGCGATCGAAGTGAGTCCGAAGCATCGAAAGAACATTGAACTCGTACTGAGCCCCGAACACGCCGAAGCGGTGTTGTGGCAACCCGGGGCGTGCCTAGTCGTGCGCGCACATGAGGCGGGACAGTTGCTCGTCGACGTGACACCGAGCGAGGTAGGCGGCTCCACGGCCGCGACGGTAAAGCTCGAGTCGCTGACACAAGGAGAGCCCGAGGCGACGCGCTGGTCTGAGACCACAACAGAGGCAGGTGTGGAAGGATTGAACGTCCTTGGGCATGTCGCCGGTATCGGTGACGTCCTTGTGCGCGCCGATGAATGGATTGCCGGGCCGCAAGCGCCTGCCCGCATCGAGGGACTCGCGATCAAATGGCCGGACAAGCCTGCATCAATCGATATCGCCTATTCCGTGAAGCTGGCGCGGCCGCACGCCGCTTCGGGTCGTGCGATGGGCTTGGGCGATTATGCCGGAACACGAGGGCGTGCACTGCCGATCGTTGGTGTGACGATCGAATTGTCGGGGCCCGGGTCATCGGACTTTCAGCTGGTTGGCGAGGCAGCATTCCTGGGCTCGCCACTGGTGCGGATGATCGGAACGCGGATTTCAGTCGGTGGGGCGACCGGGCGCGAGCCGCTCGTCGGATTCAAGCTTCGCGTTGATGGGGTCGGCGCGCCGCTGCAGCCCGAGCCCCCGAGCCTGAGGCGAAACAAGCCATCCGGAGATGTACGTGTATTCCGAGCAGCCGGGGCCAGGGCCAGCATGAGCAAGAGAGTGGAGTCTTTCCTCGATAGCGGTCCCACGTATCGTGACGTTGCATCGGTCTGAGCTTCTCGCAGAGCCGCATCATCAGGCGTTGGAGGTCTTGTGTGCCAAGGCGCTCGCGCGCGGCGATCTGCTGGTTGCATATCGGTTGGGTGACCGCCGATGCAGGATACGGCCGTTGGCCGATCCGCATTGCTTTGTGCTACGTGCGGAAGCGCTTTACCGTATGGGCGAGCATTCGGCAGCAATAGAAGATCTGCTGGAAGCCGTTCACATTGCCCCCGACGATATCGTGGCCAACCGCAGATTACTGGCCTGGGGACTGCCCCGTCACCAGGTCGCCGCCGCGAGGGTGTTGATCGATCGGGAGCGGGACGTCCACACCTTGCGGCAGGCGGTCGTGGCCTTGCGCGAAAGTGGAAGCGCAGCAGTGGCCTCACTCCGAGTCTACGACGACTTTGTCGAGGGATGGGCAGCGTGGCGGGGCACTGGACCGATCCGCGTGATTTTGAAGGATGCCGCTGCCAGCATCGAACGAGTTCTTGAAGCCGATCCGATGCATCCGCTCAGCTCGGAACTGGGGAGCGCAGTTGCCTTTCAGTTTCCGCGTCCCCCAGCGTCGCATTTCATCTCCGTGCTTCGAGAGGCAGAGGTCGTTGCGGAGATCCGGCCACCGGTCGACGACGCGCAGCCAATGGTTGCCGTCAGGGCGGCGTCGGATGCGAACGGCCCGTCCGTAACGGTGATCGTGCCCATTTACGCGGACTACGAGGCGACCGCGGCCTGCCTGGAAAGCCTGCTTGTTCAACTCGACAGAAGCCAGCACCGCGTCCTCGTGGTCAATGATGCTAGCCCGGACCCGCGCATTCATCGCATGCTTGATGAGATGGTCGATGATCCGAACGTCCGAGTTATCGTCAACTCGTACAATCTCGGATTCGTCGGGGCGGTCAACCGCGCTCTTGCGGAAGTTCCGTATGGAGATGTGGTTCTCCTCAATTCCGACACGGTCATTCGTCCCGGAGCGATTGAGCGCCTCGCATCGGCGGCGAAGTCGTCACCCGACATCGCGACTGTCACCCCACTCTCCAACAACGGCGAGTTCACGAGCTTCCCGCTCGCAAATCGACCGAACGCCCTGGAGGGGCTCGATGTCGCAAAGATTGACGGCGTTGCCGCGCTGGCGAACGCGGGCCAGATCGTCGACATCCCAAATGGGATAGGATTCTGCTTGTACATCACGCGTGCCTGCCTCGATGCCGTGGGGGCCCTGTCGCATAGTTATCATCGCGGTTACCTGGAGGATGTCGATTTTTGCCTTCGCGCACGGCAACATGGTCTTCGCAACGTGTGCGCGACGTCGGTTTATGTCGCACATGTCGGTTCGCGCTCGTTCGGTAAGGAAAAGCGATCCCTCGTCGTTCGCAACTTGAAGCGCCTGGAGCAGCACTTTCCTCGCTATCGCGCCGAGTGCGCCGATTTTATTCTCGCGGACCCGCTGCGACCGGCGCGACAGGCGATTGAAACTTGTCTTATGGGCGCACGTCGCGGCGGGATCCTGCTGGTCTCGGTGGCAGATGCCGTTGCGGAAGTTGCGCGCGAGCGGGCGCGGTGTCTGGTCGCCGAAGGTGTTCAAGGTGTTCTGGTGCTCGAAATTCAACGCTTTCCGGACCGAATGGTCGCTCGACTGCGCGATCCGAACGGATGCGTTCCGCAATCGGTCGACCTGATTTTGCCATCGGAGATCAGCGAGCTGCTAGGGATCTTGCGGCGGTTGGGCCTGTCGCGCGTGGAGTTTCTCGATCTGGCGAGATTGCCGCGCGCGTTGGTCGACGCGTTGCTTAGTCTGACTCCCACCTACGATGTGTTTCTCGCTCATGCCGAGCTAGGGTTCGAGTACGCGCCGTTTCAAACGGCAGAGCGCAGCTCCTCGAATGCGTCATTCTGGCGCGATATCGTGGCCAGCGCCGGGCGCGTGCTCGTTCCGGATACCCAGGCGGAAGCTCGGGCCAAAGCGCTCGCTCGCGACGCTATCAGCCGGCTGTCAAAGGGCGGAGCAGACCAGCGCCGTTATCCGGCGCGTGTCCTCGGCCCGGCTGCCCGAATCGGTCTCGTCGCGGTTCGCGGCTGCGTTCGCGAGCAAGAATTGATGCGTGAGATCACAATTCAGCTCCGGACGGTATGTCCCGATCTTGAGATTACCGTAGTCGGCGTCAGTCCCGACGAGACTGCGCTGATGAAGGCGGGAGCTTTTGTGACCGGTGTCGCATCGCCCGCCGAGCTGCCACAGCTGTTCACGCGGTACCAACTGGATCGCCTTGTCGTTTGCGCGACGCGAGCGATTTTCGGGCATCCGGTGGTGGAGTCGAGCATGACGACGGCGATCCCGGTTGCCTACTTCGACTGGTCGGAAGGCGCGTGTCCGCCGCATGACGGCGACCTGGCGCTCGATCCGTCGTTGTCCGCGGCGGTAATCGCCCACTCGATAGTCCCTTGGCTCGGAAGGCGCGTTCTCCCATGACATTGCCCTTTGTGCCGATTGGGACCAAAAAGGACGGTGATCTGAGAACGCTATTTTACTGGTCTCACGATCGGATGTTCACCGGCTTTGCGCTCGACGTGGCGAACTTGTCGCAGAAGTTTGTCGTCGAACTGCTGGTCGATGGCCGCCCGCTGAAGTCGGTTCATGCCACAGACTACCTCGCCGCGCTCGCGACGGGCGGCATCGGCGATGGCTGCTATGGCTTCTGCTTCTCGCTTGATACGCAGCTGCTGGGCACCGCAGAGATCGTTGAGGCCCGCATCGCAAACAGCGGGATCGGAATCGGCGAACCGGTCGTCTTGAACGCGCTCTCGATCGGCGGTCCCGACCTCACGCTATCCGGCGGCTTGCAGTGGCTTGGTGGCGTGCGGTTTTCGGGGTGGGTCCGAGAAGGATACGGGGGCGTCATCGACATTCAGGTTGATGGCGAACGAGTGACGCAAGTTCGGGCATCGGGATGGTGTCACGTCGGTGAAGCCGAGGCGGCGCGCGCGGCCCGCGCATTCGACGTCCACCTCCCGTCGCGATTCGCCGACGGCGCGGTGCATCGATTGGCGGCGATCTATGCGGACGGAAATTGCCTCGGTGGTGGCCCCCAGCCTTTTGTGGCTGTTCCCGAAGATCTGTCCGGAGCGTCGCGAGGCTCGTCTTCGACCGAGGTTGAGGATCTGCGCGCCGCTATCTTCAGGCAGCTCGTACCGATGTCGATACCCTTTGCCGCCTACGAGTCCTGGCGGGCAAGGCTGCCCAAAGCCGTAGCGATCGATAACCCTTTGAAAGCTGCCGTCGTCGCCGTTGGACAGGGCGAGATCGACGACACGCTAGCGAGCTTAGACGCCCAAATGCACTCCGCCTGGGTCGCGACGTCAATGCCCGACACGGGATCGTACGCCGGACTGGATTGCGTCGAGGCCTGCAGATTCCTCGCGGAAGAGGCCGCGGAATCGGAATTCGTTGTGTTCGTCATTTCTGGAGCAATCCTGGCGCCCGACGCCATCATGCGAATGGCCGACGTGTTGGAGCGCCATCCCGACATCGTTGCAGCATACGGTGATGTCGAGATCGCGACTGGCGATAGCTCGATCTGGCCGTTGGCGCTTCCCACGTTCGATTACGAGAGAATGCTTGAACAGGGTTATTGCTGCCACGTCTTTGCTTTGAGGAGGTCGGCCGCAGAGCGTCTCCTCAAGAAGGGGGCGACGAACCTCTATCGTCTCTTCAATTCGCTGCTGGATGAAGGCATGGAGGCTGCCGAGCAAATTGCCCATCTTCCGGGGGCCATGGCAGTATTGCCGCAGCTCGATCTCGTTTCCGCCAGTGAGGCATTGGCGACGGCGACGCGAGCGCATCTCGAGCATCAGCGTGTCGAAGCGCAGGTGGACGCGGGAACATCGGCGATTCTTCCGATAGCGAGAGTATCCCGATCCAGGGACGCCGGTGCGGTAACTATCGTGATTCCAACCCGCAACAAGCGCGCGCTTCTGGAGGCGTGCCTCGGCTCCCTGCGGCCTGCGCTCGGGAAGCGGGACTGCGAGATCATCGTTGTCGACAATGGCTCCTCCGATCGGGATGCGCTCGACTATCTCGAGTCGATCGACGGCAAGGTTGCCAAGGTGATGCGCATTGACGGCGACTTCAATTTTGCGCGGTTGAACAACATCGCAGCGGCCGCAGCGGAAGGCGAGTTCCTATGCCTGCTCAATAATGATGTTCAGGCGCTTGACGGAGATTGGCTCGATGAAATGTTAGGCCGCATGTCGGGCCCAAGGGTCGGCGCTGTCGGCGCGCGGCTGCTGTGGCCGAGCGGCATCGTTCAGCATGGCGGTGTTGTACTCGGCGCGAATTTCGCCGCGACGCATGCATTCAACGATCGCATGGATGACGATGCTGGGTACGGCGAACTATTGCGTGTTGCGCACGAGTGTAGTGCTGTAACCGCCGCCTGCCTGTTGACCCGCCGTAGAGACTATCTCGACCTTGGTGGCATGGACGAGTTCCGCTTTCCGGTAAACTTCAACGATGTCGACTACTGCCTGAAGTTGCGCGCGGCGGGAAGGCGCGTTGTATTCACGCCGCACGCGAAGCTGCATCACCTCGAGTCGGCAAGTCGGGGCAGCGACAGGCGTCCAGACCGCAAGGCGAGGCTTGATCGCGAGCTGCGCAATCTGCGCGCAAAATGGGCTGACGTGCTCATGAACGACCCGTTCTATAGTCCGATCCTGTCGCTGGATTCCATTCCATTCTCCGCGCTGGCGTGGCCGCTGAGATCGATGGAATGCCGACGCCTGGAGCGACCAACGCCCGTGCACGTACCGCCCGGCTTCTAAGTCCGGTAGCATCCGACCTCAACGGCCGCGTTTCGACCAGTGCAGACCTTTTGTCCCCGAAAAACGTTCGCTCGGCCGGCGAGTTACGTCGTGATCGCGCCGCGAAGATTCGTCGCGCACGGCTGGATCAATCGATCGACACCATAGTTATTGACGCAACTTTGAGCGTTAATTGCATCGCGAATTTTGGTTCAAAGTGTGCAGTCGAATTTTGCCGAAAGTAACTGATTGTTTGCGACGCAGCGCGGAGTTCCAGATCGCTTGTTGACGAAGCGAGCACCTCACCGCAACTTGCAAACGCAGTTAAGCGTTTCATTTGGCTTATTCGTCGACAGGGGCACACATGGCGACTTACGATCTGGACAGGACGGAGCTGAATCACCTTCTCTCGCCGAACATCGATCCTACTGCGCAAAAGGCGGTGATCGATTATCTCTTGCAGAAGGGAGCTTTCGAAGAAGTCGGCGACGAACACGGGCACGGCCGAGGTCATGGCCACGACTATCATCATCACCACCACGGTCACCCGACCGTGGACGTTCAGATCAGCGATGGGACAGATCCAGTAGATCCCAACGCGCAGCTTCTCGTCCTGACGAGCGCAACGAACACCGTAACCACGGGCGGCGATTTGAAGGCGATCGTGGAGAATGTCGCTGGTAATGCCAATCTGACGGTTCATGGCAGCAACGACGTCATGATCGTGACCGGCGGTGGCAATGATCACATTACGTTGCAAGATACCGGTGATGACGTCGTCATCGCAGGTAAGGGCAACGACGTCATTCAGCTCGGTGCCGGCGAGGACAGCGTCTACGGCGGCGCCGGCAACGACTCGCTGACGGCAGGAACGGGCGGACATCAGCTCCTGTCAGGTGGCGATGGTAGCGATACGCTGATCGGGGGTGACGGCGGACATTCCACGTTGCTCGGCGGAGACGGCAACGACTCCCTGGTGGCCGGCAACGGTGGTCACATGCTGCTCGAGGGCGGCAGTGGCAACGACACGATGTATGCCGGTACGGGCGGCGATACGATGGATGGTGGTAGCGGCAACGATCTGTTCCACATCGGGGCCGATCCGCACGGCCACGACACGGTCGATGGAGGCAGCGGCAACGACACGATCAAGTTCGATGACTACTCATCGAAACAGGTCAGCTCGATGCACACCAGCCACGGCGAGACCATCATCACCTTCAAGGATGGTCTGCAGGTGACCATCACTCACGTCGAGAACCTTGTCTTCACCGACAAGACCGAGCACCTTTGATCAACGACTGAAGTGAGATGGGAGTGAGCTCTGACGGCTCGCTCACATCTCGCTCCTACGACCTTCTCCAAATCTGAAAATCGGTAGCGCTTGGAAACGAGCGGAGCTTCGCGAGACCCCTTGAAACCGAAACTTTCCTCGCCCCTCCTTAACGAGCTGCGATCGTTTATCCCGGTCTACGCGGCGCTGTTCGCGTTCAGTTTCTTTTGTCCGATCCTATATCTGACCTCTCCGATCTTCGTTGAGCAGATATTCGATCGCGTGATGTACAGCCGAAACGTCGATACATTGATGGTTCTGGCGGTGATCGCCACGTTCCTGCTTGCGATGTACGCGGTACTCGAATGGGTGCGAAAGAAGGCGATTGGGCGGATCGGCAACGCCGTTGACGAGCGTCTCAGCCGAGTGATCTTCGAAGCGGCAAACCGGCCAGGCAAGCTGGGCGCCGGAGCGCGCGGGCCGGCCGTCTTGGCCGACTTCAACATGGTGCGCGACTTTCTATCCGGCGGTTCCCTGATCGCGCTGTTCGACGCATTCTGGGCGCCTCTCTTCATTATCGTGATGACGATCGTAAGCTGGGTGTTCGGGGTCGTCGGTCTCCTCACGGTCTCAATTACCGCAGGCCTGACATTTTTGAACCATCGGATGACCAAGGCTGACGCAAGTCGCTACCAACGGTTGCTATTCAAGTCGCAGGAATTCAGCCTCGCGGTTTCACGAAACTCCGAGACTGTCCGTGCACTCGGAATGCTGCCGCCGTTGCGGGATCGTTGGTACGACCTGCATGTGCGGATGCTGGGCTGGCAATCGGCGCTTGTTGGTCGATCGGATATGTTCGCGTCCATCACGAAATTCGTCCGCGCCTACCAGATGGTCAGCATCTTCACGGTCGGCACGCTGCTCTTCCTCGACAACCAGGTGACGCTGTCGAACACCTTTGTCGCGATGTCGCTGATGATGCGCGGGCTCGGGCCGATTGATCAGGTGATCAGCAGCTGGAAGAGCTATTCCAGTTTCCTCGGAGCCGTATCAAGACTTGACGAGGTGTTACGTGATGCAGGCGAGGAGAACCGGAAGGTTTCCTTGCCGGCGCTCGGCGGCAGGCTGACGGTGTCGCGCGTGTTTGCGTTTGCAGGCGGCGGTGACAAACCGCTGCTCAATGACGTCTCGTTTACTGTCGAGGAAGGTCGCGTGCTCGGCGTGATTGGCCCGAGTGGAGCAGGCAAGTCGTGCCTGGCGCGGACCTTGGTTGGAGCCTGGGTGCCGCGAAGCGGAAACGTAGCCATCGGCAATCACGATCTCACGCATTGGAACGAGGATGAGCTCGGTCGCCATCTCGGCTACATGCCGCAGGATGTCGACCTCCTGCCCGGCACGCTCGCCGAGAACATCTCCAGATTCGATCCGGTTGCCTCGACAAATCCCGATGCCTTGATCGCCGCTGCCGAGCTCGCGGGTATCGAGGACCTGATAAAGTCGCTGCCGAACGGCTACAACACGATGGTGGGTCCGAACGGCCATGTGCTGTCCGGCGGTCAGCGCAGCAGAATCGCATTGGCGCGCGCCGTCTACGAGGAGCCGAAATTCATCGTTCTGGATGAGCCGAACTCGAATCTCGACGCGATCGCGGAACAAGGCTTTCTTAATATGGTGCAGAAGGTCCGGGCCAGGGGCGCGACGGTCGTCATCGTCACCCACAAGCTCAACATTCTCACCTATTGCGATGACGTTTTGGTGCTTAACAGCGGTACTGTCCAAGCCTTCGGCGCACGCGACCAGATCGTCAATCGCATTCCCCGTTCGGCGGCGCCACCCGCGCTGACCGTGATACCCGGCGCGCTCGAAAGCCAGGGAGCGTGAACGATGGATGCAGAGCGGATCGAACTCTTGCCCGCGCCCGTTCCGTCGACGGATTGGCGCGTCATGTTGCAAGCTGCGGCCGGCGTGATTGTAATCACGTTTGTGGTGTTGGGCGGCTGGTCGGCGGTGGCACGTCTCGACTCGGCGGTGGTTGCCGATGGCGCCGTGGCGGTCGAATCCAATCGAAAGACGATCCAGCATCTGGAGGGAGGGATCGTCCGCGAGATCCTGGTTCGCGACGGCGATATTGTTCGGCAAGGTGAAACACTGATCCGGCTGGATCCGACGCGCAACGCTGCGGCCGATTTGGGCTATCGCGAGCAGTTGGCGATAGCGAGCGCCTTGCAGGCGCGACTGGTGGCACAACGCGACATCGCTAACCGAATCGAGCTTCCGTCCGAGGTGACATCGCTCAAGGATAATCCACTCATCGTGAACGCAATTCACGATAATCAAAGTCAGTTCGACAATCGCCGCGAGAGCCTGACGCGCGGCACGGAAGTCATCGAGAGGCAGGTGGCGCAGGCGCAGGACGAGATAAGGCAAGCCAGCCTCGATCAGAGGACCGCGCAACAGCAGATTGAGTCCATCAACGTCGAGCTGCCGAATCTGAAAGTTCTGCTCGAAAAGGGGCTTGTGGCCCTTCCGCGCGTCACGACGCTCGAGCGCCAGTTGATCCAGGTCCAGGGACAGCTCGAAACTGCGCAAATCAGCAAGACGAAGGCGGCCGAGAAAGTCGGCGAGTTCCAGGCGCGCATCGACCAGTTGAAACAGGACTATCGCCAGGAAGCTGCCAACGCGTTGCCTGATGTGCGGAAGACGATCAGCGACGCGAGACAGCAGCTCGTCGTTGCCAATGACGCCCTGCAACGAATCGAGATCAAGGCACCAGTGACCGGGACCGTGCAGCAGCTCAAGATATTCACGATCGGAGGCGTCATTCGCCCGGGCGATCCGATCATGGACATCGTGCCCTCGAGCGACGTGTTGGTGGTGCGAGCGAAGGTGATGCCGATCGATGTCGACCGGATCGTTGCTGGCGATGCGGTGGAAGTGCGCGTCCCTCAATTCGTCAGGTTTGAGCTGAGACCGATCATGGGTTCGGTTCGCAGCATCTCCCGGGACAGCATTCAAGATTCGCCAGGTCCAGCTGGACCGGCCCAACCTTACTTTGCTGTAGAGGTCGCTGTGGATCGCGCGTCGATTCCGGATGAGATCCGGGATCGCATAAGCGCCGGCATGACGGTTGATGCGATCATTCGTACCCAGGAGCGGACGGTCTTGTCGTATCTGGTGGCACCGATCCGTAACCGACTCGCGAAATCGATGCGCGAGCGCTAAAGCGCGATGAGATTAGGATGAATCGTCATCGCGCTTATTGTTCGAGCATGATTTTTCCGGAAAACCGCTGCACACATTTCCGGATCATGCTCTAGCCGGTTCGGTTGGCGCGAAGGGGATTCTCGGGGAAATCGTAGGCAAGCCATGCCCGGACCGGGCCCGGTTCGATCGAGAGCCGAATGCCGGGCTATGCCGTCCGACCTCGTCGCGCTTGTCGAGCGGTACCGGCCGCCTTCACGGGGGGCAGGCGCCCTCGGGAGAGGTCGTTGTGATTTCTGCGAAAGATACCAGCTCACCATCGTCAAGGACGAGAGGCAAGTGGTCGATCGGAGTCGAATCCGGCACGAGCATCGGCGACGCCGGTTGAGGCTGAAGGCGCGAGCGCCCGGGGTCCTTCGGCAAGTATTGTGTCTGCAGGTTGTGCAGTGAGAACGCCCAGGCGACCGCCAAATCGACGCCGAGGAACCTGTGCCTGCCCATCGCGCCAAGGGCGGCATTGTTCATTTGAGCGAGGCGACCTCGGTCGATTACGTAGAGGGGTGACCCGTCGTCAGTCTGCTCGCTATCGATCAGCGCTACCAACAGGCCGGCAATCAGGTACTGATCGAGCACATCCGCGAACAAGTCGCGGCTCCGTCGCAAAAGACCGATGAGCCGGTGCAATTCCATGGCCAGTTTGCTTGGCTGACCTGCCTCGTCTAGGAACGGGATACCGTGGGAGGGCGACAGATACTTCGAATCCTCGGCAATGGTGAACTCTGACAGCGGGTCATCGCCGAGGTGACCGGCTGCGAATGGAAAGCAGCGGAGCCCGATGGGCCGGTACACGCCGCGCCACTTGCCGGCCGCGTCCAGCAGCGGGTTGACGAAGTAGCGCGGGTGCACCAGAAGCCCCAGCTCAGGAAGTTGCTTCTCAATGCGCATCGCAAGCGGAAAATGACGGCATGCCAGGTGGTACTCGCTCATGCCGACCGGAATCCAGTTGAGCTGGTCGGTCCAGCAATCCTCCGTCGGCATCGATAGCCGTAGATGCGACACCTCGCGAACGGCGACCTGCCGCGTCATGACTGGATCAATTCGGAAGGAGCGCCGACAAGAGGGCGGCCCGCCGCTGTGCCCGGGGCAAGGCTCTCGCTACTCTCGAGGTGCATCTGCCGCCTTTGACCAAGGAAGGCCTTGGCCCGCGCCAGCAGGTCCCCGGCGCGAAACAGCGAGACGCGATGCAGGCTTAACATCTGGGCGCAGCTCATTCCGTGCTCCCGCAGAAGCGGCGCAAAGCTGCCGTCGTCGAACGCCGTGCGACGGATCACAAGCAGGTCCGGAACGTGGATCCGGTGTCCGTCGATGTCGAACGTTAACGGCCAGGGCTCGAATGCATCCATGTCCGCGAGCGCCCGCCCAATCGCCATCGTCGTGCCGATCTCGCGCGCGAAGCGATCCATGAATGCGAACCGGGTCATCGTTCCGCGAGAAAGTCGGTGTCGAACCGTCGTGATGGTTGCGCCAACGTCGGTTGGGGCATCGGCGAACACGTCGTCGATCATCCTTGGCGTATCCGGTCCGGTCGGCTGGGAGGGATCAAACACGAAAGGATAGGCGCGGAGGATCACCGGCAGCAGTGCTCGAGCGGCGGGCGCCTGCATGCGCTCGTCATTCGATAGCCCGCGCAGTGCAACGAACTCGAGATTCAGTTCTCGGCGTCTCCAAACCAGCGGGAACCAGGACGCGAGCGGTTCACATTCCGAATGCACGATCGGGACGACGGCGGAATTGCGTACCTGCGCGTAAGATTGCGGTGAGTAGATTCGCCTGAGAAGCACATCCCCGACAAGCGCGACGGGACGTTCACCGGGCCCATCCAGCCGCTGCTCCGAGTTGGACAGCATTGTAGGACGCAGATCGGTCATTATGGCGATACGGACATATCGAGGCCAGCGGCCTTGAGTTTGCGCTGGATCGCTGCTCGATCTGCTTTTTCCGTCAGCGCAAGCGCCCAAAGATCGAAGTTCTGCCGGCGCGTGACGACCTCAGCAAAGTCGGCTTCCAGCAGCAGCTGGCCCAGCCGCTCTGCGGTCAGCCCGGAGTTGTGTGCCATGTGCATATTGCCCGATGCAATGGAACGGCCGTGGCCGAACATCATGTCCAGCGGCGTGATCGGCCCGGCAGCGGAATGATAGACGACGTGGTCCGGTCCATGCTCGAGGAACAATGTCATCACCGTTTCCAGGTCGGGACACGTGATCAGCGCGAAGCCGTCCGGCCTGAGAATGCGACGGAATTCGGCGAGCGCGAGCGGTATCTCGTGCGCATGAAGGTGCTCGAGGCTGTGCGACGACCAGATCGCATCGAAGCTCCGATCGGCGAAATGCGGGCGGAGATTGGTCATCGAGGCGACCACGTCGGGGTCGGCCCGCGCATCGACGTCGGCGCGAATCTCCTGCCAGTGCACCGGATCAAAGGCGGAATGCAGCCTTTGATTCGACCTCGGGCCCGAACCTGCGTTCAGGACTCGTCTCGTTGTCGTCTTGAATGATGGGAGCCGCCGGAGCTGGGCGTCGTCTTGAACTTCGATCATGCTCGCATCATACACGCACGCCGGTTTTCAAATGCTGACAGGATGCGAACAATCAGAGTCAATTTGCGGGGAAATTACTGAGGTGGATACGGACAAGTCGACCAAGTTGTGGGGCTCCGGATTTACTGTTTGTCACCCGCATCTCCATGCAAACCCAAGGTCAAGCACAATACTTGTTGGAAGCTTGCCTGATCATCGTCGATGATGGGGCGGTGGCATCCGTCCAGGGCATGTGCCGGGCGATCTTGGACGGGGCGCGCGAGGAAAGTGTGCGGGCAGGTGTAATGACGAAGTCGTCAGGTAAGTCTGGTGAAACCATTGTTGCTGCGTCTGATGTCACAAAAGCTGGTCCGGTAAACCGATCGCTCATTGAGGGCTTCGTTGATGCTTTGTCCCGGAGCAGCGCATCCGGCTGGGCCTGGATGCCATCATCGCCGCAGACAACGGTCGAGATCGAGGCGACGCGTGGTGGAAAGGTGATTGGCCGTGCCCGCGCCGAGCGCTCTCGGCCGGACTTGTTGAAATACAACAAGGGAACGGGGCTGTACGGCTTCACACTGACATTCGACCACGACCTTGAAGGCGGCGAGATCCCGAAGTTTCGGGCCTGCGGGCTGGGCGAAGCGGCAGTGCTGGAGGGCGTGAGCGAGCTTCCGCCGGTGGTCAAGCCTGCGCCGAAACGCGGTGCGGCGGTCGAGAATGGGCGAGATGCCGAGGGGCACATCGACAATCTAACGCGCTGGGGCGCCACCGGCTGGGCGTGGTCGCCAAAAGCGCCAGAACTGCAGGTGCTGGTGGAGGCCGTGGTCGGCGAACGCGTCATCGGTCGCACGCGCGCAGCGGAGCCGCGGCCGGATCTCGCCAAGCACGGCAAAGGCACGGGGCAGTACGGCTTCAACATGAGATTCGAGGAGGCGCTCGAGGACGAAGTCCCGCAATTCCGGGTTCTTCTCGATGCGGTCGCGCCGCTCGCATGCGTGCACGAACTTCCATCGTCCGACGCGAATTCCCGGGTGCCACAGATTCGAGGCACGATCAATCGGCTGCTCCAAGACCATTCGCAGTTCACCGCGCGTGGACCCGAATTCGAAGAGTTCGACCCCAGCATCCTCGAACAGGATGGTGTCGTGACCTCGAGGCTGGAGCCGCTGGTCTTTGCGTTCTACTTGCCGCAGTTCCATCAAATTCCCGAAAACGACAAATTTTGGGGCAAGGGCTTCACGGAATGGCGACAGATGCCGCGCGGCCTGCCACGATACCCCGGTCACTATCAGCCGCGCATTCCGCGTGATCTCGGCTTCTACGACCTTCTGGAGTCCGAGGCGTTGCCGCGTCAGGTGGCGATGGCCAAATCTGCAGGCGTTAATGCTTTCGCCTATTATTATTATTGGTTCAACACCAAGCGCGTTCTCGAGAGGCCGCTTGAGGCTTTGCTCGAATCCGACGTCGAGATGCCCTTTCTGCTGATTTGGGCCAACGAGAACTGGACCCGGACCTGGGATGGCGCAGAGAGCTCGGTGCTGCTGCGCCAGGACTACAAGGAAGAGGACGAGCCCGCACTGGTCGACGATCTGGCCCGTCACTTCAGCGATCGCCGCTATGTTCGATTGGAGGGCCGGCCCTTCTTCATTATCTACAATCCGGCCCACATACCTGAGCCCAAGGTCACTATCGCCCGCTGGCGCGCGTTGCTGAAGAGCCGCCACGGCCTCGATCCCATCATTTTCATGGCCCAGACGTTTGGAGCCCGCGATCCGGAGCCTTTCGGCCTCGACGGCGCCATGGAGTTCCCGCCGCACAAGCTCTCGGACAATCTGCCGGGGCGTCCGACCCCAGATGCCTACAGCGCCGAATTCACGGGCCGCGTCATCGAATATGACGAGTTCTGCGATGCGTCGCTCAAAGAACCAGCGCAGCCTTTCCCGCTGATCAAGACAGTGGTGCCGAGCTGGGACAACGATTCGCGCCGTCCCAACCGTGGCCTCTCGCTCGAGCATACGTCGCCAAAAAAATATCAACGGTGGCTCCAGACGCTCATTGAGCGGGCTGTCGTCAAGCCGATCTTCGGTCGACCGATGGTTGCCATCAACGCTTGGAATGAATGGGCCGAGGGCGCCTATCTAGAGCCCGACGTGCATTACGGTGCGGCCTACCTCAATGCCACTGCGCGGGCGATCAATCAGGCGACCGGCAGCGTGCGCCCGATGCGGATGATCGCTCGAAGCAGTCAATCGCCGGCTCTACCAATCTCGGTAATCCTGCCGAACTACAACCATGCCCGATTCCTGAAGGAACGCATCGGTTCTGTGCTGGCGCAGACCCATCGACCCGATGAGATCATATTCCTCGACGATTGCTCGTCGGATGACAGCTTGGCGATAGCGGAGGAGCTTTTGAGCGGTTCGGATATTCCATACCGGATCGTACGCAACGAGCAGAACTCCGGCGGTGTCTTCCGCCAATGGCTAAAGGGGCTCGAACTCGCCCGCAACGACCTGATCTGGATCGCCGAAACAGACGATTCCGCCCATCCGGAGTTCCTCGAGCGTCTGGTCCCCTATCTGGCGCGCGGCGAGATTGCGGGTGCGTTCGGCCATATCCGCTATATCGACGAATCGGGCGAGGTACTGCACGACCTCGATAGCTATTTCGACAATATGGTGAACTTCTCGTGGGACGCAGCCTGCGTCGTGCCGGCCCACCGGGCCTTCAAGCGCGACTTCGTTGTGCGGAACGTGGTGCCGAATGCATCTGGTTTCGTATTTCGGCGACCGCAGCTCAGCGAGCGAGAGCGCGAACGCCTCGTGCAGTACCGGTTCGCGGGCGACTGGTATTTTTACGCGCTGTTGCTGCGCGGCGGCTGTATTGCCTATGAGCCGGAAGCCAAGTCGTTCTTTCGACTGAGCCGGTCTGGCACCTCGCGCAACGCTTTCTTTACGGATCGGCATCTCGAAGAGCATCGCATGGTGCTCGACGACCTCTCGTCGGAGTACCGCGTGAGCGACGCTGCGATTCGAGCCCATATAGAGACACTGCTTTGTCACTTCGCGGACAGGGAGAGCGGTGATCTCTTTTCGCGGCTTGCGCCAGCGCACACCCGGCGGCCGCCATTGCGGATCTGCATCGCCGCGCACAGCTTCGATGTTGGCGGTGGCGAGATCCTGCCGCTAGAACTGGCCAATGCGCTCAAGGCCAAAGGACTGCACGTCACCTATCTCGTGATGGAGAATGAACTGGCGACCGGCAGCAAGAGCGTGCGCCGGCGACTGCGCGCCGATATTCCGGTGGTACAGTGGTCGGACGTCTGCGACGACTTCGGCGGGTTCCTTGGCAATTTCGGAATCCAGGTCTTCAACTCGCACAATGTGAGCGTCGACTATGCGTTGTACTGCAAGCACATTGAAGTGCTGCTGCCCTATGTCGGCTCGCTCCATGGAGGCTACGAAACCGTACCCGATCTGCTGACCGATCACTTCGCGTCCTATCTGAAGCGGGTCGTAGACAGCTGGCTATATCTCGCGACCAAGAACACGGCGATGCTCAAGTCCGCTGGTATCGACGACAGCAGCTTCCGTCGCAGCTTCAATGCAGTGCCGCCGCCGGCCGGACCGCACGTCGACCGTATCGAGTTCCGCCACCAGCACGGCATTCCCGAAGAGGCGTTTGTCACCTATCTTTGCTCACGGGCGATCCCCGACAAAGGCTGGCGGTTGGCGATCGAGGCGGTGCAGTTGGTGCGAGAGCTGTCGAACCGGCCCGTCTGGCTGGTGCTGATCGGCGATGGGCCCGCAGCGTCGGAGCTGAAGCAGATGTACGGTGCGCTCGACTGGGTGGTTTTCCTCGGTCACGTCGACAATCCCTCACGCTATTTCGATGCGTTCGATCTCGGGGTATTCCCGAGCACCTTCAGTGGCGAAACCTTCCCGATGTTCCTGCTGGAGTGTTTCCAGGCCGGCAAGCCCGTCGTGGCAACCGACATCGGCGAGATCCCCTCGATTATCGGCACTGATGCCAATTTGCGCGCCGGGGTGCTGGTACCGCATCAAGCGGCGCGCGCCGACATCGTGTATGCGACGGCAGGAGCAATCGCGGGCTTGGCACAGAACTCAGCGCGGTATGAGGCTATGTGTGCCAACGCCCTGAAGGCGTCGAGCCGATTTAGCATGGAACGGCTGGTTCAGAGCTATATCGAGTTGTTTACCAAGCTGATTAACGGAGCAGAGCAGACTGGTGAGCGAAGATCGGTCGCAAGGGGCACCAGACTCCTCGGAGCGGCGTAAAATGTATCGCAACGCACTTGTCGTCGGGGTTCGCCAACTGGATCATTCCGGCGAGAAGCCCACGGTCGAGCAGATGATGCTCAGCCTTGGCCAGAACACCGGAAACATGATGTTTACCCAGTCGCTCACCAGCGTGCTGGCAGGTGCGGCGTGGGGGTCGTTCCGCCTCGATGCACAAGACGTCGAGGGACACGACGCCATCGTTCTCGCCGCAGCGAACTGGGTCAACAATTTCGACGACTTCGGCTGGTTGGCCGAGCGGCTCGAGAAGACCAAGCTGCCGGTGTTCCTGATCGGTGTGGGCGCGCAGGCTTCGACGGCAGACGAGATCCCGGACGTGAGCACGGGAACGCTGCGGTTGCTCAGCCTCGTCCAGGATCGCTCCAGCAGCATCTCGGCGCGTGGCACCTTCAGTTGCGAGGTTCTGAACAGATACTGCATCAAATCGGCGCGGCCGACCGGCTGTCCGTCACTGATGCTGATAGGACCGGAAGGCCCAAGCCCATCGCTGCTGCGTGAGCCTCATTTTGATGCCTGTAGCATCCATGCCACGCGGCACGGGTTCTCCTCAACCGACGAATTTCAGACGTTTCTCTATCGCCAGGCCTTCAGCCGCGGGCTCGATCTGGTGCTGCAGTCGGAGGTTGCCGACATCCACTACGCCGTGCGCGGTCGGACCGGGGAGGAGGTTCCCGCCCGGGCCGCAGAAGTCCTGCCAGGTATCTATGGCGCCGACGCGGAAACGATCGCAGCCTACCTCGAACGCCACGGCCGCGTCTTCACTCAGTATTCGGACTGGATCGCCTATATGCGAGAGCGCTCGTTTTGCTTCGGCACTCGTATTCACGGCACGATAGCGGCGCTGATCGCCGGAACGCCTGCGTCGCTGATCGTTCACGATTCGCGTACGGTTGAGCTGGCACAGATCATGGGCGTGCCGATAGTTCGTTGGCAGGACATTCCGAGCGACCGCGATATCGACATCCCGCTGCTCTATTCACGGCCACAGCTACGCGAATTCGTCGCTCGGTTTGCCAGTTACTACAGCAACTTCCTCGACTACATGGCTGAGAACGACCTGATGATCGCCAGGCATTTTCGCCTAGACGCGCCGCAGATCGCCTGCGCCGGTTGATAGTCGCATCGTGCGGAAGAGGGGCCTATGACTGTTCTCGGTTGTGTCGAACGCGTCAACCGCGAGCGTATCGTCGGATGGGTGGCGGATCCAAAGAACCGCGACCGACGTCACGTGGTCGAACTGTACATGCGCGACCGGCACGTCGCCGCTGCTCCGGCGACGGTCGAGAGGCCGGACGTCGCCAAACGGCTTGGCATCAGTCGGTCCGATATCGGGTTCGAGCTAGTCTTGCCTTACGGTATTATGCTCGACAATGAACAGATCGTCGTGCGGGTCGTCGGCTGTGAGGAGACCCTGTCGGTGATGGACGGGGCGACGCGGCCCGAAGGCGTGCTCGACTTTCTTGCCGGCGCGACAATTGGGGGCTGGGCTTGGCACACGGGCTGGCCGACCAAGCGCATCGCGGTGATCGTCAAACATAACGGCAAGCCGGTGACGAGCGTGGTTGCGGACGGCTTTCGGCACGATCTGTTTGAAGCCGGTGTCGGCGACGGCGCTCACGGCTTCACGATCGACCTCGCGGCTGTGGCAGGGCTAGATCATGTGAAGCCAGCTGATATCGAGGTGGTGTTCAGCTCCAGCGGAGATCCGCTCTTCAATTTGGTTCGCAATCGCAGTGCCCTGTCGCAGTTCGGCAACCGCGTCAGTGCCTGATAATTTTGAGCAACCGCGCGTCACTCGCGCCAGGCGCAGCCGGGCGGATCGCCCGCGGCGCCCTGGCGCAGAAGGCGGTGCAGGGCTTCCAGCCGCGCCTGGTCGCATGGGGCCGTCGGCACCAGCCAACCGCCCTCGTCGTTCTCATTCCATGCATAGATCAGCACGGCCGGCGCGCGACGGCCGGCGGGTTGCGCGTTCTGCCAGTCCAGCGCCTCGCGCAGGTGTGCCGCAAGTTCTGGCGCTTGCGGGCTGGCGAAGAAATAGTTGATGCCTGCACCTTGACGCTGGCTTCGCTCCCAGGGCACCGGAGTTTCCACGCGCGGACGGCGATCCCAGCCAGCCATCACCGTAGGCACGACCGGTAAGCCAGTTGCGGCGAGAACGCGCCAACCGTCTTTCGCGATCTGCGCCAACGCCTTGTAGTCACCGGTCATGTGACCATCGGCAATAGTGTACGCGCCAACGGCGTCGGCGCCGAGACTGGCAGCAAATCCGATATCGTCGCGCGGCAGCACGCCGACCACGATGTAGGGATTGCCAGCCCCGCTCGCGGTTCCACGAACACGGAGGTCTGCAATGGCGTGGCGCAGGCCGTCGCCGCCACCCCATCGCTCCTTTGCGCGTTGTTCGGTTATGAAGCCGAGATAATAGAGCGGCCGGCCGTCCTCGACCCGCAGGTAGGCCTCGTTGGACATCAGGCGGAGTTGTTCGTTGAGAAGCGGGGCCGGTTCCTCACGGCTGCCCCAGGCCGATAGCTCCGTGAACAGGCAAAAACGCAGGTCGCCGCGCTGCGTGCTGGTGAGGTAGTGGAGTAGCGGTGCCGTCATCGTGCTATCGGACGGGTAGGCGAGAAAGGCCCAGTAATCGAGCCCCGCATACCGCGCCTGCGCGATCTCCAGGTCCATGAGCCCTTGGCTGATCGCCGGCATGTGTACATGGTCCGTCTCGTCCTGACGGGAGAAGAATGGTCGCCGCCATCGATATGGCTCCGGAGACAAGCTTCGCTCCACGGCCGATGTGACGCTGCTGCCTGGTGCATACCAGGCATCCCAGCGGATTGCCCCCACAAGGGCCCGCCGAGGAACGTCTTTCGCGAAAGCGGTGCGCGTTAGCGCGAGAGCGGCGAGTGCAAGCCAGTGACGGCGTGACATTATCATGGCATTGGAAGCAGCTGGAATCACGAGCTCAGTCCGTCCGTGTTGGCAACTTTCACGTGCTCTTCGCTAGACGAAAATGCGAGTCACAACCGCTCCGTGCGCGAGGCAATGGCGCGTGCAAAGTCATAAGCGGCACTCGTTAGCACGCATTATCGAGCACCTGCTGGTTCCCCGATTTACAACTGACAGGTAACCCGTTGATCGCATTGAGCCGAGATCGGTGCCATTTTGCAGTTAAGTAATTGAAAAAGCGATGAGAAAAATCTAAGTCTTAATCAGCGGGTCCTAGGTTCGAGCCCTGGGGCGCCCACCGCTTTTAAGAGATTAGCCCGCAAGGGCTTTTTTCTTTTCTTTCGCAGAGCAAATCCGATCTCGTGCGACGCTTTTTGCGGTCGTTCGTTGCGCGCAATGCGACGAGACGAGGTTTTGGGGAGCGTGCTCAGCAGAATTCGATAGGCAATGTCGCCTAGGTCGCCGGACCGCGATTATGATGAAGGTTGCGCAGCCACAGATCGTTATTGGGGCGCGCTGTGCATCAGCAAAATCTAGCGCGGTCGGAGGACGACTTTCTGCGAGCCGAAGAAAATCGGCGCACGATCAGCCCTTCATCCTTGCCTTCCGCACCTGCAGCTGAAGCCGGTCGCAGCGACAGCGTCGTCTTACGATTGTGTACCCGACTCAGGGTGAGGTTGTGCGGGTCGAGTGAGTTGCCATGTTTCGTTGTTGGAACTCACTGAACAACTTCGACCATCTGTTGCCTTGCTCACTATGCGAAGCTGTGTTCAAGAGTTGACCAATCTTGATTTGCAGCTGTGCTACCGCGCGGTGCGCAGCGAGGGAACATGGAATGAAACTGAAATATCTCTCCACGCTAGTTGCAGCCGCGATCGCATTTGTTTTCAACGGTGTTGCTCAAGCGAGCGTCTACAACGTCTCCATTTTGGGGAATGGAACCGCAGCAGCTTATGGCGTAAACGATAGTGGACAAGTCGTGGGGGCATCGTACCCAACGGGATGCTGCAGCGCTGTCGGGACGATCTGGACCAGCGCGTCGACGACATTCCTAAATGGAGGAGGAGGCCATCCAAATAGCCTTCTGCAATCGACAAACAACGTCGGGCAATCAGTTGGCTATAGCTGGGGAAGTGGGCAGGTCGCGACTGTCTGGAATGGTACGATCCCGACTGCACTGGGTTATCTCGTCGGCGCCAACTACAGCAACGCCTTCGCGATTAACAACGCTGGCCAAGTTGTTGGTGCGAGCTATATCAATACCCCGACCAATTCCATTGCGACCGTGTGGTCCGGAACAACTCCAACAGCTCTTCCCAACCTTACAGCAGCAACGAGCAGTATCGCATTCGGTATCAACAATTTCGGGCAGGTCGTCGGTGTCAGCAACACGGGTGCTTCTAGCATTGCGACGGTCTGGAACGGCAACACGCCGACCGCGCTGAGCCTTCTTACTAATGCAACGGGGAGCACGGCCCTGAACATCAACGACGCCGGTCAGAGTGTCGGGTTCAGCATCGATGGAGCGGGACACAATCTTGCGACGCTCTGGAATGGTTTGACGCCGACGTTGCTTCCCACGCTCGCAAACGAAGTGAGTAGTGTCGCATTCTCCATCAATGAGCTAGGGCAGGTCGTCGGTTCGGTGACTGACGCGAATGGGCGGACCGTTGCCGTATTGTGGGATGGTTCGTCGATAGTTCAACTGAGTGAACCGACTGGAGCTACAAGCAGCGTCGCCCGCGACATCAATGATCTTGGGCAGATCGTTGGATATGGCAGTGCAGTTGATGGTCAAGCGAATGCTTTGATTTGGAATGTTGCGGCGATCCCCGAGCCCTCTACTTGGGCCATGACACTTATTGGATTTTGCGGGCTCGGCTTCGTGACGTATCGCCGCCGCAAGCTCCGCGCTTACTATGGCCGACTTTTATAGAACTCTCGTTGCCCCACCAAGCCGAGAACGTGCGCGCCGAGCGCGGCAGCTTTCTCCCGAGAATGTCTTCGATCTCGGAGAAGGTCAGCCGGAGGCTTAGAGCCCTCTCGCGGAGTAGCCTTTGATGCAATGGTTCGTAAATTGACTTACGAATTACAGTCCCTTTCGGTACGCCTACGAGGAAGGCCGCCTTGTTTGGCGGAGGCGAACGCTGCAGGTCCTAGGGGTAATCCTAGGAGAAGCGCTATGACGATTTCGAGGGCGGAGGTGATCACATCGGTCGAGCGGCGGCGCCGGTGGTCGCAGGATGAGAAGGAACGGCTTGTTGCAGCGTCGCTCGAGCCCGGCGCCAATGTTTCCGAGGTGGCTCGCGTGGCCGGGCTTCATGTGAGCCAGCTGTTCAGGTGGCGGAAGGAGCTTTGCAGGCACGGCGAAGCGAGCATAGCGCCGTTTGTTCCAGTCGAGATTGGGCCGTCTGCGCCACCGCGGGAGGCGGCCGAAGCGCCGTTGACGACGACGGCGGTGCGTCGACGGAAGAGCCAAGGCATCATCGAGATTGATCTTGGTAGCGGGCACCGCATCCGGGTCGATGGCGACGTGGACGGAGACGCGCTACGTCGCGTTCTCGATGCTTTGGTCCGCCGATGATCCCGGTTCCGACGGGCGCGCGAGTGTGGCTCGCGACAGGCTACACGGACATGCGCCGAGGCTTTCCGTCGTTGGCGCTCCAAGTGCAGGAGGTGCTGCACAAAGACCCGCTCAGCGGTCATTTGTTTGTCTTCCGCGGTCGCCGCAGCGATCTTGTGAAGCTGATCTGGCACGATGGCCAGGGAGCATGCCTTTTTACCAAAAGACTCGAGCGAGGAAGGTTCATCTGGCCATCGGTTGCAGGCGAAGCAGTGACGATCTCGTCGGCGCAATTGAGCTATCTGTTGTCCGGAATCGATTGGCGCACCCCGCAAGAAACCCAGCGTCCGACGCGGGTCGGATAACGGTTTTGGGTTTGAATCTGCTGGTCGATCTGATTCAATGGCTTCATGATATCGAAGCCGGACGACCTCCCGTCGGACCTTGTCAGTGCGTTGGCCGCGCTGCAAGCCGAGCGTGAGGCACGGCTACGAGCCGAAGCGATGGCTGCCAGCGCGCAGGCGGAGCTGTCGGATAACGCGGCGCTGATCGCGCATCTCGAGCTACGGATCGAGAAGCTCAAACGCGAACTGCACGGGCAGCGCTCCGAGCGCACGGCGCGCCTGATCGAGCAGTTGGAATTGGAGCTCGAAGAACTCGCCACCACGGCGAGCGAGGATGAGCTTGCCGCGCAGGCCGCAGCGGCGAAGACGCAGAACGTCCGCCCCTTCACGCGCAAGCGGCCGGTGCGCAAGCCATGGCCGGACGACATAGAATGCGAACGCGTCGTCATTGAGGCTCCCACGACCTGTGCCTGCTGCGGCGGATCGCGGCTGGCGAAGGTCGGCGAGGATGTGACCAAGACGCTGGAGGAGATCCCGCGTCGCTTCAAGGTCATCGAGACGGTGCGCGAAAAGTTCACCTGCCGCCATTGCGAGAAGATCAGCCAGCCGCCTGCGCCGTTCCATGCCACGCCGCGCGGCTTCATAGGCCCACAACTGCTGGCGACGATCCTGTTCGACAAGTTCGGCATGCATATCCCGCTCAACCGCCAGAGCGTGCGATTTAAGGCCGAGAGGATCGATTTACCGCTGTCGACGTTGGCCGACCAGGTCGGCCACGGGACCTTCGCCGTCATGCCGCTGTTCCAGCTGATCGAGCACCATGTGCTCGCGGCCGAGCGCCTTCATGGCGACGACACCACCATCCGCATCCTGGCGAAGGGCAAGTGCACGACCGGCCGGATCTGGACGTATGTGCGGGATGACCGGCCGTTCGCCGGGCCTGCGCCGCCGGCGGCGGTTTACTACGCTTCGGGCGACCGTCGCGGCGCACACCCCCAGAAGCATCTGGCCGCCTTCACCGGTATCCTACAGGCGGACTGCTACAGCGGCTTTGAGCCCCTGTTCGACCCGCAGAGGAAGGTTCTACCGATCACGCCGGCATTTTGCCTGGCCCATGCGCGGCGGGGCTTCTTCGAGTTGGCTGACATCGAGAAGAATGCTCGGGAAGGCAAGAAGGGCAAACCGGTCTCTCCGATCGCGCTGGAGGTGGTCAGGCGTCTTGACGCCCTGTTCGAGATCGAGCGCGCCATCAACGGCCGAAATGCCGACGAGCGGCGTGCCGTGCGCCAGGAGAGAAGCAAGCCGCTTCTTGAAGACATGCATGCCTGGTTGCTGCGCGAGCGCGAAACCCTCTCGCACTCTTCCGAGGTCCTGAAGCCGATCAACTACATGCTCAGGCGTTGGGAGGGCTTCGCCCGCTTCCTCGACGATGGCAGGATCTGCCTGACCAACAATTGTGCTGAGCGCGCATTGAGAGGTATCGCATTGGGAAGGCGCAACTGGACCTTCGCCGGCAGCCAGCGTGGTGCCGACCGTGCCGCCATCATGCTGACGATGATCACCACCTGTCGTCTCAATGACGTCGATCCCAAGGCCTGGCTCGCCGACGTCCTCGCCCGGATCGCCGATCTTCCTACATCGCGGCTGCACGAACTGCTGCCCTGGGAATGGAAGCTCCTGCGCCAAGCCGATAAGCCAACCGATCAGCAAGCCGCCTAACCTTCACCCAACGCTATCTTGCAGATCGCCACGCCCGCGCGCATGCGTCAATCAGGCGGTCTTCGTCGTAGGCGTACCCCTTTCGCACAGTTTATCCACGTGCGACTACGGCGGAGTAGCCATCCTTGATCGCTGCCGCGAATACATCCTTCAGATCTGGATCCTGCAAGATCGCGTCACCGGGACTGAAGCCGGTCACCGGCCGCCAATCGAGGCCTCGGGTTGGCTCCGGTAGGATTGCGGCGTTGAATGCATACGCGGTGCGGCCTGGCCGCTCTCCGTCGGCGCCCTGCTCTACAAGCTTTTGAAGTCGATTCATTCAGTACCCGTGATAAGGTAACTATGACTGACTTGGCGGCGGCTACCGACTAGGGACGACGCGTTGTACGAATGTGCCTCCGGTTGGACCGCTTGCGTAAACGTACGAGTACCGCTCGTTAAAATCTGGCGTACCTACATCGATATCCACGATGATCGGTTTTGATTGTCCCTTCCAGTTCGCCAACTGTTCAGCCGGCATAGGTCGCGTTCCCGATCTCGCGACTTTGAGGCCGGCAAGTTTTGGAAGGGCTTCCGTGGCTCTCAAGACGCATTGCGTCTTTTGATCGCCCGCAGCGGAGGCGCTCGTCGCGATGAGGCCGAGCGCTAGGGCTACGGCAATGGGACTGATGCGCATGACTTCCCCCCGCGGAAATTCAACCGCGCCGCGACCGAAAAAGCAACTCCCCCTGGGAGAGAATGGATTCTTGTGCAAATCAGGAGCAAGTTGTCCGTGGGCTTGATAATCCGGACGAAGCTATTGACCGGATTCCCTGGCAGGAATTGCCCTGATCGCCTGGCAGCGATGGGGCCGCAGTTCGAATTTGGGTGACGCTTCGGCGTGCGTCCGAACCTGGCCAATAAGGCCGGGAGAGTCGTGTCATGTCCAGAGCCTTCGGGCTTAAAAGCGCCGCCGCCTGTCGCTTCGCGGGTTATCAACTCCCGGCTGCCGGTCTGATCTATTTCGACAAAACAAGTGAGGCACGGGCGTCCTGGCGCCAACGTACCGAGCCCATGCCGGTGAGCGCGAAGCGGCACTTCCGGCCGGATCTCCGGTCTTCATCCGCAGATCCATGGTGGCGACACTAGTCGCGGCCCTCGCGCCGACACTTTCACGGTGGTGCTCTCTAAGGCGAATGGCAGAATTGGATTTGGCGAGCGGTAACGCGCGCAGCTATGACCCCCTAGCACTCCCGGCGCTCAAATCCGCAATTGGATCGGCAGCCGGGAGCATTGGGGGCTGGAAAGTGAGCGGTGCCATGTTCGCCACGAGGCGGCAATACGTACAAAATCGGGGTCCAGTAGTTGTCCGGAGTCCATTTTCGGAACGGGGTGTTCTACCATAGGAACACCGGCGAGATTTAAGCACCAACATCTAATTCGTCCGGGAACGCCGCAGTGGGGCTGGAACCGCGCTGCGGCTTTTCCCAGTAGGTCGTCGCGCTCGCTTCTTCGGCCGTAGGAGCGCTCGCCGCTCTATTCGCTGCTGTGTAATGGGCAAAATTGGGCTGATCATTCTAATTGCTGCTATTGCCGCGTATGCGGCAGACCAGCGCTGGAACGATGGTCGCTACACCGACAGCACGGCCGACGTATTGCGACACGCGCAACATGCGCTGGGGTTATAAGGCGACGGTATCTCGGACGGCTCCGTTGCTGACTTAATCCCGGCGTCACCAAGGTCCACTCGCCGAGAGAAGCGGCGGCCGTGACATCGCCTGTTGGCCCTTAGCCGCCATCGCACCGTCATGCCCTGTTGCCCGTTCACCTATTCTTTCCGCAGCGCTGAGTGACACAAAGTCGCGATAGGACGTCCGCGAAATCGGCGCGCCGTGACCGCCGAGCAGTTAGCTAGCTAACCCTCTTGCGATCAGCCGTAGATTGCGGTTTTTTGCTGCCATCGGGCGCTGATAAGTCTCGCGCCTGATTCTTCTTCTTTTGAAGGTCGATTGCGAGACGTTTCACAAGCCGATCATCACCGGGTTATCGTCGGTGATGATCAGCCAGTGCAGAATTTCGACAAGAACTCGGCGCCGGCTATGGTCAAACTCGACGGAGTTCGACGGCACGATATATCATCGAGACTCGCTGTGTCGCGCCACGGCCAGCACATTGGACAGGTCTCAACCGCTTACACAGCGAGTAAGCGAGCGCCTTGGATACTCATGAGCGTGAGGTTGCCCGTCGCATAGGCGCCGGTATCGATGTTGGCTCTGTTGGGACGGAGTTCGGCGCTCCGCACCGGTGTATGACCATGCACAATATATTTGCTGAAGCGCTCGTCGCTTTGCAAGAACTCGTCTCGAATCCACAATAAATCTTCTTCTTGTTGCTCGGACAGCGGCACGCCTGGGCGGACGCCAGCGTGCACGAAGAAGAAGTCTCCGCAGGTAAAAGAGGGTCTCAAATTGCGGAGGAACTCGACGTGACTGCGCGGAATGGCTCGGGCTAGGTCGCGTAGCAGAGAGACGGGATCGTTCGTTTCTGCACCTGAAACGGCCGACGACACGCCGTACGACGACAAGGTTTGAGCTCCTCCGATTCTAAGCCAATCGCCGAGTAAGGAAGGGTTGTGTAGCACCTTGGCCAAAAATGCCTCGTGGTTTCCTTTCAGGAAGACGGTGTGACTTCGACGACTTCGTTCGATCAGAAGGTCTAGAGTCAATCGTGTGTCGGGGCCGCGGTCGATGTAGTCGCCCATAAACACCTCGACCACATGGCGCGGTCGTCTGTGGGCCAAATCTGCATCGATCACGCGCAGCATCGGCTCCAGCAGATGCGCACAGCCATGGATGTCAGAGATCGCGTAGACCCGAACCCCATCGGGCAGCTTTGGCTTCTGCACCGGGCGACGGAGTCTAGTGAAGGGAATCATACTGAATGCAGCGCTTTTGAGTCCGTTGACCAACGTAATTCGGATGTTAGCAGCGACGTTGAGAGGTTCCCGACCCGAAGTCAAATACTGCTCCGCTGCAGGTCTGCTCGATTACGCGAACTAGGCGAGCTTCTTTGCTCGAATTTGCGGCAATTGAACTGAGCGAACGGGTCATCCGGCGCGCAATCGGGTAACCCCATCTTCGGAACGTCACTCAAGCACGAATCCGTGTTCGCGCAGAGGTGCTCGATATGGTTCGTAAATTTGAGTTAGGAGCTTGGGTAGCGCAATCGCGATGTGAGATTAAACGTAGATTAAAGAACGCGGACTGCCACGGATGATCACGAGAGCCCAAATGACCCCTTCGCAGGCACACTGATCCTGATCAAGCGGCATTGTGTGAAGCCAATGCAAAAATGCGGGGCGATGCCCATCGTGATGTCAATGCGATGAATTGAGGAAATACACGTATAGCGGGAATCAAATTCGAAATGTCGAGAGCAGCTCTGCGTCGCAAAAAAAACGCGTGCGGTGCCACAATTCGCTGCGATCGATTAACACCTTCTGTCGCGAACGCTGCAAATCAACAGCGATGCGACGAGTGTCACGCGCGCTCGACACTCAGGGGTACCGAATGGCTGTTGCAACGTATGGTTCTGGTGACGCTCGTTCGCCCTTCGCAACTCGTGGTACTGCACTTCACAGGCCGTTCCAGGTTTTTGTCATGGCTGCAGATCATTTTCTTATTTTGATCTGCTACGCAGCTGCGTCTGGGTTTTATAGCGCCGCAATAGCCTCGGTCTCGGATGGTGCCTCGGTTGGCGCCGGGCTTATTGTCGGCGTGCTGTTTGTGTCCATCGCCTACTTTCAAGGCGTATACGACACGGATCGCTTACTGAGGCTCGCTTGGCAGTTGCGCAAGACTGTTGTCATTTGGGCTGCGTCTTTGACGATACTAGCTGTCTCCGCCTTCCTGTTGAAATCGACCGACAACCTTTCGCGCGGCACGGTCATCATCTTCACAGCCGTTGGTGGGGTCGGCCTGATGAGCCTTCGGTTCGCCTGGCAGCTGGCCTTGGGTTCGAACTTTGCGAGGGGACGGCTGGTCGATCGTAAGGTTGTCCTGCTCAGTCTGAAGCCGCTCGACTTCACGTCGAACCGCTTCAAGGATCTACGAAAAAACGGATTTGACGTCGTGCGTCATTTCGTAATCGGTGCGGACGGCACTGAGGCCGGATGGGAACAACAGATCCGCGACGTCATTCGCCAGTCGAGGGCGGCCGATGTCGATGAGTATCTACTAGCGGTCGACTGGAACGAGCCGCCGCTGCTGCAGAAATTTGGACAGCATCTGCGAGCGGTGTCACAGCCTGTTCGTCTGCTTCCCGACAACTCGATTGCGGATCTCGTCTCGCGTCCGTTCCTCCCTGTCAGCGGGACGGTGGCAATCGAACTTCAGCGGCCTCCACTGACCGAGCGATTACAAAAGCGCTGCCTGGACGTGGGTTTCGCGTCTTTTGGTCTGATTGCATTGACACCGTTGCTGTTGACTATCTCAGTTCTGATCAAGCTGGACTCTCGCGGAAACGTCATCTTCCGGCAAATGCGCCGCGGATGTAATGGCAAGCCGTTCGAAATCCTGAAATTTCGAACCATGACGGTTTGTGAGGACGGCCAGACAGTGACGCAGGCGACGAAGGGTGATGCGCGCGTGACAAAATTGGGGCGATTCCTCCGCATGACGAGCATGGATGAATTGCCCCAGCTCTGGAATGTGCTACGCGGTGATATGTCGCTAGTCGGTCCGCGGCCACACGCGCTCGCGCATGACAATTACTATGACGAATTGATCCGCAACTATATTTATCGTCATCACATGAAACCAGGCCTGACGGGGTGGGCCCAGGTCAACGGCTTTCGCGGCGAGACGCCAACCATCGATCTCATGGAGAAGCGGGTGGACTACGACGTCTGGTATGTCAGCAATTGGAGCATCTGGCTTGATCTGAAGATCATAGCGCGGACCGCCGCTGCCGTGATGTTCCAGGAGGCCTATTGAGGCAAGCAAGATTTTCAGGCCCGAAATGGGGTCTGAATTCACACTTCCAAGAGCCTGAGGTCCCGCTGTCGCGCGATCGGCCGAAGATCCGCGCAAGTTCGTTGCGGAGAGCGATGAGCGGGGGAACCAGCATAAAAAATGCGCCCATCGCCACGGAGATAACCACGTGACGAAGTGAGAGGGCTCGTCCTAATCGAGTTGGCCGGAACTCTTGTCGATCTGAGCCGGCAGCAATGTTGTCCCAGGCGGAGGTCTTCGCTTGCGCGGGGGAACCATGATCAAGACAAAAAGAACATTGATCAGTAGCCACATGCTCAAAAGAACGAGAGCCGTCAACATTAGAACTCACCGAAAAAGAAAAGAAAAAACAAGAACACGGTAGCTCTAGGTGGTTCGGAAGGAAAGAGTGCCTGGAATTTGGGCGGTTCGATCTAAGTAAATGAGGTGGGCCAAACTTGGCCTTTTCGCGACGATCACAGAAAACGTTTCGTGAGACTGTCAGCGCTCATCTGTCCATACCTGGGTACGGCAACGATCGCTCTTTGGGGATTCCGGACGACTACGGAAGCCAGAGATCAGGAGCGCGACAAGGTCTTGAAATCCCGCCGTGTTTTGACTGTTCGATTGAGCGCACCGCGGCAAGCTACGGTGATAAGCTACAAACATCGCTCCATGAATTATCTTGTCGTTGGGGACCATGTATCGAACGTTGATGGAACGGTGACCGCGATGTGTTACGGAGAAGCTGGTCCGGTTGCTGCGCTTACGGTCTTCCGACTGGAATTTTCGACTGAAGCGAGGACCAGTCCTGCGCAGGCTGATAGTCACGATAGAACGAAGGTGCTCAATCCGTCACAATCCCTTCGCGTCGCGCGGCTGCGGCGGCTTGCGTTCGGTTGACTACACCCAAGACCTTGAAAATCGTGGTGATGTGGGACTTGGTTGTCTTCTCCGACAGTTTAAGCGTGCGGCTGATTTCCTTGTTTGAAATGCCGCGGCACAGTTGGCGCAAGACCTCGGTCTGCCGCTCGGTCAGGTTCTTGCCGGCTTCATGGGCGGGGCGCGTGGAGCCGCCACCAGCGCTGAGATCAACCATCAGCGGAGGAACATAAATCTCTCCCGAGAGAACGAGCTGCAGCGCCGACAAGATGTTTCTCGGGCTCGCCGATTTTGGCACATAGCCGAAAGCGCCCGATTTCAGCGCCAGCCGCACGTCGCTCGGGTCTTCGGATGAGGATAGAACGATGACCGGCAATTGCGGGCAACGTTTGGAGAAAACGGGAATGATCTCCATGCCCCCTTGATCGGGCATGTTGAGGTCGAGGAACACGGCATCGAGATCAGGATGTGCTTCGGCGAGGCGCAATCCCTCCGCAGCGTCGGCAGCCTGCAGCACGTCGGCGCCTTGCTCGAATTGCCGGAGCAGAGCGACAAGCCCTTCGCGCAGGATCGCGTGGTCGTCGACGATGAGAAGCTTCATCCCACCATTATTCTGCAAATTGTCGTCGAACGGCAAGCCTGCTTTTGCGCGACGTCCAGTCACGGGACTTGGTCCTAGAGACGGTCCCGGGACCAGTCACGGGACCTCAGTCCAATATACCTTTGGCGGCCGCAAGATCAGCATCTACAGCGGGTGTTCGGAGCCGGCTGCATGGTATGGCGAGCAACAGTATTTTCCGGGAGGCTGCGCTTGAACGGCTATCGACCCGGAGCGCCTCGATCAAGGTTTGACTGTCGTCGGCAGCGCCAGTTGGGCCCTGCTCGGAGGACTGACGGTGCTCGTAATCGGAGGGCTGATCTGGTCGGTCCTCGTCGTCGTCCCCGTCACCGTCAAAGGCGAGGGAATTCTGCTGAGCCCGGGCGGCGTCCTTGATGTCACCAGCGACACTCCCGGGCGCGTCACGCAATTCCTGGTGCAGGCAGGCGAGGGCATCAGCGCGGGCCAGATCGTGGCAAGACTCGATCAGCCTTCGTTGCGTCAGGACCTGGCGACAGCCGAGGGCGAGCTTAAGGACGCCCAGGATGAGCGCAGGCGCGTTGCCGATTTCCAGCAGAACAAAGCGGCCGCGCAAGCCATCGCGCTTGCCCAGAAGCGCCAGGCGCTCAACGACAACATCATCACTCTGGCCAACAACATTGCGCTGCTCGAACAACGGGGCAAGGTCGAGGATGATCTCCTGGTCAAGGGGTTGATTACCCAGGACAAGGTGCTCCAGGGCAAGATCGATCTTGGCCGTCAGAACGAAGAATTGGCGCGCGACCGCACGAGTCTGAAGGACATCGATAACGAGGAGATCAAGACCCGGGCCGACAACCAGCATGAGCCCCTGAACATCGAGCTCAAGATCGCGACCGCGCAACGCAAGGCGAACGGGCTCGCGGATCGTTACCGGCTCGAAAGCGCGGTGGTCAGTCCCTACGAAGGGACCGTGGCCGAAGTTCAGGTCAATCCGGGGGAGCTGGTCGAACGCGGGACGTCCCTTTTCACGCTGGTGCCGAAGGACGCGGCCAACAAATCGGACAAGGTAGACAATCCGCCGGACGGCGCGGCGATTGGGCCGCTCGTAGCCGTACTGTATGTCGCACCGACCTTCGGCAAGCAGGTTCGCCCCGGTGACGTGGTTCAGGTCGCGGTTTCGACGGCACGCCGCGAGGAGTTCGGCTTTATCGTTGGCCGCGTGCGGACCGTCGCCGAGATTCCTTCGACCGTCGAAGGCATGGAGCGGGTGCTCAAGAACAAGCAGCTCGTGCAGACCATGTCCAAGAATGCGGCCCCCTTCGAGATCGAGACGGAGCTGTTTGCCGATCCGACGACGAAATCCGGCTATCGCTGGTCGTCCTCGCGCGGTCCGAATCTCAAGATCAACTCGGGAACATTGATCACGGCCGAGATCGAGGTGCGGGATCTGCCGATCCTCAGCCTCGTGATCCCGCAGACGCGGACCTTGCTGGAGTGGCTGCGGGGCTCATCAGGCGCGTCCAGCGCAGCTACGGGTTCGTGAGGCTGTGGCCGTGACGACGTTGTTTCGACGGACGCCAACCATTCTGCAACATGAGGCCACCGAATGCGGCGCGGCCTGTCTTGCTATGGTGCTTGCCTATCACGGACGGTGGGTGTCGCTCGAGGAAGTTCGTCACGCCGCGGGCGTGAGCCGCGACGGCACCAAGGCCAGCAATATCCTCAAGGCGGCGTCGCTGTACGGTCTGATTGGCTCAGGCACCAGCCATCAGTCCGCCGATCTTGGCGCTGTCACGCTGCCGGCGATCGTGTTCTGGAATTTCGACCATTTTGTTGTCGTCGAAGGTCGTCGCGGCGACCGCGTCCTGATCAATGACCCAGCGATTGGCCCGCGCAGCGTCACGTCAGGCGAATTCGACCAAGCCTTCACGGGTATCGTTTTGAGCTTCGAGCGAGGGCCTGATTTCGTGCCTGGCGGCGAGCCGCCGAGCGCGATGGCTGGCGTCCGCCAACGCCTGGCTGCCTTCCATAATCCGATCGCGGCCATTGTCTTGACCGGCCTCTTGTTGCTGGTGCCGGGCCTTGCAATTCCCGGGCTGCAGCGTGCGTTTACGGATTTCTACCTGATCGCGGGACTGGATCATTGGTTGAAATGGCTGCTCGGCGGCATGGTCGCGGCGGCGCTGCTCCGCATGCTGCTGGTCTGGCTTCAGCAATTCAGCTTGTCTCGCTTCAATGTGCGATTGGGCCTGGTCTCGAACGGCCGGTTGCTCTGGCACGTCCTGCCCTTGCCGATGAACTTCTTCGCCCAGCGGAACGGAGGCGAGCTCGCAAATCGCGCCAGCCTCGGCGACCGATTGAGCGGCTTGATGTCGGGCAGCCTACTGATCGCTATCGTCAATCTGCTCGCCATCACGATCTATGGCGCCGTGATGCTGAGCTACGACCTGCTGCTGACCTCGATGGTTGTCGGCTTCGCCGTCCTTAACCTCTCTCTGCTGATCTTGATGACGCGACGGCTGTCCGATTCCCAGCGCAGCATGTTGCAGGAAGAGGGCAGGCTGCAGGCCTTGCTCTGCGCCGCTCTTTCGCTTCTGTGCTCAGGCGAGCGACGGTGGTGACGATCGCTGCAAGTAGCACAATCCAGAAACAGATGCCGAAGACGATCAAGAACAGTTTGCGCATATTCGTTTCTCGCACCGATGAACGCAGTCGACGCGTCAAGTATGTTGGCGCGGCCGGCTCCGTTACGGGTCACGGACTGGGCAATGTCCGGCGTGCGCAGCCTAGCGTTCCTGGCGCTGCCGGCAATCAAACTAACGCATTAAGCTTGATCTTGCGCGAGCGGGTTAATTCTAGAGCATCGGCCTTGGAAAACTCAGCTGCGCCGGAGTTCGCCACGAGCATCAGGATACGCGGATCTGTTGATCTACTCGTCGAGCCATGCTTCGATCCGAGCCCTAAGGACCACGAGAGCGAACGACACGCTCGTAGTTAGAACAAAGCTTATTGCGAGAATCTTGTGCATTGCGCTTGCTCCTGCAGAGCCACGTTACCGCAAGGATTCCGGAGGTCCACGCTCGGTTGATTTGGTGGTTAAGGCTGCTGCCGATCTACTGCAAACCTGAACGTTCGGAGCGCAAAGGGGATCTTGATACCGCCGAGATGGGAACGGAACGCAACTACGATCTGGCCGACTACTCCCTCCGCGGCGCGGGCACACTTGACGACCTGTCTGCTCAAATCATGCGGCGTAGCCGCTGGAAGACCGGTCTTGCCCAGTCACTCCAAGGTTTAATTGCGACTTATCTGTAACCGGACCATGCTGCTAAGCGACATGGACAGAGTTCGAAAGACGGACGATTTCGTAGAAGATGAGCTGCAAACCGCGGTCTCTGCCGCTATTGAGCAATGGAAGCGATCGCGCCGCCTTGCCCAACTGTCGGCGAACGATTGCGCCGTCTTGAACAGGTTGATCACCAGCGGATTTCAATCAGTGCTCTTCCAACGCTCGAAGGCATTCGACAAACGACGAACCGAGGAGGCGTGATTCACACGGCAGACTTCGACCATCCGGTCATTGATAGAAGCGTGCGCTCTAAAGCCCGCACCTCTTCAGAGAGTTTTTATTGCTCCACCACGCGGAGAACTTGTGAGTTGATGCCGGTAACTTTCGGCCGAGGATCAGTGCGCACTTAGTCGGCCGCGCTCTGCGCCAACCTGGTCGTCAGGCATAGTCTGCTTTGACGAAGTGGCCAATCAAGACTGAGGCATCGAAGCAAGAAGGCCGCCCGAAGGCGGCCCTTTCGAGGTTGAATTTAAGGACAGCGATTAAGCTATTTGAGCCATGTTTCTGCGGCGATATGCGAAGAAGCCAACACCCGCGAAGCCCAGCATCATCATCGCCCAGGTCGAGGGTTCTGGCACCGCAGCGACCGTGAAGACAAACTGCTCATCGGTGTAATTGTTGTCGGTCCAGCCTGTCTGGTGCAAGCTAAGATCTTCGAAGCCGACATAAGTACCGGCCGGGATTTTCCCGTCGCCGGCGAAGGCCGTCGAGTAGACGTGGTTGACGCCGTCGGAATTCAAGTTGATGTCGGAGTAGTAGGTGTGGTGGGTCGTCGCAACGTCGATGTAGAAGACCAGATTGTCTCCGGCACTCACATTGCCAAAATTGTACATCTGTCCGAAGGCACTGTTGTGATTCTGTAGAGCCGTACCTCTATCCTGGCCATTGACGAGGACACCAAGGCTCTCGCTGAACGAGGCTCCCGAGCCGTAAAAATATGCGAGCAAAGAACCAGCCGAATTTGCCGTGAATGTGTAGGTTTTCGGATTTTCGGTGCCCGGGTTCGGATAGATGACATCCGCTTTCGCGGTGGTGGCTGCTACAAGCACGAGCATCGCTGTGGCAAAGCACGTCTTCATCATTGAAGGTCTCACGCATTAACTATTTAAATCGCATTTTAATTTTAAATAAAATAAATGTCAACCCGGTTGATTGAAATGTAAGCGCTGAGCCGTCACCCTATTGATGCGGGCTTGACGCGTTGCGGAAGTGCCACGGCATCAGGTCGCCGATTCTGCTATTGGGATGGCCGTCGATGATCGCCTGGAGCGTTTCAGTGATGTAGGCCGCCGGGTTGACGTCGTTGAGCTTGCAGGTGGCGACGATCGAGGCCAGCAAAGCCCAGTTTTCTGCCCCGATTTCATGACCGGCGAAGAGAGCGTTTTTCCTGGTCAAGCAGATTGGCTGGATGGCGTTCTCGACCGGGTTGGTGTCGAGCTCGAGACGTCCGTCTTCGAGGAAGCGGGTCAGCCCCTGCCAATGATTGAGCGCATAGCGGATATCCTCGGCAAGCGTCGATCCGCTGGAGATCATCGACAACTGTTTCTCGAACCACGACTTCAGCGCGGTTACCAAGGGCAGCGAGTGCGCCTTGCGCGCTGCCAACCGGATGTCCGGCGATGAGCCGCGTACCATGGCTTCGATCGCGTAGAGCTGCGCGATGTGCCGCACGGCGGTCTCGGCGATCGGCGATTTATTGTTGCGGGTCAATTTGACAAAGCGCCGGCGCAAATGGCTCCAGCAATGCACGAGCGTCCACGGCCCCTGCGGTCGATCGACTCCGGTCAGCCGGTCATAGCCGTCATAGCCATCGCATTGCAGGAAGCATCCGCCGAAGCCGTCCAGGAACTGCTGCGCGAAGGCACCGCTGCGACCGGGCGCATATCTGAACAACACGATTGGTGGACTTGGACCGCTATGGCCGCGGTCGCTGAGGCGATCGCCCAGAAGTAGCCTTTCTTCGTTTGGCCTCGCCCGGGATCAAGCACCGGCGCTGTGGTCTCGTCCATGAACAGGCGATCCGCAATGGCCAGGTGGTGGCGGATGTGGTCCGCGATGGGCTGAAGATGGAAGCAGGCGCGGCCAGACCAGTTGCCCAGTGTCGCCCGATCAAGCCGGATGCCCTGGCGCTCATAGATCTCGGCCTGACGATAAAACGGCGTGTGGTCGCCAAACTTGGAGACGATCACGTGCGCGATAGCCGCTTCGGTCGGCAGCCCGCTGGGCACGACGTGCTCCGGTGCGTGCGCCTGCACGACGGGGCCCGAGCACCGGCGACAGATGTATTTCGGGCGGCGCGTGACCAGCACGCGCCATTGCGCCGGGATCACGTCAAGGCGCTGGCTGACGTCCTCGCCGATCTTCGTCATGGCACCACAACCGCACGGGCAGAGCGTGCTTGCAGGCTCGATGACCCGTTCCACTCGCGGCAAATGGGCAGGCAAGCAGCACGGTTGCGATGAGAGCCTTGATCCGGATCGCTCCGCGATCGGCCCTTGATCACAGCCGCAGCTCTCTCCTGCGCCGCATCCAGGATCCCTTGCGCGATCTCCACGTCTTCCAACGGCAAGTGATACTGATCTGGCCGCAGCTTCTCGGACTTCGCGCCGAACCTGTCGCGCCGCAATTCGCCGAGGATGACCTCCAGCCGACGCCGGGCTTCCTCCGACGCCGCCAGCGCCCCCTGATGCTCGCTCAAGGCCGCCTGCGTTTGCGCCAAAAGCGCTTTCAGTTGTTCATTTTCGTCGCGCAGCGTCGCGATGCTCATGCGCTATTTCGAGCACATCGCCGCCGCGCGTGCCACGTTCAAAATAGCAGCCGAGTCATTCTGCCGCAGTTATCCAGCCGCCTGAGGACGCGGCGCTTCTTCCGGGCGGACCAATCTCCAATCCAGCCCCTCGAACAAGGCCGCGAACATCGCCGGCGATATCCGCATCACGCCGTCTGCGATCGTTGGCCAAACGAACTTGCAACCTTCAAGACGCTTGTGCACCAACACCAGGCCCGTTCGATCCCAGACCAGAATCTTGATCCGGTCCGCTCGTTTCGATCGGAACACGAAGGCTGCGCCGCTGAACGGGTCGAGACGAAGCATCTCCTGCACCTTCGCTGCAAGCCCATCGTGGCCACAGCGGAAGTCGATCGGCCGCGTCGCGATGTAAATCTTCAGATCAGCACCGGCCGCGATCATCGTGACGCTCGCACCGCACGGATCACCCGGGACAATTGCTCGGCATCAATGGCCGTATCCGTCCGCAGCACGACATCACCGATCGCGATCTCAAGCTTGATCGCCGGAGCCCGACGCTCCTCCAGCGTACGTTCCACGACCAGCGGCGCAAATGTCGGCGGAGACGCCTCACACAGCGGCAACATGCCTCGCTGTCGAAACCGCCGTCGCCAATCGTAGAGCTCGCGCAGCAGCTGGCAATAGCGATCGACCTTCTCCAGCACGGGATCCAGGATCAGCGCCTCGCCGCAGGCATAGTGCCAGGAGTGATTGACGATGACCCAGTCTGCCAGCGTGTCGCTCCGTGCTTGCGCGCCACCTCGGATACCTGGGCACCGGGTAGCAGACTCTCAGCAGCGATCCGGGCTCTCTCTGCTTCCGACCGAACTCGACGTCCTGACGGCCCATCAAGGATCTCCAACCGGCTCACCGACCCTGCCGATGAGACGTCCAAATGGACGTCCTTTTTGCTGTCCAATCCCATCTCAAACCTCCGTCCAAGCCGGAGGCTTCTTCGCATAGATATCCAGATCCCGAAGCAAGGGTTCCGGCTGAGCGCTTACATTGAAATAGGCCTGGGAATGTTGGCTTGGGAGAATCCCCAATATAGTTGTTAGCCGGCCCGACCAATCGAGCCTGAAATTGAATGCTCCGGGGCAGTTCAGCAATTGCGTTCAGGAATTATCGACGCCTATGCTTGCGTCTCTTCGGAGCTGCAATGGCGACCATCGATCTTGGCGCGAATTGAGGCGAGCGTAGCGCGCGAAGCTCTGCCTGAGCCACTTTTTCTCGCAACGATACGACTTCTGACATTAAACGAAGCAGGTCGGCTTCAGAAGCCCCATTCTTCCACACCATGTGTCTCATCCAAAATTGACAATACGATTAGCCGAGGGACAGCGTCGTCGAAGGCGAGGAACAAGGGTATAATCTCCTACATTAGGAGCCGTTCCAGCGTAGATTCGGGTGCAAGATCAGTACTGTGCGCTGATTATTCCCTCGACCTCATGGTGAGGCGCCTGTCGATGGGTTGAGGTTGGTTTCGGTTTGCGAAACGCCGCACAATTGGGCCTGGAACCATCACGCGGGCAATTTGGTCCCGCTGTGAAGTGAACACAGTCAACCGACGTCGATGCTTGCAAATGATCGAGGCCAGCTAGCCAATTCGAGATCGGCGTTCGATCAGAACTTGGACGCCTCTCGCGGTACTGCAGCCAACGATCCCTCCTGCGACTTTCTCCATCGCGTCGATGAACCGGCCGTGTCGATCGGGCGTCAGTTGCTGAATGGCTTCCAGTCCAAACGCAACGACGACGACAAAAATCAGTGAGCGGCCGAAGCGGGTCGGATACGCAGACACGAACAAAAGCCCTAACAGAAAATATGCGATGATGCGTTGAGAGCCTGCCGAGTTCTCACTGGCGGCCACTGGACGAAGACCAATCGGAGACAACGACACAAAGCATATGAGGATGAGAGTACTCCAAGCAGCCAGGGCGAGATTTTTTCTAAACATTCGCGAGACACATCACTTAGCGAGCTGATGCAAATGCAGCGACCGATGCAATAGCTTGCGTTGGGTTACGTCCTGTCATGAAAGCAGTCCTGATTCAAAGAATCAGTAGCCCATAAGCACGCTTGATAGCGGCCGCGGTCAAGACGACGAGATCGGCCTATTCAAGCATCACCAACGCTGAAAGATTTGCGGTGCAGCGCCGTCCGGTCTCCAGTGATTTGCTCAACATAATCGTCGATAGAGTCAAGCAACCAACGTGTATAGCCCGCGGTTCTGTTTTTGATTAGATAGCTACGAAGCCGCTCAAGTTCCTTTAGGTCGGCTTCGACGCGTTCCATGTTGATAGACTTACTCAAACCTCTGTATCCTCTAGGGTACTCTTCTGCTACGATTTTCTTCTCTGTCCTGGTCGCCGCGAAAGGATAGTCGCGAGTCGGGGAGGAAGCCAGACGTTTGAGCTTGCAGATTGATGCTGTTCGACCAACGATCGAGCTCAGTAGCGTTTTGAATGAAGCTGAATGGCTGTCACCACAGGACTATCAGCGCTTGTCAGCGGCACCTCCGATGGAGCCTTGCACTAGTCCGGCGAGGCAAGGAAGCGTCGAAGGCCACATTCCGGAAAGTCTCGACCGCGCCCGCTTTCAATAGCTCGCGTTTCAGCCGCGCAATTAGAATATTCTTCACCGGGACGAGCGCCGCGCCAACGCCGGCAGCCTGCCCATGAATCATAAACTATGGCATCATACGCAGCGAAGAATAAACCACGCGATCGTGGGGAGTTTGCGGTTTTTCACAGTTACTTCCCTGATTGCAGAGAATGTCGGTCGTCGGCGAACCGTCAGCGGGGTCAAATAAGCCTCGGTTCGCGGCACGACTGGGGTTGACCCGGCGGCCGACATGCCCAAGAAAGCCCACTCTGCTCCTGGTCTTGACCTCAACGGGGCTGTGAACGGAGCGATATCAAGGGGTGCGCGATGGCCGGCCCTTTTGGAGGCATATTGGATGGGTAAGAGGGTAGCTCTTATTACCGGCGTGACGGGCCAGGACGGCGCCTATCTTGCTGAACATTTGCTGTCGCTCGGCTATGTCGTGCACGGCATCAAGCGGCGCTCGTCCTCGTTCAATACCGCGCGGGTCGATCATCTCTACCAGGATCCGCATGTTGGCGACGTGCCGTTCCTGATGCACTATGGCGACATGACGGATTCGACTAACTTGATCCGCCTGATGCAGCAGATCCGGCCGACCGAGATCTACAATCTTGCCGCCCAAAGCCACGTCGCCGTCAGCTTCGAGAGCCCGGAATACACCGCCAATGCCGACGGCATCGGCGTGCTGCGTTTGCTGGAGGCGATCCGCATCCTCGGCATGGAGAAGGAGACGCGGTTCTACCAGGCCTCGACGTCCGAGCTCTATGGCCTCGTGCAGGAGGTCCCGCAGAAGGAGACGACGCCGTTCTATCCGCGCTCACCTTACGGCGTCGCCAAGCTCTACGGCTACTGGATCACGGTGAACTACCGCGAAGCCTACGGCATGTTTGCGAGCAACGGCATCCTGTTCAACCATGAAAGCCCGATCCGCGGCGAGACCTTCGTCACCCGCAAGATCACCCGTAGCGTGGCGCGCATCGAGGTCGGGCTTGAGGAGACGCTCTATCTCGGCAATCTCGAGGCCAAGCGCGATTGGGGCCACGCGAAGGATTACGTCGAGGGCATGCACATGATCCTGCAGGCCGAAAAGTCCGACGATTTTGTACTCGCCACCGGCGAGACGCGCTCGGTGCGCGAGATGGTCGAGCTGTCCTTTGCGCAGGTTGGCCGCCGCATCGAATGGCGCGGGCAAGGCGTCGACGAGACCGGCGTCGATGCCAAGAGCGGCAAGACGGTGGTGAAGATCGACGCGACCTATTTCCGCCCGACCGAGGTCGATCTCCTGATCGGTGACGCCAGCAAGGCGCGCCAGGTGCTCGGCTGGAAGCCGAAGCGGACCTTTGCGCAACTCGTCGAAGAGATGATGGCGAGCGATCTGGCGGATGCCAAACGGGACATTGCGAATGGCAAGCGTACCGTTTGAGCTGAACGGCAAGAGCGTCTACGTCGCCGGCCATCGCGGCATGGTCGGCAGCGCACTCGTGCGCCGGCTCGCGCAGGAAGACGTCAAGCTCGTCACGGTCGACCGGCGCGAGGTCGATCTTTGCAACCAGGCCCAGGTGTTCGAATGGTTCGCGAAGGTGCGGCCGCAGGTGATCTTCCTCGCCGCGGCCAAGGTCGGCGGCATCGTCGCCAACAACACGCTGCGCGCCGAGTTCATCTACGACAATCTTGCGATCGCCGCGAATGTGATCCAGGCCGCACATCAAAACGGCGCTGAGAAGCTGATGTTCCTCGGCTCCTCCTGCATCTATCCGAGGCTGGCGCCGCAGCCTTTGCGCGAGGACAGCGTGCTGACCGGCCCGCTGGAGCCGACCAACGAGCCGTACGCCATTGCCAAGATCGCCGGCATCAAGATGGCAGAGGCCTATCGCAGCCAGTATGGTTGTGACTACATCAGCGTGATGCCGACCAATCTCTACGGCCCCGGCGACAATTATCACCCTGAGCTGAGCCACGTCGTTGCCGCCCTGATCCGCCGCTTCCACGAGGCAAAACTGTCTGGCGCAACGAACGTCGCGGTCTGGGGCACCGGCACGCCGCGGCGTGAGTTCCTCTATGTCGACGACATGGCCGATGCCTGCGTGCATCTGATGAAGACCTATTCCGGCAACGAGTTGATCAACATCGGCACCGGCGAAGACATCGCCATCGCCGAGTTTGCGCATATCTTAGCTGATATCGTCGGCTATCGCGGCGAGATCAGTTTCGACACCTCACGCCCCGACGGCACGCCGCGCAAGCTGCTCGATGTAAGTCGTTTGACTAAAGCAGGTTGGAGAGCTCGGACGCCGCTCACTGCAGGGCTACAGATGGCATACTGCTCCTTTTTGCAGGAATAGTTGGATCGATCGTTGTGCACCTCGACCGGCACGACACCACCATCAACACCTTCAGTCGTCGACAGTAATTTTTCGGTCTCCGCCGCTCGATTTGATTGCCGTCGCGGCCGCATGGACTTTGCGGATGGCTTGCATGAAGGATGATGCGTTCGTCAGCTTCGATCGAAATTTGGATCAAAGCAGCTAAGACTCTCGCAAGACATCGGCGCGCGCGTCCCGTGACGGACACTCGTGTCGATCCTGGATAGAAGGATCGTTGCTGAGTTTGAGGGGCACGAATCCTGGGGCGCCTCGCCTTGTTGCCGATTTTGCGCAGTAACCGCACCGCGCGCGGCCGCAGTTGTGTCCGCCATTCGCGAACGGATCGAGCGCGGTGGTTCCGAGCAAGGGGCGCAGCCAGGCGGTGACCTGCCCCTGAAGTTTCACCCAGTAGCCTTTAGAGTCTCGGCGGATGTTACGCCGTTTGGCGCGGTGTGAGTAACGTGCGATCGGCGGAGCTGGTCGGGGTTGCGCAGCCGATCGCACGTTGCGGTGAGGTAGGCGGCATAGGCCGCAGGGGGGCAGATACCCACGGCGCGGCGGCGGGCCCGGCGCTTGCGCACGCTGAGGCCTTCCTCTCGATACAGACGGTAGATCCGGTTCCGCCCGGACGGCTCGCCCTGCTGGCGAAGCAGCACGAACAGCCGGCGGTAGCCGAACCGCCGACGGGCATTAGCAAGCTCGCGCAAGTGGCCGCGTAGTTCGGTGTCCGGCGGTCGGCACGATCGGTACCGAACCATCTTGTGGTCAGCGCCGACGATGCCGCAGGCCCGCCGCTCCGACAGACCCATGACGGCCTGCAGGTGCGCGACGGCTTCGCGCTTGGCGACGGGCCCTACCATTTTTTTGACAAAAGCTCGCGTAGCGCTGCAGCATCCAGCATCTGCTCGGCCAGCAGCTTCTTCAGCTTGGCGTTCTCGTCCTCGAGGTGCCGCAACCGCTTGGCATCGGAGACGTCCAGACCGCCGAACTTCGCCTTCCAATTGTACAGCGTCGCTTCAGAGACGCCATGCTTCCGCGCCAAATCGGCAGCCCTCGCACCCGCCTCATGCTCACGCAGCACGCCAATAATCTGCTCTTCCGTAAACCTGGCTCGCTTTATCTGTCCGTCCTTCAGAAGGCCGGACTCTAACTTCAACTGGAGGAAATCGGCAGGGGCGGGTCACGTGATTGATGCTGGCGAGAAGTGGCCGCTGAGAGGCTTCGAAGGGTGCGCAGAGCTGTCCCTCGAAGCTTGAAGACCGAGCAACCTTACGATTTCAACCGTCTCTGTTCTTCGAGGCATCCCGGTCGGTCACAAACATTCTTGAAAAGAGATATCAAATATACTACATTGATATCAATGATATCGAAATATTAGGTATGCTATCATGGCCGCCGTTACCATCCGAAACCTCTCCGAGGAGGCGCATCGCGCTCTGAAGGTCCGAGCGGCGCAGCACAATCGAAGCACGGAAGCGGAGATGCGCGCCATTCTGGAGGCCGCCGTTCGTCCCGAGGGCCGGCTGCGGCTCGGCACCGCCCTTTCAGAGATGAGCCGGAAGATTGGTCTCACCAATGCCGACGTCGAAGCACTTGAACATGGCCGCGACGCGCGTGCCGCTGAGCCGATGCGCTTCGAATGATCCTGCTCGATACTAATGTGGTCTCCGAGGCGATGAAGCCGGCGCCGCATCCATCCGTCCGCGATTGGCTCGATGCACAGGCGGCCGAGACGGTGTTTCTCTCAAGCGTCAGCATCGCAGAGTTGTTGTTCGGCATCGGCGCGCTGCCACGCGGCAAGCGCAAGGACAGGTTGGCAGCTGCACTCGATGGCGTGCTGGACCTATTCTCGGCCCGCATCCTGCCCTTTGATACCGCGGCCGCGCAGCGCTGCGCTGATCTCGCCATCAAGGCTCGCGCGGCCGGAAAAGGCTTCCCCACGCCCGATGGCTACATTGCCGCAATCGCGGCCGCGCACGGGTTTGCCGTGGCTTCGCGCGACACGAGTGCGTTCAATGCTGCTGGTCTGACGATCATCGATCCCTGGACCGTGACCAACTGATAGAGTTTCGATAGGTCGCGTCACCGGCACGGAAGAAGCCGCGATGAACTGCTGGTCTGGGGAATTCAATCCTCTTTCAGGGGCCGCCGACGCCCAAAGTTCGACTTTCAGGATTATCTGAAAGATCGGACAAGCAGGCGGCCTATCGTCGCGTTTGGTCCGCCGCTCTAGGAAAATGCCGTCGATCGCAGGGTCGACGTGATTGGTGCGGGTTAGAAGTGGCGCTGAGAGGTTTCGTGAGTGTGCAGAGCTGTCCCTCGGTGTCTAAAGACCGAGCAAACTAGATCGGACAGGCCCTGGTATCCGTGTTAAAGCCGGGGATGACAAAGCCCTTCATCGCTATCGTTGCGCTTCTCACCATGGCTCCGGCCCTGGCGCAGTCGGGCGTGCCCGCTACCAAGCCGCTTGTCTCCGACAGAGAGCAAGTCAAAGCGGATCGCGCCAAAGCCGCAGAGGACGACAAAGGGGCAACGACTGCGCGTCCGTGGGATCGTGACGCCAATGGCAAACGCCCTTGGGAAGAGCGAAAGCCGGAAAAACCTTGACGGTGTATCATCCCGGACAAGTCAGACTAAGTCCGTTCTTACCCGCCGAGCGAGTGGATAGGCGGCCTTCAATGAAGAACGGACGGTGGATCGTGGCTCGTGCTGCCAGTGGAAAATACCTTCTTCTGCTCGCTCTTCTATCGGCTTGCGCTTCAGCGGCTGCCGAAGCTCCGGCGCCGATGAGCATGACCTTTTCATTTCACGCAGCAAAGGATCCTTGCACGGGCTACTTCCAAAGTCCCGAAATTCGCCTGCGAGACGTCCCTGCCGGGGCGACGTCCGTTAGGGTTATCCTGACGCAGAAGGGCACAGAATTGGGCGGGCAAGAAGTCGCTCTATCGATGACCCGAATTGTGCCAACTGGAGCAATTCACACGTTCGGTCCGTGCAAACCGGGCGCTTACACTTACACCGCAACGGTGAAATCCTCGCTTGGGCAAATCCTTCAGAAGCTCGGCAGTCGCGATTGTTTCCCGGCGACGAGATTGTTGAGTAAGCGGCTGCTCCTGAAGGGGGACTGCGAGCTCGGGTACGTCCCTTAACGATGATCATGCGACGCGCGCCGTTCACCGACTCCTTGTATACGTGACCGTCGCAAAGCAGGCGGCTCGGCCGCACTTTCCCGCGCCCGATGGCTACATTGCCGCAATCCGCAGCGCATGGGGGTGCCGTGGCTTCGCGCGACACGAGTGCGTTCAATGCTGCTGGTCTGACGATCATCGATCCCTGGACCGTGACTAGCACTACTTTGGCAGATTATTGATTTTACCGCGATTTATAGGATTCCCGAATCAATTTTTTCAATGATTCATGGGTGGTCGGCTCTTGGAGGGCTGACCATGCCGGGATGGGAAGACGAACTCGAACGCTGGCTGATGCCGTTCTTGGACCGGCTGGGTCATAAGACCCGACAGCGGATGTGT
>Ga0207695_10000798_pt1 | contig 59005 bp, 43 predicted proteins | sample KBSC54metaG_FD_184354 | JGI IMG/M metagenome (GOLD analysis project Ga0207695, IMG submission 184354) | Corn rhizosphere microbial communities from Kellogg Biological Station, Michigan, USA - KBS C5-4 metaG (SPAdes) (version 2) | ecosystem: Host-associated > Plants > Roots > Rhizosphere > Soil...
CTGCTATCTGCCTATATCACCCAACTGCGGCTCTATGCACGTCTTCTCGATACCCCCAGCCTGCTCACCTGAAATCCTCCCACCAAATAACAAACCCCACCAAATGATGGGGTTCGTCAGCAGTCTGGGCGCACATCCTAAGATGTGCGCCGCTGTTTTTTGAGGTCGGCGAGATCAGCTAAAGGCTGCCGCAATTCCAGCTCCGCCCAAGACAATGAGCGCCCACCAGCCGAAGGATGCGATATATCCCGAAGTGCGTTTGGTACCGGCGACGATCGAGACGCCGATGCCTACCAGAGCAAGAGTCCAGATGGTAATGACGTCAATCGAAGTGGCGAGGCTATAGAGACCCGGATTGATATCTGTTGGCAGAAATGCGCCCACATTCGTTGGGGCGAAATTTTTGATGTTGAATGATTCTGGTGCGGTGTTTGCAAAGAGCACCACGATTCCGAGAATGGTCTTGATACATGAGGGCATCATCGCGTACATCCAGACAGCGAATATGCTTCCGAACTTAGCTTTGCCGCCAAATACAAAGTTGATGGTTCCGAGAAGAACGAGCGAGATAACTGCTCCCATGAGCAGCAGGAAAATTGGCGACCCTAGAAAGAATCCCTGCGTGATCGCGGTAGAGATTTTCATCCGCTGCTCGCGCTGCTCGGGAGTAAGCTGCGCCATCTGTTCTTCTGCCTTAGGGCTGAGTCTGACCTGGTTTTCGCTGACCTGGCGCATGCCGACTTTGGAATTCACAACACCGTAGAACGCAAAACCGAGAGCGACATAGATGATGAATGGCAGCCACCAACTCTTGTGGCCGAGCTTGATATCCTGGAAAGTTTTAGAGGGCGCCGTGAACATGTTGATGAGGCGCTGGCCCTGAGAGAGAGCGGCTGTTGCTTCGGCTGGCTGAACCGCTGGATCGGTCATGTCTGTCCTCGCAGAATCTCTTACTTGAAACGCGAACGCGGACGAATGGCGTTCGCCCGCGATTGTAGCGCGTTCAGTGCCGATAGGGAATGAAATTGAGTGACGCGAGCTGCCGAGCTTATTTGTTTTTGCCGCCAGCGTCGTCAGAAACCGTGGCGGTGGATGAATCGGGCGGCACGGTCTGGGGCACCGCTTCATGATGAGGTTGAGGAGAGGAGGCCGGCGAATAGTTCTTGTAGACGGTGATGTGGAAGCAGCGCTGGCGGAACTCTTCCTCTACGTCGATGACGCCCGCGGTCTGATAGGCGAAGAGGTGATCGCGCATCCACTGCAGTTCTCGCCGCGACAGGCCGGACTTTGCGATGTCGATGGTAGCTCCGGTCAGGTGGGGGCTGACGATATCGCCTTCGGCATCCGCAGCGTTACGGTTCACGCGCATGAGGTGCTTCTGGTACTCCACGGTACGCACAGCGGAGCTGACGACCAGCGGTTTATGGAACTGCGCTTCGTGTGCGCGGGAGAGATCAGAGAGGAAATCGGCTGTCCACTCACGGCAGTAACGGCGTTCTTCAGGGAGTGAGGGATTGACGCGCAGCCCGCTAGTTTCGGGCACGCGGACCAGGGCGCCACTGGCGATACGATTCTGAAGATCGGCGTTGTCTTCGATGCGCTCGAGGGATTCGAGTTCAACGCGCTCGTTCTGACGTACCAGAGAATCGTGAGTACCGCGCAACGCATAACGGCCGTAGACCCGCGGAACATTCAACGAAGCGATCTGGCCGACGGCGGGAGCCGCAGTTCCTGTAACAGGAGGCGCCGCAAGTGGGTTGCCACCACTGTCGATTGCGGGGTCAGCAGCAGGAGCGGAACCGGATCCAGCAGCATGCGCACTTGCAAAGCCGTCGTCGGAGACTGGAGCGGTCTGTTCCATATCGGACGTCGGCGGCGGCAATCTGCGCTCGATGGGCACGGTAGCCAATGGGACGAAGCGGGCCCCGCTATGCGAGTGGCGATAACGAGCTCTGCGTACATGAGTGGAGGATGTTCTCTTCGCAACGGTACGGTGGCTAGCTGCGTGTCTGGCATGAGTTGAGCGGCTCGAGACCGTGCTGGCGTGTCTGGATTTTTTGGCGTGCGTGGAGCGCGCTCTGCTGTGCGCCGAATGCGAGGCGGCCTTGGCAGCATGATGGGGGTGATGGCCAGCGCTGTGGGCGCTGGCGTGTGCAGAATGGCGCACTGTGCCGACTCGCGCAGCACCAGCGAATGTTGCGAACCAAAGGATCGTAAGACCAGCTATGAAAGCGGTGCGCACCATGAGGGGTCCGCGAAGAAACCAGAGCATCACCAGTGTAGAACCTGCCTGGGTAAATTTGGAGTGCCGAGGGTGGTTCGGCCTTGTCTGATAACTTTCGAGACCCTGCAAAGGACTGCGGAACGATACTTTCCGGAGTAGCACTGTCGCCGAATGGAGAATGTGGCTCACTCGATTACTTCAAACCTCCATCGCGACAGAGCGGCGAAACGGAGTACCTCGCACGCTTACGAGACAATTCAGCCTAGATTGTGGGATGCGGAGCGGAGCAGTTGGTTTGCCCGGAACCTACATCCCTTGCTTTTTGCAGGATACCGAATAGCTAAGTTGAACACTAGCCGGGTCGGAAAGAATTCTGCAATCACTGAATCAATGTTCCCTGTTCGTCTTCCTTGCCATTCAGTTCATCCGGCGGAATGATTACCGCTGCGGCGACCTTGTCGTCGGCTTCGAGGTTCAGCAGGCGGACGCCCTGAGTGTTGCGCCCTGCGGAACGGACGGTGTTGGTGTCAATGCGAATGATCTTGCCCCACTGGCTGATCACCATCAGTTCTGAGGTTTCATTCACGAGCAGAATCGATGTCGTCTTGCCGACCTTGGGGGTCGCCTTCAGATTTGTAACTCCCTGTGCACCGCGGGCAGTGAGGCGATATTCGTCAACGTCGGTGCGCTTGCCGAATCCGTTCTCAGTAACGGTGAGGATGCGAGACTGGGTGACGCAGAGCTTTTCGTCGAGGTTCTTCAACGCGGACCAGGCATCTTCGACGGCCTTCTCGGCTTTCTTCTCCCTGGCTTTCAGTTTTTCATCTTCGGGGTCGCCATTGCGGCGGTCTTCACGGGCTTTCTGAAGCGCGTCCTTCGCGTCGGTGTAGGCCTTGCGTGCTGATTTCAGCTTATCGGTGAGGCCGCGCGCCTTGGCGCACTCGTCGCGTTCCTGGTCGCGAGCCTCGTCGGAGTCGGTGATGGCCGCGCCGATGACGTAGTCGCCCTTCTTGAGTGAAATGCCCTTATTGCCGGCTGCATTGCGGCCCATGGGACGCAGGCCGATTCCGTTGCGGTCGGGATCGTACTCTTCCTGGAAGCGGATGGCCATGCCTTCACGGGTCGCGATGAAGATGGTCTGCTTGCCGTTGGTAAGTCCGGCGGTGACGAGGTCATCGTCCTTGTCGATGGCGATGGCGATGATGCCGCGAGACATGACGTTAGAGAAGTCTTTGAGGGGCGTCTTCTTAACGGTGCCATTGCGGGTGGCGAAGAAAATGAACTTCCCTTCCTCTTCGAGATCGCGAACGGGAAGGATGGTGCGGACGTTTTCGCCGGGCTGCAGGCTCAGCAGGCTGGCGATCGATTTGCCCTTGCCTGCGGCTCCTACGTCAGGAATCTCGTAGACCTTGAGCCAGTAGACGCGGCCTGTGTTCGTGAAGCAGAGCAGGTAGGCGTGCGTCGAGTCGATGATGAGCTGCGAGACAAAATCTTCTTCGCGCGTCTTCATGCCAGTGCGACCCGTTCCGCCGCGGCGCTGCTGCCGGTAGATGGAGATTGGGGTCCGCTTCAGATAGCCTTGATGCGAGACGGTGACCGCGACCTGCTCGTCGGCGATGAGGTCTTCGAGCTGAATCTCAGCGGACTCGTCGATAATCTGGGTGCGGCGCTCGTCGCCGTACTTGTCGCGGACCGCTTCGAGCTCCTTGATGATTACGTTGCGCAGCTTTTTGTCGCTGGCGAGGATGGACTCATATTCGGCGATCTTCTCGCGGATCTCCTTCATCTCGTTCAGGATTTCGTCGACTGAGAGCTGGGTAAGGCGATAGAGCTGCAGTTCAAGAATGGCATCGACCTGCCGGAGGGAAAGGCCGCGCTCTTCGTTCGGCAGGCGCTCCCGGTCGAGATTGATGACGATGTCAGTTCCCTTGCCCCAGGCGTACAGGTTTTCGCGGGCCTCGGCGCGAGAACCGGAAGCGCGAATAATCCTGATGACCGTGTCGAGGTTATCGAGGGCGATCTTGTAGCCTTCGAGGATGTGTTCGCGCTCGCGAGCCTTGCGCAGCAGGTAGACGGTGCGGCGCTGTACGACGTCGATACGGTGGTCGATGAAGGCGCGGATAGCGGCGTCAAGACCGAGTTCCTTCGGCTGCCCGTTCAGCACCGCCAGCAGGATCATGGAGAAGCTTTCCTGCATCTGGGTGTTCTTGTGGAGCTGATTGAGGATGATCTCGGGTTGGGCGCCGCGCTTGAGCTCAATGACGATACGCATGCCGTCGCGATCGGACTCGTCGCGCACGTCGCTGATATCGTCGATGATTTTTTCGGTGACAAGGTCCGCAATGCGCTCGATGAGCTTGGATTTGTTGACCTGATACGGGATCTCGGTGACGATGATCGCCTGTCTATCTTTCGTGATGTTCTCGATGGCGGCCTTGGCGCGCATCATAAAACGGCCACGACCAGTTTTGTAGGCCTGGGCTATGCCTGCGCGGCCATAGAGGAATCCGCCGGTCGGAAAATCGGGGCCTTGAACATGTTGCAGAATTTCGGCGAGGCCCGCTTTTGGGTTCTTCACCACCTCGATGGTGGCGTTGACGATTTCAGTGAGGTTGTGAGGCGGGATGTTGGTCGCCATGCCGACGGCGATACCGCTGGAGCCGTTGACGAGCAGATTGGGGATGCGCGTGGGGAGGACTGATGGTTCCTGCGTGGACTCGTCGTAGTTGGGAACAAAGTCGACGGTTTCCATGTCGATGTCGGCGAGCAACTCGCCGGTCACGCGCATCAGTCGGCACTCGGTGTAACGCATGGCTGCGGGCGGATCGCCGTCGACGGAACCGAAGTTACCCTGGCCATCGACGAGCGGGTAACGCAGCGAGAAGGGCTGCGCCATGCGGACCAGCGTGTCGTAAATAGCGGAGTCGCCGTGGGGGTGATAGACGCCCATGGCCTGACCGACGACTTTGGCGCATTTTGTGTACTTCTTGTTGTACTCGAGGCCCATCTCGCTCATGGCGTAGAGCACGCGGCGATGCACGGGCTTGAGGCCGTCACGGGCGTCGGGAAGCGCGCGCCCAATGATGACTGACATCGAGTAATCGAGATACGAGCGCCGCATCTCCTCTTCGATATTGATCGGAATGAGATTCGTATTATCGCGTGGTGGCGTACCGCCATCGAGAGGGAGCTGGGGGTTCTTATCGTCTGCCATAGATGTCTTTTAGGCCCGCGGAAGAGGCGGTAAAAAAGGAACCGGAAACGCAGGACCGGATTTCTGCGGGCTACACATCTATTTTACCCTTTTAAAGGCGCAATCAGCAACACTGGATATATGCTCTAAGTTATTTTTTTTCAATTTGTTATGAGGCGTCCCTAAAGAGCTAACATCCCCTCTCGGACGGCGAATGTAAACGTTCGATTCTCGCTTCGGAAATCCAACGGCGAGGCGATCTATCGAGCCACGCGCCAGGGTGAGGTTGTGGTCCATTTTGCGAGTTCCTGACGGGCCCATTCGTTCGATTTGTCTTTGTGGCAAGACGTGCATGGGTTCGGTATTCCGGACTGCGCTGTGTCATCGGGCGTGATGAAGCGGAAGGTGTGCGCGGCCACATAGTTGTCTTTGATGGTTTGTTCGATGCGCGGCATGTGACACGCGGTGCATTTGCTTCCGGCGCTGTTCGCGGCGTGGTGAGTGTGTTGACTCACCGATCCGCGCAGGCCGGCTGGATTCTGTTTGGTGTGGCAGCCGAGACAGAGTGCGTTGCCGCTGACGGGGAGATTGGAAACAGTGCTGGTGTGGACCTGATGGCAATCGAAGCAGCGGATCTCGCGGTGATACATGTTGCTCTGCACGAAATCATTTCCCTGCATGCGGTTTTTGTGGGAGGTGAGATCGGCGTATTGGAAGAAGTTCGTAATTCCCGGCTTGGTTTCTTCAAGCTTCCAATAATCGGCGAGGCGCTCTCCGGCAGTGAAGCCGACGGGCCAATCGAAGTATTTTCCCTCGATGGGGTTTTGCAGTGGACGGCCCTGGCTATGGCACTGGATGCAGACGTCGTTGGCTCGCACGAAGTCGAGCTTGCCGGGATTAACAATGTTTGTTCGCTTGGCATGCGCGATATGTGCGCTGCCAGGGCCATGACATTTTTCACAGCCGACATTCCACTCTGTTACCTGCTTGGTGTGGACGTCATAGTTCACGGAATGGCAGCCGTCGCACGTAGGGCCGGTGGGACGATCGAAGTTTGACGGTCCGTAGAACGGAACCCACCAGTCGGTGCCAGCTTCGACGTGATAGGGGAGCCACTTCTTCTTGGCGACATCCCATTGGGCTGGGAGAGGATAGTAGTCGTCGCCGCGTTTTGTGAAATAGCGCTGTTTGAAGCGGCCTCCGTAGGTGAACGCCACATCATCGAGGGTGAAGGTGCGGACGGGATCAGGATGAGTGAAGTCGCCGACAACGGCTTCAGGATGCTGGCGCGGATCGAGCAAGATGTTTGCCATGCGGCTCTTCTTCCAGCCGTTGTACTCACTGAGATGGCACTTTTTGCATGCCTCCGAACCGACGTAATGAGGTTTAGGCGCAGAGGCGGAGGTTTTGGGCGAGGTCGGAACACCTTGCTGCGCCGCTGCGATCATCGACACGCTAAGAAACAAGCCGGCCAGAGCGAGGCGGATCGCCAGAGACTGGCGTGAGAACGTCATCGGGACCTCGGGATTACTTCAACTACGATGACCTGTTTCAGATGAGCCGGGGAAGGCTCATAAGGCAAATGGCTACCTGAAGAATAACCAGAGAAGCTGCAGCGGCGATGAACAATTTTCTTCGCTCGGACTCGAATGCGTCGGCGAACACTCCGCCAATAAAAGTGAGCAGGAACGGGAATGCCCACAGCCAGGGAGTTGCAGCGATTCCCTTGGTCATCAGGAGAAGGAGCACGACGAAGCAGATCAAGGGCGCCGAATTGCCGAAGTAGCGGGAACGGTTGACGCCGAGATAAAGCAGGGCCGCAGCCCCCGCGGCGACGATGATTCCCGTGATCGCCGGCATGGTGAAGAAGCGCTGCACCGGGTCCAGCGAAACTGACACAAATCCAGCCGCCGAGCGAAAGACATAGCTGAACGCATCGGGGGAGAAGCCGTAGGCCGCGAAGAGCAGGAAGAGCGCGCCTGCTGACGCGAGGAGTACGACGGGGAGGATCTGGCTGCGACGCCCTTCTGCGATCCATAACATCAGCACCAGGCCGAGCAGGGCTGTGATGGGGAGGGCGACAATGTGCGCTGTGGCTGCGATGCCGAGAACCACGGTCAGCAGCATGATGCGCGGCCGCCACTTTCGACGGGGTCCCTGCATAGCGTGTGCTACGCCTATGCAGGTATAGATTCCGCCATAGATGCCCAGGGCTGCGAGGATCTCGGGGCTTGGCGAGAGACATGCTTTCAGCACCGGAGGCGAGAAGCAGTAGAGGGCGAGGGCGACGTATCCACCCATGTTGCCGTAGAGACGGCGCGTTACCCACCAGAGTCCGCCGCCGAGTACGCATCCTGCGGCTAAAAAGGGCAGACGCAGCAGGAGGAGCACATGGGTCATCTGGTGGCGTAGTTCCCATGTGCTCAGTCCCGTGCTTCCCTGCCCTGTTGACGTCTGAAAGACGCGATCTTCGGGCTTGCGGAAGAGGTCGAAACCGCGCTCCGCGAGCAGGTTCAGCGTGAGCGGAAGGCCGGCGATTCGATAGGCAAGGATGCCGTCGCGTATATTGCCGCAACTGGTGTAGTAGCCTGCGAGAGGGGAAGGCTTTTCCCAGGTCTCGCGGCCGCAGCGGGCGTACTGATAATCACGGTCGGAGAGGGTCTGATGTGCTGCGACCCACAAACCCTGGAGGAGAAAAAGCCCAAGCATCACCGCGGCGATGCGCTGTGGCAGGTTGAAATGGAATCGGCGGATGCGGGCGAATCGGTGGGTCATCAAGCAGGCGAATGGACTACTTCAGTCTAAATGGCGGATGCGGAGGGGCTAACCCTCGCTGAGTAGCGCGCAGGCCGGCGGCCGGGGTTCATCACGGGGCGAAACGATCAGAAGCCGCCCTGTTCCGGGCGGCTTCTGACAAGGTGCAATGAAATTGGTAGAACAGCAGGTCGAAGACTTACTGGACGGTTACGGTTGCAGTTCCCGAGATTGCCGCGATCCCATCTGCGTTCGTGTAGGCACCGGTGATCGTGCTTGTGCCCGCCGTAACTGCAGTAACGCGGCCACCCTGGTCGATAGTGGCAACGCCGGTATTGCTTGAGCTCCAAACGACTGGGTTTACCAGTTGGGCAATGCTTCCAGCGGAGTTCAAGCCAAAGGCCGAGAATTGAAGCAAAGCGCCTGCTGAAAGAGGAGCCGGGAAAGCGGGTGATATCACAACCTGCGCTACATCGGTGCTGGCTGCAGCAGCCTGGGTCACATTCACGGTCATGCTGCCGATAATGATTCCGTGGAATCCCTGCATGCTGGCCGATATCGGAATACCGGAACATATATTGCGGCCGGAAGTGATGAGGCCGGTGTTGCTGACCGTAACACAGTCCGGGGTTGCGCTTTTCCAAGTGACCAGATTTGTGATGTCTTTTGTGACGTCAGCGTGATTCGGACGGGAATAGTGGCCGATTGCAGTCAGCTGAGTTGTAAGTCCCGGGCCGCCGAAGTTCATTACACCGGGGGTAACGATGATTGAGGTCAGTGACGGATCGGAAACACAACCGTTGAGCAGCACGAGAGAGGCAATCAGCAACAAGGCACCCAACGAACGATTACGCATAAACATCTCCTGGCGTCTCCGCCTAGCTGACCTATTCACTCGCAGTCAGCCCAATCAACCTCGGGGGAATTGTCCCGAATGGCTGCAATGAGTTAGCAGGCGCCCGCAGCATCAGCGCATGCATCGCAAAAACGTGCAGTTAGAACGGCGGCAGATGCAGAAGCTGGATGCATCGGACCGGTCAACACACCTATTCCTCATGAGAGGTGGCCCAAGAATACGGCAGGTCAAAGACGTGAATCAATAGCAATCTTGAGTCAAAGAGCCTTGTTTGTTACGCGCGTAACTAGCGAACATAAGCGGAGTTGTGAGCAATTTGAGTTATATGGCGGCAGTCTTGCTGAAGGCGTCGGGAGTTAGTATCCGCAGAGGTGGATGAGGGAAACCGAGGCTATTTTACCCGGGTTGCCCGGAGCCGCTACACTGCTGGCATCATGGTCATCGCGCGCGACAACTCTCCAGACCGTCTTGTGAGCGCTTCGCGCGCCGAAGAGGAGCAGAGTTTTGAGCTGAAGCTTCGGCCGCGATGGCTGAAGGAGTTCATTGGCCAGAGCAAAGCAAAGGAGTTGCTGGCGATTGCGCTGGAGGCCGCGAAGTCCCGGGGCGAAGCTCTCGATCATGTCCTGCTGTTTGGGCCTCCGGGACTGGGAAAGACCACGCTGGCAACGATCATCGCCAATGAGCTGAACGTTGGATTTCAGCAGACGTCGGGACCGGCGCTACAGATCCAGGGAGACTTGACGGCGATTCTTACGAATCTGCGCGACCGGCAGGTGCTGTTTCTGGATGAGATTCACCGCATGCAGCCGGTGCTGGAAGAGAAACTCTACACTGCTCTCGAGGACTACAAGCTGGATATCATCATTGGACAGGGGCCGGCAGCGCGCACGCATGTAATGGAGCTGAAGCCGTTCACCTTTGTTGGGGCGACCACGCGGCCGGGGTTGCTGAGTTCGCCGTTGCGCTCGCGATTCGGGATTCTGCTGCGGCTGGAGTTCTACACCGAAGACGATCTGCGTATCATCGTGCTGCGTTCGGCCGAAGTGCTGGGTGTGCCGATTGATGCGGACGGGGCAGCGGAGATTGCGTTGCGTTCGCGCGGAACACCACGTATTGCGAACCGGCTGCTGCGGCGCGTGCGTGATTTTGCGCAGGTACGCGGTACAGGAACAATCGATAGGCCCACTGCGAATGCGGCGCTCACGATGCTGGAAGTAGATGCACATGGATTCGATGAGATCGACCGACGCCTGATGCTGACGATCATGCAGAAGTACGATGGGGGGCCGGTGGGACTGGGCACGCTGGCGGCAACACTGGCCGAAGAGGAAGACGCGCTCGAGGAAGTGTATGAACCTTTTCTGATTCAGATTGGTTTTCTGGATCGTACGCCGCGGGGGCGTGTGGCGACGCGGCTAGCATACGAGCATTTTGGTGTGCCAGTACCGGGGCGGCAGGGCGGATTGTTCTGAGAGGCGGCCCCGCGAGCGGAGTTAGCAGCCGCTATGCGGCTTGCTAGCGGAGTTAGTGCGAAACCGGTACCAGCGATAAAGCAACTTTTATTCAATCGCAACCGTCAGGAGTGATTTATGGCTTTGACTGAATCAACGATGCTGGAGCTTGAGACGACGGCGCCAAACTTTGCGCTCAAGGATGTCGTGACGGGAAAGACTGTTCGACGGGATGATTTCCACGGGCAGAGGGGTTTGCTGGTGATGTTCATCTGTACGCATTGCCCATATGTGAAGCACATCGAGAAGGGTCTGGCGCAACTTGGGTCAGACTATGCGGGGGAGCTCGACATCGTGGCGATCAGCAGCAATGACGCGCAGAACTATCCCGATGACAGCCCTGAGGGATTGAAGAAGCAGGCGCAGAGGCTGGGGTTCATGTTTCCGTATCTCTACGATGAAACGCAGGCTGTGGCGCGCGCGTACCAGGCTGCATGCACGCCGGACATTTATCTGTTCGACAAGGATCTGAAGCTTGCGTATCGCGGGCAGTTCGATGGGGCTCGGCCGAGAAATAATGTTCCGGTAACGGGGCAGGATTTGCGGACTGCGCTGGATGCGGTGCTGCGGGGCGAGAAGCCGAGTGGGGAGCAGAAGGCTTCGATCGGGTGCAATATCAAGTGGAAGGCTTGAATCGCTTCCAAGATGCCCAACCGCCTAGCAAGCCCGAAATCACGTAAGTGAACATAAGCAAGAACCGATCTGGCTCATCGATTGAATCAGTTCGAGTGTGCCGCAGCGTCGCCAGAACATTCGCGAGGATGTAGCCTGCGAGCGAGCATGCGCCAAAGGCGAGGACAGCAACAAAGAGACGCTTGCCAAGTCTGTCGTGCCCAGCAACGACCGAGAAGCAGACATACACGCCGCCTGCGACAACCAGATAGATCACAACGTAATAACCAACGAGGAAGTAGATCGGCCACATTTCGGTTCGATCATGCTAACCCACTTGCCAGTGCTCAACCAACCCAGTCTATTAGCAGATTCCCAAGCCCTTGAGATACTCGCGGAAGCGATCGCCGAATTCGGGGCGCTTGAGGGCGAATTCGACGGTGGCCTGGAGCATTCCGAATTTGTCTCCGGCGTCGAAGCGTTTGCCTTCAAACGTGTAGCCGAAGACTTTCTCTTCCTTGAGCAAAGCTTTGATGCCGTCAGTGAGTTGGATCTCGCCGCCCGCGCCGGGGGTGGTCTGCTCGAGGAGCTCGAAAATGCGGGGAGTGAGGATGTAGCGGCCGATGATGGCCTGCTTGGAAGGCGCATCTTCCAGCTTAGGCTTCTCGATCATTCCGGTGCAGTTATATATGCGCGGGTCCTGCGGGTCGGGTGATCCGGCGAGGACGCCATAAGCCGAGATCGCATTTCCTTCGACGGTTTGCGTGGCAAGGACGGAGCCGCCCCGCTCATTGAATACGTCAATCATCTGCTTGAGGCAGGGCACTTCGGCATCGATTACGTCGTCGGGAAGAACTACAGCAAATGGTTCATCGCCGACGAGTTCTTTTGCGCAGAGCACGGCGTGCCCCAGGCCGAGCGGCTCGCGCTGCCGAACGTAGCTAACGCGGGCAAGCGCGGCGACGCTGCGGGAGACATGGAGCAATTCTTTCTTGCCGCGGCGTTCGAGGGTGTGGTCGAGTTCGAAGCTGTGGTCGAAGTGATCTTCCATGGCCCCTTTGCCGCGCCCGGTGATGATGATGATGTGGTCGATCCCGGAGTCCACCGCTTCTTCGACGCCGTATTGGATGATGGGCTTGTCGACCAGTGCCAGCATCTCTTTGGGGATGACCTTAGTGGCGGGCAAAAAACGAGTACCGAGGCCGCCGGCGGGGAAAACAACTTTGCGAACTTCCTGTTTCATTACGGCTCCGTGGACAATTCTCCGCTTCCATTCTCGATCGTATATCGCGCGGAGGATCTCAATTCGAACTCAAAGAAGCTTACTTTGGTCCTAGCCAGTTGGTGTTAGCAGCGGGCTAAAGAGTTGGCGAATCGTTGCCGAGCATCTTTTCCCGAATGATCTTGATGGGCGGGAAGCCCTGGCTGAGGAATTCATCGTGGAACTTCTGGAGCGAGAAGGCCTTTCCTTGCTTCTTCATCAGGTCAGCACGCAACTTCATGATCTCCAGTTTGCCGAGCGTGTAGTAGAGGTAGGTGGGATCGCCAGCCCCGCGCTTGGCTTCGACAATGGAGGTTTCTTTGGGCTGGTAGCCTTCCTTCTGGAAGAAGTCAACGGCCTGATCGTAGGTCATGTTCCCAGTGTGCATTTGGATGCCGACGATATAGCGCGCGTTGCGCAGCAGGGCGTCCTGCAACTGACCGAGGCGGAGGAATTTGGCTTCGCGTGCGTCTTTGGCCCCTGTGCCGGGCTGGCCGTAGCCGTTGTCGAGCATCATCTGCTCGGTGTAGTGTGCCCAGCCTTCGATGTTGGTATTGGCCTGAAGGATCTTGCGTACCCGGCTGGGCGCTCTCAGCGAGTAGAGGTATTGCACGTAATGGCCGGGATAGGCCTCGTGGACAGAGGTCGAGATGACGGTGCCGATGTTGTAAGAGTGCATGTAGCCCTCGACCTGCGCGGCCGTCATGCCGGGATCGGGCAAGGTGACGTTGAAGTAGGAGGTGGTTGCTCGGGTCTCGAAGGGACCTGGGGAGTCCATGGAGGCTTGCGTCGTGGCGCGCATGAAAGGTGGTGTTTCTTCGAGCACCGGCCGCACATCGGTGGGAATCGTGACGATGTGGTGAGAGCGGATAAAGTCGAGCAGGCTGGTGAAGGTAGCGCGGAACGCATCGAGAAGATGGTCGGGTGCGGGATGCTGATGGCCGAGTTCTTCGAGGACTTCGCGGGGGGTTTTGTTCGGCTCGAGTTCCTTCGCGACTTCTGCGAAGTGCTGCTGGTTGCGATGCAGGTCGGCGTAGCCGATTTCAAGGAGCCGGGGAAGCGGAATGTCGACCATCTCGTCGTATTCGAGTTTCTTTGAGAAGGTGTCGGCTCCGATACGGAAGTCGCCATTGGAGCGCAGCAGGAGATCGGACTTGAGCCATGCCAGGTAGCTGTTAAGTTCGGAGATAACGGCGGCGTTGGTCTTGGCGAACTCGGACTTGAGCGTCTCGTCGTGGGCGTCGGCGAAGGCGAGAGGCACGTCGTGCTGGAAGAAAGCGATGATGCCGGGAAGTTGTTCGATGGCGATTTCGGTGAATATGCGTGGCGGGTTCTGAAGATTGGTGCGTGCTTCGCGAAGCAGGCCGGGCATCTTCTTTTCGCGGGCGATGAGCGAACGGAGCCGATCGTCGGCCGAAGCGAACTTGCGTTCCATGAGAGTGAAGGCAGCATTGGCGCAGGTGCTGGAGTAGTTGTCCGCGTTCTTTGACCACGGTCGAATTGTATGGAGAGTCAGGCGGCGGGTGCGGATCTGGTTGAGCACCAGTTGCCGGTCGGCACGCGTGGTCTGATCGAGAGAGGACTCGGGAATCGCGGAGATGCGCTTCTCAAAGGTATCGAGCGCGGCGAGTTCTGCATCGATGCTGCTGGATGCGAGGTCTTCGAGCTTGGTGTCGTACTGGTGATAGCCGGCAACGGTTCCCGCAGTCGGCTGGTGTGGGTAATAGACCTGGTTGAAGTACTCGTCCGACACGCGCTGGAATTGTTGTTGAGCGTTTTGAGTTTCGGAGAATGCGGCAGTGGAAAGAGTCATGCAGGCTCCAAAGGCGAGCAGAGTCACGAGTTTCGTCACGATTCCTCTTGTAAAAACTTATGCGGTTACAGCATCGGGAGCAAGCTTCTCGAGGAGATCCCGAATCTCCAGCAAAACTTCGTCAGGCCTTGTGGCAGCGAGCGGGAATTTCAAAACGCCCTGCGGGGTGAACTGCGCGCCACGCTTGGCGTTCTTTGCGACAAGGCGCATGAGGTGCTGCGGATCGATGCCTGCATTCGCGGTGAAGCGGATTTGCAGTTCGGTGCGCTTGCGATCAATCTGGGCAATGCTCATACGTTCGCACTCGAGGCGCAGCGTGGCGGCTTCGAGAAGGTAGACGGTTGAGTCCGGCAGCGCGCCATAGCGGTCTTCCATCTCGGCGCGGAGGTCGGCGATGGCTTTCTCGCTTTCGGCGCCGGCAATCTTTTTGTAGAGGCGCAGGCGTTGGTTTTCCTCCGCCACATAGCTCTCGTCGATGCGCAGTGCAATGCCAAGGTTAAGCTGGGTGCTCGGGCGCTCTTCGCCTCCTTCGCCCTTCATTTCTTTTACAGCGGCTTCGAGCATCGACGTATAGAGTTCAAAGCCGACGGCTTCGATATGGCCGCTCTGTTCGCCGCCAAGCATGTTCCCTGCCCCGCGGAGTTCGAGGTCAAGGGCGGCGATTTTGAAGCCGGCGCCGAGATCGCTGAACTCCTTGAGGGCAGCGAGACGACGGCGAGCGATGTCAGTCAACTCGCGTTCAGGCGGAATGAGCAGGTATGCGTACGCGCGGCGATTGGAACGGCCGACGCGCCCGCGCAGCTGGTAGAGTTCGCTAAGGCCATGGCGATCAGCGCGGTTGATGATGATGGTGTTGGCGAGCGGGATGTCGAGGCCATTTTCGATAATGGTTGTCGCGACGAGCACGTCGAATTCATGGTGCATGAAGGCCAGCATGACCTGCTCGAGGTCCTTTTCGCCCATCTGGCCGTGGCCGACGACGACACGCGCGCCGGGAACCAGCTCCTGGATGCGGGAGGCGATTTCGTAAATCGATTCGACGCGGTTGTGGACGAAGTAGACCTGGCCTCCGCGTTCGAGCTCGACTTCGATGGCGGAGCGGATAATCTTTTCGTCGAATTTGGCTACGACGGTCTGGATGGCCATGCGGTCTTTCGGCGGCGTTTCGATCACGGACATGTCCCGGAGACCGACGAGTGACATGTGCAGCGTGCGCGGAATCGGCGTGGCAGACATGGCGAGGACGTCGATCTCCTTACGAAGCTGCTTGAGGCGCTCTTTGTGGCGCACGCCGAAGCGCTGCTCTTCATCGACAATCAGCAGGCCGAGATCCTGAAATTTGACGTCTTTGGAGAGAATGCGGTGGGTGCCGATGAGGATGTCGACTTTGCCGGTCTCGATCTTCTCGACGATGATTTTCTGCTCTTTCGGCGTGCGGAAGCGCGAAATCATTTCGACGGTGATCGGAAACTGCGAGAAGCGCTTCTTGAAGGTCTCAAAGTGCTGGAAGGCGAGAACTGTTGTGGGCGTGAGGACCGCAACCTGCTTGCCATCCTGCACGGCTTTGAAAGCGGCGCGCATGGCGACTTCAGTCTTGCCATAGCCCACATCGCCGCAGAGCAGGCGGTCCATGGGCGTGGTGGCTTCCATATCCTGCTTGACGGCGGATATGGCCGTGAGCTGGTCGTCGGTTTCGCGGTAGTCGAACGAGTCTTCAAATTCGCGCTGGAAGTCGTTGTCGGGTGAGAATGACGTGCCCTGAGCGGTGTGGCGCTGCGCGTAGAGCTTGAGCAGTTCGGCGGCCATATCCTGCATGGCCTTGCGGACGCGGGCCTTGGTTTTGACCCATTGCTGCGAACCGAGCTTGTTGAGTTGCGGGGCCGGACCGGTATCGGTAGAGCGATATTTCTGGATGAGATCGAGGCGCGTGAGGGGGACATAGAGCTTGGCCTGCTCGGCGAATTCGAGGATCATGAATTCGACCGCGAGCCCATCCTGCACAATCTCTTTCAGGCCCTGATACTGCGCGATGCCGTGCTCGACGTGGACCACGTAGTCGCCGATCGCCAGGTCGCGGAAGTCGGAGAGGAATGCCGCCGTCTTGGACTTTTTCGGCTCGGGGCGGGCGCGGATATCGGCGTCGTCTGATAGATCGTTGGCGCCGAACATGATGAGATTTGCATCGGGGAAGCTGACACCGGAGGCGATCTGCGTGCGAACAATGACGGGCACGCGCAGATCATCCGCCATGTAGCTGGCCTCTTCGAGTTCGGAACCGTGCTGGACGACACGGCTGCCGAAACGGTAAGGCACCTGGTACTCGCGCAGCATTGTGGCCGTTCGCTCTGCATCGCCTTGCGTGGGCACGGCCATCACGATGCGCTGATCCGCTGCCATCAGGTTTTTGAGTTGTTCGACGAGAGCCGGGATCGATCCATGGAACCGCAGCGTGGGCCGCGAGTTCACAGCAATTTCGCCCAGCGTATTGTCATCTTCGAGCACGTCGACAGCGCCGAGTTGATCGAGATCGAGGCCATGGTGAGAATCGAGGTACGCCTGAACGACCTCGGGACGAAGGAAGATGTCTTCAGGGCGGATGAGATTGCCGATGCCGCTGCGCTCGTGTCGCTGTTCAACTTTATTCCACCAGCGATCGATCTGGTTGCGCACCATTGCCGGCTCCTCGACGAAGAGGACAGCGTTGGGAAGGAGCTTGAGCAAGTGGTTCTCTGCGCCTGCGACAGCTGAGAAGAATTCCCAGCCGGGGAAGACGCTGACACCTCCAGCTGCCGCGGCTTCGATTTCCATCTCTTCTTCATCCGATAACTCCTCGCCCTCCGCCGCCACCTGAACACGCTGTTTGCTGAGGCGTGCGTGCACTGCGGCAAGAAGGTGCTCGGTAACGGGAGTTTCGGTCAGAGGAAGGAGTTGGGTTTCGTCGAGGCCGGATTGGGAGCGCTGGGTTTCGGGATCGAACTTGCGGATCGTGTCGATCTCGTCTCCGAAGAACTCGATGCGCACGGGGCGATCGGCTTCGGGCGAGTAGACGTCGAGGATGCCGCCACGGCGCGTGAATTGCCCGGGCATTTCGACGAGATCCATCTGGGTGTAGCCAACGCTGGCAAGGTGCGCTGTGAGGATCTCGACGTCAAGCTCTTCACCGCGCCGGATCGTTACGGCCAGGCTTGCGTAGTAGTTGCGGTCGAAGAGACGGAGGGCTGCGGCCTCTGCCGGAGCGATGAGGATGGAGACGGCTCCAGTGGCGAGTTTGTACAAGGCCGCGGCACGCTGCTCCTGGACGTCGGGATGGGGCGAGAGGTTTTCGAATGGAAGCACGTCGTGGGCGGGAAGGCGGACCACGCGATCGGGATCGACGGCGCCGGTAAGCTCGCATCCGGCACGAAGCGAGGGCTCCAAAGCTTCGGCTGCTTTGTTATCGGCGACCACCACGATGACGGGGTGTTTGGCGGCGCGAGCCAGCAGAGGTAGGTACAGGGTACGGGCAGTGTTGGTGAGTCCAGACAGACGTCGCCGCCCGACACCGAGGGAGAGGTGCCTGCGAACGCGATCAAACGAGGAGGACTGCTCCAGTTCCGCGAAAATTTCGCGGACAAACGGGAGGATCATTCAGTCTTCAGTTTATCGCACTGGAGCGCTGTTCGTGCAGCGAGCGGCTCGCTTCGCGTGCAGGAGAGGTCAACCAAAACGGTGCTCGCGAACGGCCTAATCAGCTGCCTGAGCTACGGGGTGAGCAGCTTTCGAGGACTCGCCATAGACAAGGATGCCGCCCAACGTCATTGCGCCCGCGATGGCCCACAGGCCAGCCGAGTAGTGGTGGGTGATGGAGTAGAGCCAGCCCATGGCGGACGGACCGGCGAAGGCGCCGACGGCCCCGACCGAGTTGACGAGGGCAATGGCCGCTCCCGCGGCCTTTCCGGATAGGCGGCTTGCGGCGAGGCTCCAGAACATGGGCAGCCCGGCCAGAATTCCCATGGCCGAGATGCAGAATCCGGAAGCGGCGAGCGGAGCTGAATGCGCGAGGCCCGCCACGACAAATCCTGCCGCGCCGATCAGAAACAGCCAGGGGAGAGTGCGAAAGCCGCGACGGCGGCTGGCCCAGAACATGGCGAGTGCGCCGAAACCGAAGGTCATGGTGCCCCACCAGCCAGTAGCGATGGTCGATGCACCATGAGCGGTAAGGATCTTGGGGAGCCAGAACGTCAGGCCGTAGTTTCCGCTGCTCCAGAGGAAGTAGATGATGCAGTCACGAATGACATTGGCCGTTTGTTTGCCGCCGACCTGTTGAGATTCATTCTCGTCCGCGAGGTCGTTTGCAACCTGGTTCTTTTCGGCAGGCGAGAGCCACCTCGCGGACCAGGGTCCATCGGCCAGCACGAACCACGATGCAGCACCGAGAAATACGGCCGGCAGCCCTTCAATCAAGAAGAGCCACTGCCAGTCTTTTAACCCACCGAAATGATTGAGGAGAAGGATGTGAGCAGAGATCGGCGAGCCGATGGAGTTACACAGCGGAACGGCGAGCAGGAACAGCGCAAGAATGCGGGTACGAAGACCTCGGGGCATCCAGAAGGTGAAGTAGTAAATAACGCCGGGATAGAAGCCGGATTCGGCAATGCCCAGCAGGAACCGCACGGCAATGTACGCGGACACAGTGTGGACAAAGGCCGTGCCCATTGAAACGATTCCCCAGACGACCATCAGGATCGCGAGCCAGCGGCGCGCTCCCAGGCGCGCGAGGACGAGGTTGGCGGGGATTTCAAAGAGGCAATAGCTGAGGAAAAAGACTCCGGCGGCAAAGCCGTAGACACTTTCGCTGATGCCGAGGTCCCGGTTCATGGTGAGTGCGGCAAAGCTGATGTTGACGCGATCGAGGAACGCAACCATGTAGAGGATGACGAGGAAGGGGACGAGCCGCCAGGCAATTTTGCGGTAGAGCGGACTCATGTGGGTTGCGTTCACTCTACGGGACGGCTCCTCAAGCAGACGCGAACAAGACTACATGCTAGTGCGGCCGTCCGGGAAGGATGAAGTGCTCGGCGCAGCGAGGCTCGTATGCATCGCCGGGGATCTTCACAGGGCTGTCGTAGGGTGCCGGTTTGCCGCCGATGAGCCGCTGCGAGTAGAGGGCCCGCGCGCCGCAGGTGCAGTAGGCCATGCACTCGGTGATGCTGCCGCCGTAGGCATTGACGAGCCAGCTCAGGTTCAGCATTTCGCCGAACGGGAGAGCGCGGAAATCAAGATCGAGGCCGGCGACGAGCACATCGTGATTGGCGTCGAGAAGATTGCGGGCGAAGATGAAGAGGTCGGTGACGAACTGGCCTTCGTCGATGGCGACGCACTCAACGCGCTTGCCGATCTTTTGTTCGACTTCGGCAATCTTTTCGAGGACCGGCCAGGGGTCTGCGGAGCTAAATTCAAGAGCCTGCATGCGGGAGTGGCCGTTGGGGTTTCGGCTCTCGACAAGGCCGGGGCCGCCTTTTGTGTCGTCACTCGGCTTGAGCACCAGGACGTACTGTTTTGCGTATTGGCGGCGCATTTCCGCGCGGCGCAGCAGCTCGGCAGTTTTGTTGCTACGCATTGGTCCCATCATCAGTTCGATCTTGCCCGGCACTGCGGAAGCTCCCTCGAGTTACAGAATTGATCCCGGCAGTTCATCATAAGTCGAGACCCTTCTGTCGAGAAATGGGCGGCTCCTACTGCGGCAGGGATTGCAATGCAACGTTGCATGGCGAAGCCTTCGGTTTCGGAGCAAGATCGGCGAAATCCGGGCCGAGCTTTGCGAGATGCATGCGAAGCCTGTTGTCATCTCCGCCAGTTGTGTCATAGGCCACCGTGCCGCTCGCATCTACCAGCACCATATGCGGGATGCCGGGGGACGGAAGCAGCTTTGCGATCGCACCGTCTCCATCGTGAAAGTTCTCCCAATCATATCCCTGCTTTTTAAGAAATTCTGCTGCCTTCGCAGCGTCTTCGTCCTGATCTACTGAGATCAGGACCAGGCCTTTGCTTTTCGCGTCCTTGTACAGTTCCGCCAGCTTTGGCATAGCAGCGACGCACGGCGCACACCACGTTGCCCAGAAGTCGATGAGAACCGGCTTGCCGCGAAATGACTCAATAGTTTTCAGTGACCCATCCGCGGCTTTGAATTTCAGCGGCGGCATCGGATCTCCTGCCATCGAGGAAAGACCGAAGGTCTCGGATGGATCAGGGAACTCGGCGATCTGGCGCGTGCCGTTCGGCGGTTGAAACGTGAAAAGATCGTCAGGAACAGGCTCGTCAAGGATGGTCTTCGAGTAGACCGTCGTTGATTCAAGAGCAAGAGGAATACGGCCAGACGCCACGATTAGGAATGAGTCTGACTTCTCGGCGATCTTCAAGATCACGTTTCGATCCGCATCGATCCAGATCTTTCGGTCGTATTTGAAATTGGGATTTACACGCTTCTCGTCCGAAGAGCGGACGTGAACGACTCTGCAGCGAACTGCCCGCCCGTCGACGGGTAGTTTTTCATCGGGAAGAAACTCCGCGGATGCGAGGGTTTTCACGATGGACTGTAAGCGAACGGGCAGGTTCCTGGCTTCGTTAGTACCCAGGTCTCCCATACCGATTGGACCGGCATGAGAATCGACAGCCGCGGGGTATGGCGTTGCGGTGTAGCGATGCTCTTCGATCCGGTAGTTCCATGCTGTTTTGCCGTCGCTGATCTGGATTCCACTCCCCTGCGCGGTGTGACCTTCGAAATGGTAGCGGTTCCCGGGAGCTTCGGCGGCGATCAACACGGATTTAGACCAGTCCCGCATCAACTCGCCGGTGGAGGTCCGCTCTTCAGTGGACTCGATGTCATAAGACTTGGCATCCGTATAGCGCTGCACTACACGCGTGAGCAGATCAAACGCCTCGGAGTGCGGTGCGGGCGCCTGGGTGTAAGCGGATGTTGTGGCGGCGAGGAAAACGGCAACAATGGATGGCAGAGCGTGGCGCATAGCTACAGGCCCCCGATGCGACCCATTCTAGCCCACAATCATTCGCTACCGAGAGCTTTGGTGAATGCGTAGAAGAAGTCCAGCGACTTCCAGTAGGAATCAACCGGCAGGCGCTCATCCTGACCGTGGGCGCGATCGTCATCGCGCTCGAGGGCAATTGCGGAGTAGCCGTAAGAGGGGATGCCGACCTGAGCGAAGTGGATGGAGTCGCTGGCGCCGTTCTCCATGACCGGAGTGACGGGAATGCCGGGCCAGATCTGCTGGGTGATGCGGGTGAGCGGGTCGAAGACTTCCTTGATAGGAGGCGGCGGGACGATCGCTTTGCGGTCTGGGGCCGCTTCGGTTACGACGCCGGCGTCGGAGATGTACTTCACGCCGAGCTTGGAGTCGGCGAAGAGCTTGATGAGGTCCTGACGGATTTCTTCCGGTGAATGCCCGGGAAAGATGCGGCAGTTCACATTCGCTTCGGCGGACTGCGGCAGGGCGTTGCGGGCGTGTCCGGCCTTGAGCATGGTAGCGACGCAGGTGGTGCGGAAGTTCGAGTTGAAATCCGGCTCCTTGCTCAGGCGGGCAGCCGCAGCCATGTCGGGCGGAGTGGCGAGAATGGCCTTGATGTCCTGCGCGGTCTGGCCGCTCTCCTGCTTGTCGAGGTTATGAAAGTAGGTGCGCGTGACGCCGTTGAGTTCGAAGGGGAACGAGTAGGCGGCGAGTTTGTTCAGTGCGATGGTGAGTTCGTAGATGGCGTTGTCGGGCCGCGGGCGCGAACTGTGGCCCCCGGGGTTGCGCGCAGTTACCACGTAGTCTGCATAGACCTTTTCTGTAGCTTCCACATCGGCGACTACCGGTCGGCCATGGTCGAGCTCGATGCCGCCGGCGTCCATGTTGATGACGAAGGCACAATCAACGAGATCGCGATGATTCTGCAGGAGCCACTCAGGGCCGTTGAACTTGCCTCCCTCTTCATCTGCGGTGAGCGCGAGGATCAAATCGCGCTTGGGCTTGTACCCCTCACGATGGAGCCGCAGGAATGTCCAGACAAGGGCAGCGTCTGACTCCTTCATATCTTGCGTGCCGCGGCCGTAGAAGTAGCCATCTTTCTCAACGAATTCGAAAGGATTGGTATGCCAGTCGGTTGGCAACGCCTCCACTACATCAAGATGGCCGAGGAAGAGGATGGGCTTCTCGGATGTGGGCGCCGCCGCGGGGATGCGCACGATCAGGTTCATCTTGTTCGGATCGGGGCCGAGGAGGTGCATGTCTTCTGGAGGGAAGCCGGCATCGAGGAAGCGCTTCTGCATGGCTTTGGCCGCGGCGGTTACGCTGCCCTTAGGCGTGTCGGTGGTATTGATCTCGATCAGCTGTTTGAAAATGTCGCGGGCCTCCGCGCGCTGTTCGGGGGATGCGGTAGGAAGCGATCCAGACTGGGCGGAGGACGTAATGGATGCTGCGCAGACAAGACCCGCAATGACAGCGCTGTGGAGTCGAATGGACATGGATGGAATTGTACAGAACCGAGTACGCGGCTCTGTTCGGTCCTTCCGGCTGCAGATGCCGGTTTACAGAAAGCGGCAAATCGATTTATCGTGATGCGGCCAGTAAGTTCGAGGTGAGTTATGCATGGAAAGCTTTTTGCGGCGGCCGGGTTGGTCGCGTTTGGGTTCGGAGTGGTTGTTCTGAACGCACAGGAACGGCCGAAGATCACTGGAGTTTCGCATCTGGCCGTGTACACGTCGGATGCGGCGGCAACGGATCACTACTACCGGGAGGTTATCGGAGCTGCGAAAGAAGCGGATCCGGAGAATCCTGCAGGCGTGAAGTATGCCTTCAGTGCAACGCAATACATCGAGGTGCTGCCTTTGCCGGCGAATGCGGGGGTGAACCGCATGGACCACGCCGGATTCAATACCTCCGATGCAGAGGGCATGAGGAAATACCTGGCAGCGAAGGGCTGGAAGACGCCCTCTTCGATCACTAAGGGCAAGGATGGAAGTCGCTGGTTCGCCGTGAACGATCCAGAGGGCAACAAGATCGAATTCGTGCAGCTATCCGCGAACGGGAAGGCTGTGAACGCGCCCAAGGTGATCGGCAGTCATGTCATCCATGTCGGATTCCTGGTGCACAGCCGGGAGGCCGAAGACAAGTTCTATCGCGATCTGCTTGGGTTCCGGCCGTACTGGTATGGAGGCATGACGGATGCCAAGATCGACTGGGTAAGCCAGCAGGTTCCGGACGGGCATGACTGGCTGGAGTACATGGTTTCAGGCGGGCCGGGGACGGGAATTCCGGCATCGATGTCGCAGCAGACGCTGGGCGTGCTCGATCATTTTGCGGTCGGCGAACCTTCTGTACCCGACGCATACAAAAAGCTGGTGGCCGAGAACCGGCTGGGGAACGGACGGCATGACCAGGCTCCCAAGATCGGCAAAGATGGCAAATACCAGTTCAATTTGTATGATCCCGATGGGATTCGGGCGGAACTGATGAACTTCAAAGCGACGGAGAAGCCGTGCTGCTCGCCGTTCACTGCGGAGGATCCAGCGGAGTAGCCCTTGAACGCGGTATTTTCGAGAGCTGCGCTTCGGCGCGGCCCTTGTTCTTTGCACGGTAAAATTGAGCATGGCCGCAACTGCAATCTCTCCTGAGGTTCTCGCCAAGTACGAGCCCGTGATCGGGCTCGAGGTGCACGTTCAGCTTTTGACGGCGACGAAAATTTTCTGCGGGTGCGCCAATAAGTTCGGCTCGGATCCCAATACGAATATTTGCCCGGTGTGCATCGGGCTGCCGGGCGCCTTGCCGGTGCTGAACGCGAAGGCCGTGGAGTTCGCCACCAGGGCATCGCTCGCGATCAACTGCGAGGTGCGGGAGCGGTCGATCTTTGCGCGCAAGAACTACTTCTATCCCGATCTGCCCAAGGGGTATCAGATTTCGCAGTTCGACAGGCCCATCGCAGAGCACGGATGGATTGAGGTTCCGACGGCGGACGGCGGGACGAAAAAGATCGGCATCACGCGGCTGCACATGGAGGAGGACGCGGGAAAGAGCATTCACGATGGGTTTTCGGATTCCGCCACGCGCACGTATCTCGATCTGAACCGTTGCGGGACGCCGCTTTGCGAGATCGTGAGCGAGCCGGATATCCGCACGCCGGACGAGGCTTTTGAATACCTCAATCGATTGAAGGAGATCCTGCTCTACACGGGCGTTTCCGATTGCAACATGGAGGAAGGCTCGCTGCGGTGCGATGCAAACGTCAGCGTTCGCCTTAAAGGCGCGCCGAAGTTTGGCACCAAGGCAGAAGTGAAAAACGTCAACAGCTTCCGCTTCATCCGACAGGCCCTGGAATACGAGATTGAGCGCCAGATCGAGCTGATTGAAGAAGGCGGGCGCGTGGTGCAGGAGACCCGGCTGTGGAATGCGAATGAGGGCCGCACGTACTCGATGCGATCGAAGGAGCAGGCGCACGATTACCGCTACTTCCCTGAGCCGGATCTGCCGCCGCTAGTGCTCTCGCCGGAGTTTATCGCGCAGAAGCGGGCGGAGTTGCCCGAGTTGCCGGAGGCGCGGCGCAAGCGGATGATTGCGGACTATGAATTGAATGAGAAAGACGCGCAGACGCTGACGTCTTCGCGCGAATTTGCGGACCGATTTGAGGCCGCAGCGAAGACTGCCAAGAACCCACGCCGGGTTGCGAACATTCTGATCAGTGAGCTTGGCGGACGCTTGAATGCGCTTGGGCTGGAGTTGGAGCGGTCGCCGATTTCAATGGCAGGCGTCGTTCTTGCGGCGGATCTGCTGGAAGATGGCAAGATCAGCTCGAAACAGATGAAGGGGCTGTTCGACATCTGTTTCGAGAAGAGCGAGGACTTCCCTGCTGTTTACGAGCGGGAGAAGCCCGAGCAGATCACAGACACTTCAGCGATAGAAAAGATGATCCATGAAGTAATCGCAGCGAACCCGAAGCAGGTGGAGCAGTATCGCGCGGGCAAGAAGACGCTTGCCGGGTTCTTTGTGGGGCAGGTGATGCGGGCGTCCAAGGGGCAGGCAAACCCGGCGCTGCTGAATGAGCTCGTGACGAAGAAGCTGGAATCGGGCGATTAAGCTGGAAACGCGAACTCAGCATCAATGACAACAAGCTTATCGACGATGCGACGCCTGGTGCGGTTCTTCCATCGGCTTCCGGAAGCTACGGCCAACTCCGTGCGTTTTCGTGTGCCCTATCTCCTTCCGAGATGGTTCAAGGTTGCGGAGCGGCTTCGGGTTGCGGGGAGGCCGATCAGCATTCAGTATCTCCACAATGAAAATGCCGAGGCGGACTTCATCGACTGCTTCCTGCTGAACGCCTACGGCCTGGGGCGAGATCTGGGAGACGTTCGCTCGATTATCGATGTTGGCGCGAATGTCGGTTTCTTTTCGCTTGCTGCGCGAGACTACTACCCTGATGCGATCATTCATGCCTACGAGCCAAATCCGCGCGTGCTGCCGCATCTTCGCGCGAACAGTGCCGCATTCAGGGTTTCGGTTTTCCCCGAGGCAGTTGGAGAGAAAGAAGGTCTGGTCAATATTCTTGATGAAGGCCCTTCGGGAGAGGCGAGGACCAGACCATCGGGGGCGAAGGACGCGGTTCGCCAAGTTAGTATCGGCACGGCAATCGAGCGCATTGGCGGAGCCGTCGATTTGCTGAAGCTCGACTGCGAGGGGGCAGAGTGGGACATTTTGAACGCATCAGGCTGCTGGAATGCTGTTCGCCATCTCCGTGTTGAGGTTCATTGCTTCAATGGTGAAACGATCGATGAAGCGAAGGCAGCGCTGGAGAGGATCGGATTTGTCGCGACTCTCGTCGACATCAGAAGCGAGGAAATGGCGATTATCTGGGCAATCCACCGACGTTGAACCATGAAGGAATTGCTGGCGCTGAAAGACAATCGGCGACACAACCGAAGGTTGGTCGCCGACGAATAGGAAGAAAACAGAATCGCACTGCCGAGCCAAGTGTTCTATTTCAGTTTCAGCTCGGTTTCGTATTCTTTGCTGGCGTTCCATGAGCTTACGGTTTTGGTGGCGGTCTTTTTGCCGTCCTTCTCGGCCCAGAGATCGTAATCGTCGGTCATGTTGACCTGGGCGAAGCGGAAGCGGCCATTGCTGGCCGAGGTATAGCTGCGGATTGCCTTCGTCTTGCTGTTCTTGAGGAACACGGTCGCGCCCTGCACAGGCGAGGCGTCTCCATCGACCACCAATCCGCTGACGCTTCGCTGGCCCACATTCTGAGCGCGCGCCATGGAGCGATTAGCAATAGATGGGATGACACCCAGCGTCAATGCTGCGAACAGGGCCCATGCCGTCAAACGTGCGCGACTGCGTTTCACTCTTCCTCCTCGTCGTCTTCTTTGAAGTCGTCGTCGTCTTCGTCGATTCCCTCTTCGACCTTCGACAACTCAAGGGGTTCAACGCCGACGATTTCGTATTCGGTTCCACACTCACCGCAGGCGACCACGTCGCCCTCTTCCACTTCTTCCACGTCGATATCAAGATCGCTTTCGCATTCCGGGCAGCTTGTCATGGCGGCCTCCTCTCTCCGGGACTCTTTGATGTAGGATGACGGTACTCGTAGGTTACGAACTTCGGCTAGTTTTAGGCAAACCCACTGTCGAGGTCAAGTAGCCGAAACCCCTCATGACACAGAAGTACCGCATCGGAGAACAGAATGCAGATTCAGCGTGCGCTGTTGTTTGGCGGGCTCGCGATTTTGTGCAGTATTTCCGGCCTCGCCCAGCCCGATTATCAACGTCATGCCACCTCCCTGAGGCGTGCTCCCGCGGACCCGGCCATTGCTCGCGCTCTGGCCTCAATTACATCCGCCCACATGAATCAGACGGTAAAAACGCTGGTTAGTTTCGGTACACGGAACACGTTGACGAGCATGGAGACCAATCTGCCGCCGGGTCAGGGGATTACGGCCGCGGCCGACTGGATCGCAGGGCAGTTCGAGGCGATTTCGCGCCAGTGTGGTGGCTGCCTGGAGGTAAAGCGGGATACGTTTCTTGCCGATCCGGCCAGCGGAGAGTCGTGGGCGCGACGGATTCCCAAGCCAACCAGGATCACCAATGTGTACGCAGTCATGCGGGGCAGCGATCCGGAACGCGCGAGGCAGATGGTTCTTGTGACCGGGCACTACGATTCCATGAACTCCAACACCTTTGCGAATTGGGCAGATATTTCGGGCGCAGCACCGGGCGCCAATGACGATGCATCGGGAGTAGCGGTTTCGATTGCCTGTGCACACGCATTAAGCAAGCTCAAGTTTCCTTCTACCATCGTTTTCGCGGCCGTGGCCGGCGAAGAGCAGGGCTTGGTCGGCTCAGAGCACCTTGCCAAACTGGCGAAATCAGAAGGCTGGCAGCTTGAGGCAGTGCTGAACAACGATATCGTGGGCGGCAACACGACGCAGGGAGATGCGCTGCAACTCAAGGACCGAGTGCGGGTCTTCTCTGAAGGAGTTCCGGTTGCGGCGAGTGCTAAGGAGGAACAGCGTATTCGGGCGCTGGGCAAGGAGAGCGATTCTGCCAGCCGGGAGGTTGCGCGGGCAATCGCTGATGTAGATCGAACCTATTTTGCGGAGACTGGGGCGCAGATGCGTTTCTCTGTTTTCCTTGTAGAGCGGCCGGATCGCTATTTGCGCGGCGGCGATCACCTCTCGTTCAACCGGGAAGGCTTCGCGGCAGCGCGCTTCACGGAATGGCGCGAAGATTTCAATCATCAGCACAAGAACGTGGTCATGCCGCCTGCAGGATCCGGCGAGCCGGTGCTGGGAGACCTGCCGGAGTTTGTGGACTTCAAGTATGTTGCGCTGGTGGCGCGTCTGAACGCCGCTACTCTGGCGACGTTGGCGTTTGCTCCGGGAGAGCCACGTAACGTCACAATCGAAGCAAAAGAGCTCGGGAATGGAACAACCCTGAACTGGGAACCACCTACGGGCGGAGGCGTAGCTGACTACGAAGTAGTCTGGCGGGAGACTACCGCCCCTGAATGGCAGTATGTGAAGGAAATTGCTCCGTTGGGAGATGGGGGCCGGGTTTCCGTCCATCTGCCGATCTCGAAGGACAACGTGATTTTTGGGGTGCGGTCAGTGGATGCGAAGGGTCATCGAGGGCTGGTTGTTGTTCCATAGCGGGAACAGGCGATGAGCATCAACAAGCGCAGGCCCATGACATGCCTGCGCCGTTCCGTATAACCTGTTCAAGACTATGGCCAGGATCGGCGCCACCCAACTTTCGTTTCCGAGCTTTCGCGGGGCAACGCGCCTACTGGTAGTTGCCAACCTGGTTACGTTCTTCATTTTGATCGTCCTGCAGTCGACTAGCCCCGATCTTTATCAATGGCTGGTTCTGCATGGAGCGCTGTGGCCGCAAGCATTCCTGCACGGCGGGATATGGCAACCGCTGACATACAGCTTCGTGCAACTGGGCATCTCGTCTACGCTGTTCGCGCTGCTCTCGATCTGGTTTCTGGCTGGGTTTCTGGAGAATTTCCACGCGAGCGACTGGGTTCTCGGGCTTTACGGTACGTCTGTGATCTTCACGGCCGGGGCCGGGACTTTGATCTATGCGGGCACCTTCGTATTCGGGTATTCGGTTCCGGAGATTCCCTTGTACGGATGTTTCGGTGGGGTGTTCGGCATGCTGGTGGTGATTGGCATGCTGTATGGCGATACCGAATTCATGCTGTTTCCGTTGCCGATCAGCATCAAAGCCCGCTACATCGCAATCGTTTATGGTCTGGTCGCTGTGGCCTATTTCTTCACCAGTTCGCGGATGTATGCCTTTGCGCAGTTGGGAGGAGCACTCGGAGGATGGCTTTTCACACGCATGGCCTCGAAGCGGGGCGTTTCGTTCACGCTGAGCGAGCGCTGGTATGGTCTGCGGAATGCGTTCTACCGGTGGAAGCGGCGCAGGGCCGCGAAGAAGTTTGAGGTGTACATGAAATCGCAGGGACGCACCGTGCGATTCGATGGCAACGGGAAGCAGATCGACGAAGACCCCGAAGACAAGAAGCGCTGGAACTGAAGGTTCTCCCACTCGGCGTTCAAAATGACAGCTAACGACCCCGCTTCAATTCGCGCTGATCGCTTGGCAGAGGACTACGCGCGGAAGACTTACGGCGAACTCCAATACAAGCCGTCGGATCGGAAGTTGCTGACGCGTCTTGCGACTGCCGTTCTTACGGGGTCTTCTGCGATTCGTCTCAGCCCGCCGTTCCCATGATGGATTCGTCCATCGGCTCGTCGAGATTGCCTTCGACCACGGCATCCGAGCGAGCGATGGTGGTGTTGGGATGGTGACGGCGCAAGATGCGGCTTGTGTCATCGCGTCCGGGTTCGACGCTGAGTACGCCAATGTCGCCTTGCATGGGATCGGCCTCGGTGAAGCGTGCTAGCCGCTCCTCGGCGGTGTCGTCGACCACAAGGCCTGAACTGTCGCTGGTGCTGGGCGGCTCATCATCCTGGAACAGATTCACTCTGAGCGCGTCGATCTCCTCTTCAGTGCTCGCCGCGAGTTCCGACAGTTTTTCGCCCACTCCGTCATCTTCGATGTCCTCGCTGCCTTCCGCGCCCGACGCGAGCACCTCTACGCGCTCCAGGTCGCTTTGGCTCTCGAGGTCATCCGGTGTTGTGGCGATATCGCGTGAAAGATTTCCGGCCTGTCCTGGCAGTGCGTTGGTTCCCTGCTGCTGGTTTCGATCCGCCATGTTGAATTCGCTCCGTGGTTTGTTGGTTCGGTCGTGCTCTCCGTTCTGATGCATTCCGCACGCCAAGCGCATGTCTGGCGAATGCATCGAACGAGACGGCCGACACAATCTGCTGAGCCGCCGTGGGATACAATCCTCTCTGGAATGAACAAGAAGATTGCATTTTTGTTTCCGGGGCAGGGCTCGCAGACGGTGGGTATGGGACGCGCTCTTGCCGAGCGGTTTCCGGTCGCCAAGCAGACGTTTGCAGAAGCGGACGAGGCGTGCGGATTCGCGCTGTCGAAACTGTGCTTTGAGGGGCCCGAAGAGGAACTCAAGCTGACTGAAAACACCCAGCCGGCAATTTTGACGGTCAGCGTGGCTGCGTTGCGAGTTCTTGCTGAACACGAGATTAAGCCGGCTCTCGTGGCGGGACATTCCCTCGGAGAGTGGTCGGCACACGTGGCGGCGGGAACGCTATCGTTTGCTGACGCTGTGCGGGCAGTTAAGGCGCGTGGATATGCGATGCAGCAGGCTGTGCCCGCCGGCCAGGGGGCAATGGCGGCGATTCTGCAACTCGATCCCGAAAAGGTGGCGGAGGCGTGCGATGCGGCGGCGCAGGATACCGGGCTCATCGTCGCGGCAGCGAACCTGAACTCGCCAGGTCAGACGGTTATCTCGGGAGCCACCGCGGCGGTGGAGAAGGCCGCCGCTCTTTGCAAAGATCGTGGCGCCCGCCGAACGGTGATGCTTCCAGTCAGCGCGCCATTTCACTGCGCACTGATGAAGCCTGCCCAGAAAGAGGTGGCAAGGGTTCTTGCCGGGTTGAAATTGAACGAGCCTGAGATTCCGGTCGCCGCCAATGTGAGCGGCACGATTGTGACGACGGGTGACGGCGCGCGAGAGGCGCTTATCACCCAGGTTACCGGTGCGGTGCGCTGGATGGACTGCATGCGGGCGCTGATTGGCGCCGAAGCCGAGGTCTTTGTAGAAGTGGGGCCCGGCAAGGTGCTTTGCGGACTGCTGAAGCAGATCGACGCAACGCAGAGGTTTATGAACGTGGAGGACTCGGCGAGCCTGGAGAAGGTTCATGCGGAGTTAACCTCCGCATGAATGTTCCCGCGGGTTCTATGACGCAATTTCTTGATCGGGATCGAGTCTAGGGACCGAGGTACAGTTCCTCGTCGGGCGGCGCAAAGTTTAGGGTATGGTCCTTGGGGAAATACGTGAGGAACAGCGCCTTGCTTTTGCGGCCATTGATGAACATACCTACGAGCAGTACGTTTTTGAAGACGCGAGCGGCAACGATGTCGTGGCTCTGGATGACTCCGTACTCGTTCTGACTGCTGTTCGGACCCCAATCCGCCTGGAAACGATCGAACGTGTATGAGCCGAGGTTGTCCTGGTGCTGCTGCCAATTCGGATCGGCCATCCAGATGCCGTAGGCTTTCTTCAGGTCGTTCTTTTCGACAGCTCCCATGAAGCTGTTGATTGCGTGACGGCCGCGCAAGTGCGTCCACCAGTTCCACGGCCAGTCGGCGGGATGTCCTGCGGTCAGCCAAAAGGCCACAATCAAAGCCAGAAGAATCCCGCCGCCGCTGTACAGCATGAGACGGTTGCGCCGATCGCGCGCTTCGTCGAACTTCGGTGCATCAAGCAGGGTCATTGCAGACTTTCCTCGCAGACAAGGATACGACAGCAGGGTACAGAGATCAGGGGTCAGAGATGAACCCGAAGGTCGCGACCAATCACGCGACGAGAATCCCCTACACTATTGGACACCATCAGCAAACAGCTTGTTCCCACCGAGGGCCCGATGATCGCTGTTTGCTGGTCACCTCGGCCCCTTGTTCCCTGTTTTATTCCCTGCTGTACCTGTTCCTCTCTTTTTCCTTGTGTCGTTCGAGAGCGAGGTCGATGAGGCGCGTGATGAGGTCGGTGTATTTGATTCCAGTTGCCTCCCAGAGCTTGGGGTACATGCTGATCTGGGTGAAGCCTGGGAGCGTGTTCACCTCGTTGATGTAGATTCGTCGCTTGCCGTCCGGCTCCATCAAGAAGTCCACACGGGCAAGGCCGGCGAGATCGCAGGCGCGAAATGCCGCGGTCGCCATCTCGCGAATCTTCTTCGATTCGGTGACGGTCAGTTTGGCCGGAATCACCGGGACCGAGCCCTCAGACAAATATTTCGCCTCGTAGTCGTAGAACTCCTTGCCCGGAATGATCTCGCCCACCACGCTTGCTTTCGGATCATCATTGCCGAGTACAGCCACCTCGAGTTCGCGCGCGCGTGATCTTTTTCCACCCACGCCCTGCTCCACAACAAGCTTGCGGTCGTACTTCGCTGCTTCGTCCAGGGCTGGCCCGAGTTCCTGCCGGTCATGGGCTTTGCTGATGCCGACCGATGAGCCAAGGTTTGCCGGCTTAATAAAGAGTGGGTATTTCAGGGCGGTTTCGATCTGCGCTATGACCTTGCGAGGCGATCTCTCCCATTGCGAACGCAAAAGCGTGACGTGCTTCACGATGGGCAGTCCGACCTGGGCGAAAAGACGTTTCATCACATCCTTGTCCATGCCGGCGGAGGAACCCAGGACGCCCGATCCGACGTAGGCGATTCCCGCGAGTTCGAAGAGTCCCTGGATGGTGCCGTCCTCGCCGAAGGTCCCGTGAAGGACCGGGAATACGACGTCGATGGCAGAGGATTTATCGGCCAGACGCCGCTTGAACTCGCCGCGTGAGGATGTGGCGGCAGAAGGCTCCGGAGCCATCAGCGTGGGCATACCTTCGTGAAGGAGCTTTGCGCCCGGCGTGGCGTCGGGGTCGCCTGCACGCAAGTCGCGGGCCTTGATCGCCTGGTCGCCTTCGAGCAAATCATGCGCGTCTGAGGAGCCGAGCCAGCGGCCCTCTTTTGTGATGCCGATCGGCACCACGTCGAACTTCTTGCGGTCAATTGCTTTCAGGATCGAAGACGCCGAGAGCAGGGATACTTCATGCTCTCCGCTGCGACCACCAAATAGAACACCCACGCGGAGTTTCTTTGCCATCACGTTCATTGTCGCTCACAGCAGCCTAAATAAGGGTGATGACGGAGGTACAGAATGTGCTGATCCGGAGGGATAAACAGTCTGAGTGGTAACTGATCAGAGTATTTTCTTTCCGAATGCAGAGCAGGCCAGCTCTACGGCCAGATCGGCGGTGCGGTTGTGCTCGTCGATGACGGGGTTTACTTCGACGATTTCGAAGCTGAGCATGCGGCCGTGGTCGGCGAGGATCTCCATGGCGAGGTGGGCTTCGCGGTAGGTTGCGCCGCCGCGGACCGGGGTTCCGACGCCGGGTGCATCCTCGGGATCGATCCAGTCCATATCGAGCGAGACGTGATAGCCGGCTGTACCGCGCCCCGCTGCCCGGAGAGCTTCCTCCATGACGGCTCGCATGCCGCGCTCGTCGATGTCGCGCATCGTGTAGACCTCGCCGACGCCAGCCTTGCGAATGTTGGCACGCTCGGCGGGATCGATGTCCCGGACGCCTACCAGGACTGTGTTCTCCGGAGAGACCTTGGGGGAATAGCCCAGCACATTTGTCAGTTGTTCGGGGCCCATGCCAAGGAGTGCTGCCAGAGGCATCCCGTGGACATTGCCACTCGGCGAAGTATCGGGGGTATTGATGTCAGAGTGGGCATCGATCCAGATGACGCCGATTTTCTGGTTCTGCCGGCGGTAAAAGTCGGATACGCCGGAGACCGAACCTGCCGCGATGGAATGATCGCCGCCGAGCACGAAGGGTGTCATCCCCTGTTCCAGCGTCCTGGCCACAGCCTCTGCTGTCCGTGTACAGATCTCCGCGATCTGTTTCAAATAACGCGCGTTAGGGCTTCCGAAGTTCTGGGTTTCGGCAACATCGACGGCCACATTTCCACCGTCTTCCACGTGGTGGCCGAGAGCCTCCAGGCGGGCTTCAAGTCCAGCCACCCGCATTGCGGAGGGACCCATATCCACGCCACGCCGGCTCGCGCCCATGTCGAGGGGGACCCCAATGACGCGAATCTTGCGTGTAGGTAAGGACTGGGTTCCGCTGGGTGGAAAGGAGGTAACGAGTGGATTGCCTTCGGGGTTGGTCGCCATGCGGGAGCGTCTCCGTATTGAGGCCCCAGTCATGATACCGTGCGACCCGGGATTTCTGTCCCGAAACGGGACGAATACCCGTTTTGGACTGCTATCACCGATGTAGTCCGGATTCCCCTAAAGGTGTACCGGAAGCACTGGAATTCGGGCGTAAGATTGATCGAAATACCGCCTCAAATTTCGTGTTAAGCCTCCTGCTATGAAGAACTAACACGAAAGCGGTAGAGAAGGAAACCGGCTATGAGCCTGGCTATCCGGAAGGCACGTTTCTTAGTGGGTTTGGCGCTCGCAACGGCGTCAGTGCCAATGCACGCCAGGGCAGAGCAGCCGCTCGACTCACTCCGGGCTATTCACGCACTGAGCAACGCACAGGCCAGCCACCAGCGACCGGTCTCTTTTGAAGCGACGGTAATTTATTACCGCGATTATGAGCGTACCCTCTTCGTCCAGGACGGTGACATTGGGATTTACGTTCAGCCGCGGAAGGCGGTACGGCTTGCACCCGGTGATCGGGTTCTGGTTGAAGGAACGACGCACGAGAGCTTCATGCCGTTCATCGCAGCGGCAAACGTCACGCCGATTCGCCATGATGTTCTGCCACGGCCTGTAACGGCGACCTATGACAGGCTGATTCGCGCGGATCTCGACTGCAGGCTTGTAACTGTCCGGGCGACCGTTCGCAGCGCTGACCTGGTGCTCAGTTCGGACGTGCCCAGTATTTCGATGCAGATGCGTACCGACGGCGGGGCAATCGATGCGGTTCTCGACAGCGCGGATATTTCCGCGGTGAAGCGACTGCTCGATTCGGAAATTGAGTTCACAGGGGCGGTTTCCGGCCATTTCGATGGCAAGATGCAAGTCACCGGAGTCCTTCTGCACGCCAATTCCCTCTCGGCAATCAAGGTCATCGCACCTGCTTCGAAGGATCCCTGGGACCTGCCGCTTACTCGAATGGACGAGATCCTATCGGCATATCGGGTAAACAACACCTCTCAACGCGTACGCGTGCATGGCACCATCACCTACTACCAGCCTGGCTCGGCCGTAGTCTTACAGAACGGCTCAAAAAGCATCTGGATCATGACGCACGCGAGCGAAGAGCTGAAGATCGGCAATCAGGCAGATGCGATTGGATTCCCAGGCCTTCGCGACGGATTTCTCACACTCATGGGAGGTGAGATCGAGGATGCGCAGATCGGGAATCCTATCAAGCCGCGATCTGTTATCTGGAGCGAACTGGCTACGAGCCACTACCTGTTCGATCTTGTAAGTACCGAGGGCGTGCTGGTTGCGGAAAACCGGGGGGCCGCCCAGGACGAATATGTTCTCGATTCCGGCGGCAATCTTTTTTCGGCAATCTATCGCCATCCTGCTTCAAGAAGCATGCATCCTGCTCCGCCGCCGACCATGAAACGGATCGCTATCGGATCCAGAGTCCGAGTGACAGGCGTCTGCTTGATGGGAGCATCGAATCCATTCGATTCGCAGGTACCATTCGACATCCTGATGCGCTCGACTGACGATATCGTCACCATCGGCGCGCCTTCGTGGTTCAACGTCGGAAATCTCATTCGGGTGATTGGGGTGCTGCTCGCGATCGTGGTACTGGTTGCCGCGTGGGGCTGGACTTTGCTGGCAAAGCTGAAACGGCAAACAGCCGCGGTTACGGCAAACTCCGAAACAATCGCGAAGCAGGAGCGCCATAATGCGCAGCTCGAAACGAAGCGAAGCCGGATACTCGAAGACATCAACAGTTCGAGGCCTCTGCCGGAACTGATCGAAGCCATCACAGAGATGGTGGCCTTCAGCCTGGACTGCCCGTTTGCGTGGTGCGAAATGATCGATGGTGGAAGCTTGGGCAATGCACCAGGAAACCCCAAAGGCCTTCGTATCATTCACCTCGATGTACCGGCGCGGGCCGGCGGCTCTCTGGGCACGCTCTATGCCGCAACGGAAGCAGGTCAACCCGTGCAGGCGGACGAAGCGGCGATGCTGGAGGCGGGAGTACGCCTCGCTACTCTCGCGATTGAAACTCGCAAGCTGTACAAAGACCTCGTGTATCGATCGGAGTTCGACTTGCTAACTGACATTTACAACCGTTTCTCGCTCGACCGGTATCTGGAAGAACAGATCGACAGGTCGAGGGTGGAGGGTTCGATATTTGGCCTGATCTATGTCGACCTGGATGAATTTAAGCAGGTGAACGACTTCTACGGTCATCATGTCGGGGATCTCTATTTGCACGAAGTCTCGATGCGTATGAAACGCCAACTGCGAACCGGCGATATGCTGGCGCGCCTCGGCGGCGACGAATTTGCGGCCCTGATTCCGGTGACCCGCAGCCGATCGGCTCTGGAGGAAGTGGCGCAACGGCTGGAACGCTGCTTCGACGCTCCGTTCGCCGTAGAGGGGTACGTCCTGCGTGGGGGAGCGAGCGTCGGCGTTGCGATCTATCCCGATGACGGCACGACCGCAGACAGCCTGCTCAGCGCTGCGGATGCGGCCATGTATGTGAACAAGCACACCAAACGGCACAAGACCGAAATGCCGGGCCAGTTGCAGCAGGCCCTATTCAAGCCGGGCCGCTAGATTCTGAATGCAGAGCGCGCCGATCTCGTACGAAATCGGCGCGTTGGTGTTTCTGATGAGTAAAACTCAGATTGACGGTTTTATCGGACGTGCAGCTGTGAGATCGTGACCTTGCCCTTCAGCAGGTCAGCCTTGCGCCACTGGCTCTTTTCGTTCAAAGCGACCCAGCGACGCTCTTCACTGCGATAGTGCCAGTCTTTATCGAGCTGGTAGTAGACCATGGTGCCACTCGCTTCCATCACCTTGATGATGCTGTTATCGTGCGAGTTCTTCTCATCGTAATCAGTGCTGGCGCTCTGGCCCATTTCGGAATAAATCTCGTTGAGTTCGAAGAGCTGCGCGTTCACGCTGTCTTCCATCGACTCGACATTCAGGCCAATGCGTTTTGCCTCGCGCAAGGTGATGGGATAGTTGTGAGAGGGATAGCCAGAGTTCAGGTTGTTGCTGATTTCCCGGGCGCGCTCCTGGTCCTGCATGTGGTAAGAGAGAATCTCCTCGCAGATGCGCGTGGAAAGGGCGCTGGAGCGATCTACCGCACCGATGACCAGCGGGTGCACATAAGGGAATAACGCCGCATATGGGTTTGTTGTCGAGTCTTTCGCCTGCTCTGTCCAGAGGCGGATGACGCGGAGAAGTTCGTCGTTGCTGACGCTCACGCGGTCGTTGTCGCGGTCTATGGGCGAGAGGTCGTGGGTGAGCGAAGTGTCAACCGCAGAGAGATGGGCAAGAGGTCCCATCAGGATTTTATCGGCGCCAAGAGCGAGCATAGTGGCGGCGGATTGGCACTCAAGAGGCGCAAGCACGGTAAGGTGTTTCACGTACCGGCGGAGAAGGTTGACCATGCGGAGCGAGGCCTGGCCGGAGCCGCCGTCAGACTTCACGAAAAGCGAGAGGCGGTCGATGCTGCCGATGTTACGCAGCAGGGCATAGAGGCTGGCCACGTCGCTCTGACAGATCGAACCTTTGCTGGAAATCCAGTAGGTGATGACTGGCTCGCCGAGGAGATTTGACAGCTTGTCGAGGACAGGCTGGGTGCGTTCGATCAGCATCGGCGGCTTGGTTGCCGCAGGACGAATTACCGCGACTTCAGAGACAGATACAGATACGGATGGGTTAGGCAACTCGGGTACCGCTCAATATTGAATTGTCGTGAATGCCTAGATATTAGCACGATGTTATCAGCCCGAAACGAAAGTGAGCCCGTTGTTCACCGGGCCCACATTGCTGCTCGAGACGTAGCGCAGCAAAACCAATCTGGTTGCAAAGACTTGCGTCAGATCGCCCAGCTATGCGTTGCTTCGCACTTTGGTAAGCAGAGTTTCCTACCTTGGTTGAAGCTGAGGATCGTTCGACTCATCTTCTGCGTCAGACCCCGGTGGCGGAATAGTCACTCTCACCGTGATCGGCGATTGCAACTGGAAGTTGATCAGGGTTTCGGTCGGGATGACAGTCTGCTCGCCGCGCGTGGCTGCGTTGACGCCAGTGCCAGCTGCAGCTCCAGCAAGGCCGCCGATCGCCGCACCCTTGCCCCCACCAGCGAGAGCCCCGATGATCGCGCCGAAAGCAGCGCCGCCTCCGGCCTTGGTGGCTGTGTTCTTGCCGCGGGCCGCGCCTTCCTTCGTATAGGCATTCGTCGTGACAGGAATCTTCTGACCGCTGCGCTGAATTTGGGTCAGTTCAAGAGTGAGCAGGGACTGCCCCTTGAAGTGAGCGGCTTCGCGTGCCTCGACGATTCGCCCCGTCACCGGAGCGCCACGCCGGAGCGCAATTACGCCCTGCGTGCCGAGATCGGCAGCGAGCGCGCCGTGAAAAGCATCGTTGGTCTGAGCTGTCTTGCTGTCCAACGCCTCCGTGATCCTGATTGGCACGACTGTCCCGGCGGGAATGGTCACTTCTTTCACCACTGGTTGCGGCGGAGGCGGAGGAGCGGCCTGGATGGGTGGAGGTGGAGGTGTGTTGTCGGCCTGAGCCGATGGCTCATATGCGGGCGTGACCGGCGCGTTTTCGGCAGCACGCTCTTCGCGCTGGGATTCGTGCCTCTTCTTGCGGTCAGCGTGGTCGTCTCGGTCCCGTGAACGCGCCGGCTCCGGAGCAGGCGCAGCGGCTGAGGCCGGAGGCACTTGTTCCGGCGCTGGCGAAGTCGCTGCGGCCGATTGAATGGTGAGGTTGTTAACCACTGCCTTTACTCCGCCAATCGTGCCGCTGTCATTTGCAGCCAGGGCGCGCGAAGCTTCGTCGCTGACGGTTCCATTCAGCGTCGCGACGCCGTTTACAACGCTTACCTGGATGTTCTGCTGGGCGAGGGCGGACTCGCCCTTAATCTTTGTCTGGATGTCGCTTGCGATCTGCTGATCGGTTGGCGCGGCCGACTGCTTCATCTTGCATCCTGCTGCAAGCCCGACCACAACAGCCAGAAGCATCACTCCTGCTTTGGGGAGCATCACTGCTGACCACCGCAATTGCATTCTGCTGATGGTTCCCTGCTTCATTTCAAAAACCTCGTACAAGTAAGACTTGGCGATACCGTCTGCCTAAGATTTAGACTTCCGCAGCGGGGCTTGGATGCGTTTTTACGTGAGATTCACCCAGACGAACCATGAGAATGACGGGGGTTCGTGGCACTGCGTTCGGCCATCCAATGGCTTTGATGATCAGAAAAGTAAAGGACCTCGCCGAAACGAGGTCCTAACTGGTTAAGTAAAGCGTTACTCCGCTGCCATCTCTTCGGCCTCGCCTTCCTGGCGCATGATCTCGAGCTCGCGCTCTTCAGCTTCGCGCTCTGCATGCACTTCCTGCTGGACGCGGGCTGCCGCTTCTTCAAGCTCTGGGCTGAGCTGGACATTGCGATAGTACTCGAGGCCCGTGCCGGCCGGGATAAGGCGACCGACGATCACGTTCTCCTTCAGGCCGCGCAGGTTGTCGATTGCACCGTTGATGCTGGCTTCGGTGAGCACGCGTGTCGTCTCCTGGAAGCTGGCTGCCGAGATGAAGCTGTCGGTCGAGAGCGATGCCTTGGTGATACCGAGCAGGAGCGGACGGCCCAATGCCGGGCGACCACCCTCCCGCACGATGCGCTCATTCTCTTCGCGGAAGCGGAACCGATCTACCTGCTGCTCGAGCAGGAAGTTGGTATCGCCCACTTCGTCGATTCTCACCCAACGCAGCATCTGGCGAACAATCACTTCGATGTGCTTGTCGCTGATGGCCACGCCCTGCAGACGGTAGACCTCCTGGATTTCGTTCACCAGGTAAGCCTGCAGTTCCTTCTCACCCAGCACAGCAAGAATGTCATGCGGGTTCAACGGACCGTCCATCAGAGGATCGCCGGCGCGCAGGCGTTCACCTTCCTGCACGTTGACGTGGATACCGCGCGGAACCGAGTATTCCTTCTCATCCCCATTGTCCGCCGTGACATAGATCTTGCGCTGACCTTTGGCGACCTCGCCGAAGCGGACCACACCATCGATCTCGCTGATGATCGCCGTCTCACGCGGTTTGCGGGCTTCGAAAAGTTCCACCACACGCGGCAGACCGCCGGTGATGTCCTTCGTACGTGTCGACTCCTTCGGAATCTTCGCGAGCACATCGCCCGGACCTACCTCGTCGCCATCCTGAATCATCAGGTGAGCGCCGCGAGGCAAGAGGTACCGCTTGTGAGCCTTCGCATTCTTCACCATGAAAGCCGGTTGGCGTTTCTCATCGGGAGCGTCCGCAACCACCCAACGCGAGAGGCCGGTGACTTCATCGACTTCTTCGTTGAGGGTAATGCCTTCCTGCAGGTCCTTGAACTGAACCGTGCCGCCAATTTCGGTGAGAATCGCGTAGGTGTACGGATCCCACTCAGCAAGCAATTCGCCAAGCTTGACTGAAGCGCCGTCTTTGACGCGGAGACGCGCACCGTACACAACCTGGTAGCGCTCCTTTTCACGTCCGCGCTCGTCAACCACCGCGATCGAGCCCGAACGGTTCATGGAAACCAGCGAGCCGTCCTTGCTTTCTACTGTGTTCAGGTTGATGAAGCGTACGAAGCCGTTGTTCTTGGCATCAAGACGCGACTTGTCCTGCACACGGCTGGCGGTTCCGCCGACGTGGAAGGTACGCATTGTGAGCTGCGTGCCCGGCTCGCCGATGGACTGCGCCGCGATGACGCCGCAGGTTTCGCCGAGCTCGACCATGCGGCCCGAACCAAGGTTGCGGCCATAGCAGAGCGCGCAGACGCCGCGACGCGATTCGCAAGTCAGCACCGAGCGAATCTTCACCTTCTCGACACCCGCGCCCTGAATTGCCGAGGCGATGTCTTCGTCGATCGGCTGGTTTACTTCAACAACCACGTTGCCGTCATAGTCCTTGATCCTCTCGAGAGAAACACGACCGATGATACGGTCGCGCATAGGCTCGATGATCTCGCCGGACTCGACGATGGAACCAACGTAGATGCCTTCGCTCGTTCCGCAGTCGTACTCGGTGACGATGACGTCCTGCGCCACGTCGACGAGACGACGAGTGAGGTAGCCCGAGTCGGCGGTCTTGAGTGCCGTATCGGCCAATCCCTTACGTGCGCCGTGCGTCGAGATAAAGTACTCGAGCACCGTCAGACCTTCGCGGAAGTTTGCGGTGATCGGAGTTTCGATGACCTCACCGGAAGGCTTGGCCATCAGTCCGCGCATACCGCTGAGCTGGCGAATCTGCTGCTTCGAACCGCGGGCGCCCGAGTCGGCCATGATGTAGATCGGGTTCATGGCCCCCTCTTCATCCGCACGCTTCATGTTGCCAAACATTTCGTCAGCGACCTGATCGGTTACCGCCGACCACATTTGGATGACTTTGTTCGAGCGCTCGCCATTGGTGATCGCGCCGTCCATGTACTGCTTCTGGACCTCGATTACCTTGCGGTCAGCATCTTCGACTACGGTGTACTTGCTGGCTGGAATGACCATGTCATCCAAGCCGACCGAAAGACCCGAGCGCGTTGCGTACTGGAAGCCGAGCTGCTTGATGCGATCGAGCATGCCCACAGTGACTTCGAGTCCGAGGTTCTGGTTGCAGTAGTTGACAAGCTGTCCAATGCCTTTCTTCTTGAGCAGGCCATTGATGTAGGGCATGCCGGAAGGAAGCGCATCGTTCAGGATCACGCGGCCAACGGTGGTGTTGATGTACTCGTTATTGAAGTCCACCGGCTCGGTATGGGTCAGGTCCTGATCGTCATACGCGGTGGTCATATCGAGAACCTTGCCCGTGTAGCGCAGGCGGATCGGTGTGAGCGTCTCCACTTCCTTCGCTTCAAGAGCCATGAGGATCTCTTCAGTGTTCGAGAAAACGCGGCCCTCGCCACGCCCACCCTTCTTCGCCTTGGTCAGGTAATACAGACCGAGAACCATGTCCTGTGTAGGCACGGTGATCGGCTGACCCGATGCAGGAGAAAGAATGTTGTGCGACGCAAGCATCAGCACGCTGGCTTCAATCTGCGCTTCAGGAGACAGCGGAATGTGCACTGCCATCTGGTCGCCGTCGAAATCTGCGTTGAACGCAGTGCAGACGAGCGGGTGAATCTTGATGGCTTTACCTTCGACCAGCACCGGCTCGAACGCCTGAATGCCGAGGCGGTGAAGCGTTGGGGCGCGGTTCAGCAGTACCGGGTGATCCTTGATGACCTCTTCAAGGATGTCCCAGACCACCGGTTCCTGCATCTCCACCATCTCTTTTGCCTGCTTGATGGTGGTGCAGTGGCCTGTCTGTTCGAGGCGGTGATAGATGAAGGGCTTGAAGAGCTCGAGAGCCATCTTCTTGGGAAGACCGCACTGATGCAGCTTGAGCTCGGGACCGACGACGATAACGGAACGGCCAGAGTAGTCGACGCGCTTACCGAGAAGGTTCTGACGGAAGCGGCCCTGCTTGCCCTTCAGCGTATCGGAGAGCGACTTGAGCGGGCGGTTGTTGGCGCCGCGCAGCACACGACCGCGACGGCCGTTGTCGAACAAAGCGTCGACGGCTTCCTGAAGCATGCGCTTTTCGTTACGGACGATGACTTCGGGCGCGTGCAGGTCCATCAGTTTCTTCAACCGGTTGTTGCGGTTGATGACGCGACGATAGAGATCATTCAGGTCAGAGGTTGCAAAGCGGCCGCCATCCAGCGGAACGAGCGGACGGAGCTCTGGAGGAATGACGGGCAGCACGTCGAGAATCATCCACTGCGGCTTGTTACTGGACTTGCGGAACGCTTCGACCACCTTGAGGCGCTTGGCGAACTTGATCTTCTTCTGTGCCGAGGTCTCGGTCTTCATGCGCTCGCGAAGTTCCATTGCGAGTTCTTCAATGGTGACGCGCTTCAGCAGTTCCTTGATGGCTTCGGCGCCCATCATGGCCTTGAAGCCGGAAGGGCGGTACTGCTGGTCGAGCTCGCGATAGCGGGCTTCGTCCTTGATGATCTCGCGCTCTTTTACGGGCGCGTCGCCCACGTCGACGACGACGTAGGACTCGAAGTAGAGAATGCTCTCGAGATCGCGCAGAGAGATGTCGAGCAGGTGGCCGATACGCGAAGGCAGGCCCTTGAAGAACCACACGTGCGAGCACGGGGAAGCGAGCTCGATGTGGCCCATGCGCTCGCGGCGCACTTTGCTGACAGTGACTTCAACACCGCACTTATCGCAGATGACGCCGCGGTGCTTCATGCGCTTATATTTGCCGCAGAGACACTCCCAGTCCGTAACGGGCCCGAAGATGCGGGCGCAGAACAGGCCATCGCGCTCCGGCTTGAAGGTGCGGTAGTTGATGGTTTCCGGCTTCGTTACCTCGCCATGCGACCACGAACGGATTTTCTCCGGCGAAGCCAGCATGATGCGGATGGCGTCAAAATCAGTAATCGGGCTGGTGAGTTCAAACGGGTTTGAACGGAACAAGGCGACCCTCCTTGGCAGGTTTTTAGGCTCTGCCGCGGCTGTTCCCGGGACTGTTCGTAGATCCTTCCTTCCCGGGTAGCGGCTTACCGCTTTTCAGAAAGGACCCAAAACACTTCTAAGCTTGGGCGCCCCAGGCCTCAACTCTGAGACCTGGGAATCACCAGCTAATCGTCGGCTACTGCTGCCATCTCCGGCGCCGGAGCCTTCTTGATAAGGTCGGCGCGCTTGATCAATTCCACGTCGAGGCACAGTGACTGCAACTCGCGAATGAGCACGTTGAACGACTCAGGCACACCCGGCTCGATTGCCGCTTCGCCCTTGACGATGGCCTCGTAGATCTTGGTACGGCCATATACGTCGTCGGACTTCGCTGTGAGCAGTTCCTGCAGGATGTACGCAGCGCCGTAAGCTTCCAGCGCCCACACTTCCATTTCGCCGAAGCGCTGTCCACCGAACTGCGCCTTGCCACCGAGCGGCTGCTGGGTGATGAGCGAGTACGGTCCGATCGAACGGGCGTGAATCTTGTCGTCGACCAGGTGCGAGAGCTTCAGCATGTAGATGTAGCCCACGGTAACCGGCTGCTCAAACTGCTCGCCGGTCATGCCGTCGAACAGCGCCGTCTTACCGGAAGAGGGCAATCCAGCCGCTGCGAGCAGCGCTTTGATCTCTTCTTCTTTGGCGCCGTCGAACACCGCGGTACCGAACCAGATGCCGCGCTCCATGCCGTGTGCAACACGCAGCAGCGTTTCGTCGTCCAGTTCTTCCAGTTGGCGCAACGTTGCTGTACCCGCGAACTCTTTGCGAACCTGCTCGCGGACGAAGTTGGCGTCGCTGTTGTGCCTGATGAGTGCAGCAATCTTCTTGCCGAGAGCCGCTGCAGCCCAACCGAGGTGCGTTTCGAGAATCTGTCCGACGTTCATACGAGAAGGAACGCCGAGCGGATTGAGAACGATTTCGACGGGAGTGCCATCGGGCAGATACGGCATGTCTTCTTCGGGAAGAATGCGCGCAATTACGCCCTTGTTGCCATGGCGGCCGGCCATCTTGTCGCCGACGGAGAGCTTGCGCTTCATGGCAACGTAGACCTTGACCAGCTTGATGACGCCGGGAGGCAGTTCGTCGCCCTTCTGCAGCTTCGCGATCTTCTCGTTCGTGATCTTGCGCAGAACCTCGATCTGACGCGAGGTCATCTCTTCGATCTCATCGATCTGCTCGTTGACGCGTGGATCCTTGTCAGCGTAGCGGATGCGCTTGAGGTTCTTGGTCGAGATGCGCTCGATGGTTTCGCGATCCAGCAGAGCACCCTTCGTGATGAGGCGCTTGTTGGTGCGCTCGTCGTGCAGGTCGGCCAGGACTTCCTTATTCCCCAGGATGCCTTCGAGGCGCTTGAGGCGCTCGTCGGTCAGGATTCGGATTTCGTCGCCAAGGTTCTTCTCGAGCTTCGAAACGTATTCAGCTTCGATCTGCTTGGCGCGCTCGTCCTTTTCCTGTCCCTTGCGGCTGAAGATACGGACGTCGACAACCGTGCCTTCGATGCCCGGGGGGCACGTGAGCGAGGCGTCGCGAACATCGCCAGCCTTCTCACCGAAGATGGCGCGGAGCAGCTTCTCTTCCGGAGTGAGTTGCGTCTCGCCCTTCGGCGTGACCTTGCCGACCAGAATGTCGCCATGGCTGATCTGGGCACCGATGCGGATAACGCCGCTCTCGTCCAGATCGCGCAGGGCATGCTCAGAGACGTTGGGAATATCACGCGTGATTTCTTCCGGTCCGAGCTTCGTGTCGCGAGCTTCGATTTCAAACTCCTCGATGTGAACCGAGGTGTAGTAATCGTCCTTCACAAGACGTTCGCTGATCAGGATCGCGTCCTCGAAGTTGTAACCGCGCCAGGGCATGAAAGCCACCAGCACGTTACGTCCGAGGGCGAGCTCGCCCTGTTCTGTGCAAGGACCGTCCGCGATAACCTGTCCCTTCAGCACGCGCTCACCTTCACGCACAACCGGCTTCTGGTTGATGCAGGTGTTCTGGTTCGAGCGCTTGAACTTGATGAGCGTGTAGATGTCGGAACCGACTTCGCGGGACAGCTGCGTGGGATGGTGCTCACCCTCGACGCGCACGATGATGCGCTCGGAATCGACCGAGTCCACGATGCCGTTGCGTTTGGCCAGCACTACGGCCCCAGAGTCGCGAGCCGTAACCCCTTCCATCCCGGTTCCTACCAACGGAGCTTCGGCCACGAGCAGCGGCACCGACTGGCGTTGCATGTTGGCGCCCATCAGCGCGCGGTTTGCGTCGTCGTGCTCAAGAAACGGCACGAGAGAGGCGGCGACGGAAACGAGCTGCTTCGGCGAGACGTCGATGTAGTCCACGTCAGTTCTGTTCACCAGCACGAAGTTGCCCTGCCGGCGAGCGTTGACCAGATCTTCCGTGATCACCCCGTTTTCATTGAATTCAATGTTCGCCTGCGCGATGGTGTGACGGTCTTCTTCCCACGCCGACAGATAGAAGCTATACGGGATGTAGTCGATGGTCCGCTTACCCTGCTTCTTCAGCGAGGCATTTAGCTTGATGGCTTCATCCTTCTCGATGTGGTCGCCTACGCGCAGGCCGCTTTCGCCGGCGTTTACGACCTCAACGTAGTCAAGGATCTTCGAGTCCTTCACCTTGCGGTAAGGCGACTCGATGAAGCCGTACTCGTTGATGCGGGCAAAGCACGAGAGCGAGCTGATCAGACCGATGTTCGGACCTTCCGGCGTCTCAATCGGGCAGATACGGCCGTAGTGCGTCGGATGCACGTCGCGAACTTCAAAGCCCGCGCGCTCACGAGACAGACCGCCCGGTCCAAGTGCCGACAGGCGGCGCTTGTGGGTGATTTCCGACAGCGGATTGGTCTGGTCCATGAACTGTGACAATTGCGAAGAACCGAAGAACTCGCGAATCGCAGCCATGACCGGCTTGGCGTTGATCAGGTCGTGCGGCATGGCAGTCGACAGCTCCTGGTACACGCTCATCTTTTCCTTGATGGCGCGTTCCATGCGAACGAGGCCGATGCGGAACTGGTTCTCCATCAGTTCGCCGACTGCGCGAACGCGGCGGTTGCCGAGGTGATCGATATCATCGACGGCGCCGATATTCTTGCGGAGCTTCAGCAGGTAGCGAATCGTCGCGTAGAAATCTTCTGGCGTCAGGGTGCGGTGATCGAGCTGTGTCGCGTCCTGATTCTCGTAGAGCTTGATATTGAACTTCAGACGGCCCACGCGCGAGAAATCGTACTTGCGCGGATCGAAGAACATGCCTTCAAAGAGCGCAGTCGCGGTATCCAGGGTTGGCGGATCGCCCGGACGCAGCTTGCGGTAGATCTCAATCAAAGCCTCTTCGGGCTTGTGCACCGAATCGCGCTTCAGCGTATTGGTGATGATGTTGCCCACATCGTCGCGCTCGGGGAAGAACACTTCGATAGTCGTCGCGCCGCTCGCCATGACCTTGTGCAGCCGGTCAGCGGTCAGCTCAACGTTGGCTTCCACGATCACTTCGCCTGTGTTCAGATCCACCACGTCAGCAGCGGTCATCGCACCGTCGAGTTCGGCGTTCTCAATTTCGATTTTCTCGATACCGGCAGCACGAATCGCCTTGAGCGTGTTCGCGGTGACCTTGCGGCCCGAGTGCGCGATCTCTTCTCCCTTGTGCAGGACGGCGTGCGCCGGCTTTGCGCCGAGCAGGTGCGTGGAGTGCTTGGGATCAGCCTGCACTGCCCACTGCAGTTTGCCATTCTCGATGTGAATGCGATCGACGGTATAGAAGGTCTTGAGGATCTCTTCGTCGGAACGCAGACCGAGTGCGCGGAGGAAGATGGTTCCGAGGAACTTGCGCTTGCGGTCGATGCGGACGTACAGCGTGTTCTTCTGGTCGTACTCGAACTCCACCCACGATCCGCGGTAGGGAATAATCTTGCCGAGGAAGTAGGTGCGGTTGTTCGCAGTCTCAAAGAAGACGCCGGGCGAACGATGGAGCTGCGAGACGATGACGCGCTCGGTGCCGTTCACAATGAACGTGCCGTTCGGCGTCATCAGCGGAATATCGCCGAAGAAGACTTCCTGCTCCTTGATGTCACGAATGGTCTTATTGCCGGTTTCCGCGTCCTTGTCGTAAATCGTCAGGCGGACCGTGACCTTCAGGGGAGCAGAGAATGTCATGCCGCGCTCTTCGCACTCCTGCTGGTCATACTTCAGCTGCAGGCCGACAGGGTCACCGCACTTGTTACAGAAGTCGGGAACGTTTTTGTTGTACGTTCCGCACTTGTGACAGAGCACATCGCCAGGAAGGAACGGGTCTGTAATCACCATCGCGCCGCAATGCACGCAGGCGGTACGCAGGTGGTGAAGTCCTTTCAAGTGGCCGCACTTGCACTCCCAGTTCCCGATGGCGTAGTCGACGAAGTCAAGCTGCGAGATACCGCGGAAGTCGGTGATGGGGAAGACAGAAACGAAAACCGACTGCAGCCCCGAGTCATCGCGCTCGTTGGGCAGCTTGTCCATCTGCAGAAAGCGCTCGTATGAACGGCGCTGCACTTCGATCAGGTTGGGAATCTGGGTGGCTGTAGGAATCTTGGAAAAATCGAGCCGGCTGCGAATCGCGCGCTTCTCGTTAGGCATGCATCACTCCTGAGGCTCGTTACTCCGGCCGATACTCGTCACGGATCGCGCCGGGCCGGCACCCGAGTCTCGAGGCACCAGCTGTTTGCTGTCGTAGAACCGAATCATTCGGACTGGCTCACTGCGCATCACCAGTCCCCCGCTTTCAGAGCCCTCGGCGAATGTCCAACCGAACTCTGTATCCCTCGCCAAGCGTATTTACTGAATTGAGGCGTCTCGAAATTCGCCTCACAGGCGTTGTTGTTCCTCAGCAGAGTGCGCTATAAGAATCCGAGAGTCGCTGCCATTGAAGTTCTCGCCCGGGGGCGTTGACTTCACGGAGCGGCGATCTCCAGACCGCTAAAGCGCATCACAAACCTTGGAACTGCCCCTTCGACTGCGCACAATCGGATGCCGACTCTCCGGTGTACCCCGGCTGTTATGTCCGCAAACGCAACGTGAATTTGGTTAAAACGCCCGATCCGCTGCGATAGAGACACGAAAGCCCGTGAGGACGCAATTCCTCACGAGCGCGGCTTAAAGCCTGTGCCCCCATCCGATTTTTGCTGAATACCTGTCGCCGATCCCAAAGCTCGCTTCTGCTGCCCGTCGCCTGCCAATCGACATCCATCAACAGGAAGCCCGCGTATCCTGCTGACACTAGAGCACTTAGTTTCGCATTAATGCCCGCTCCAAGGCTGCTTGGCCCAGCCGGGGATACGAACATTGTGCCCTTTGACTCTTTTCAAGACGCGCCGTGTGTGGTTTTCGCCCAAGTTGCGGAAAAGCCCGCAGGGCCGAAAAGACGCGCAACGATTATCGTAGCGCGTCCCGGCTTGTGTTGCAAGTCAAGTACCAAATTACTTAACTTCGATGGTTGCAACGCCTTCGAACTTCTTCTTGATGGCTTCGGCCTCGTCCTTGGTCGCGCTCTCCTTCAACGGCTTGGGCGCGCCATCGACCAGGTCCTTGGCTTCTTTCAGGCCGAGCGAGGTGACCTCGCGGACAGCCTTGATGGTGTTGATCTTATTTGCGCCGGCATCCTTGAGGATGACCTGGAACTCGGTCTTCTCCTCGGCTGCCGGAGCCGCCGCTGCACCGCCGCCACCAGCAACCATCACCGGTGCCGCCGCTGCCGCAGAGACGCCGAGGCGCTCTTCAAGCTTCTTTACCAGGGATGCAGCCTCGAGCAGGCTCAGGCCAACGATCTGTTCTTCCAACTGTGCGAGATCCGCCATGTCTTTTCTCCATTCAAATCCAAAATTGATATTCCCAGCCGCAAACCCAAACGGTAAGTTTCCGATGCGCCAGACCCGCGCCCTTCCCGCCTGTCTTACTGCCAAAACCCTAAACAGAAATTGTCAGTGATCAGTTGTCAGTTCTCAGTCAAACTGGAACGGGCATCTGAGACTGGCAACCCGGCGGTTATGCCGCCGTAAACTTTTCCTTCTCCACGCCCTGACCCAAGACCACCGCCAGGTCGCGACCGGTGGCGTTAATAACAGTCGCCAACCGCTGCGCTGGAGCGTTGATGAGGAACAGCAGCTTCGAAAAGAGCTCTTCCTTGCCCGGCATGGTCGCCAGAGCCTTGATCTCTTCCACGCTGATCAGCTTGCCGTCAACAATGCCCAGCTTGAACTGAAACTCGGCGTTCTCGCCAGCCCACTTTGCGAAAACCTTTGTCAGCGCAACCGGATCGCCCGACGTGAACGCAACCGAGTTCACGCCCTTGAGGCCCTTAAGCGCAGGACCCACCTTTGAGTTTTCGCTCGAAACAGCGGCCAACTTGTTCTTGACTACGCGATACTTGCCACCCGCCTCGCGGATAACCTTGCGCAGTTCATAATCCTTGGCAACAGTCAGCTTGCTGAAAGTGCCGATAATCGCAGTGGTCGAGGTCTCCAGTTCTTTGGCTAGCAACTGGACCTTCTCCGTCTTTTTCGCCTTCGAAATTGCCATTGTGTGCTCCGCACAGTGATCAGTCGTCAGTGATCAGTGGTCAGTACCCAAACCGCGATCCTTGGCTATTCTCTGATCCCTATCTCCCGCGCCTCACTAGCGCGCAATCGAATCCATAACTCTCGGCCAGCAATCTTTACCGGAATTCCGGCTTTTACTAACCCCTGAACACTGATCCCTGACCACTGCTTTTAGTGCTTGCCCGCCGCGTCGGCTACTGCCTGATCCAGCGGAACTCCGGGGCCCATCGTCGAGCTAATGGTGATGCTCTTGATGTACTTGCCCTTCGCCGCGGAGGGCTTCGCGCGAACGATGGAAGTGATCACCGTAGTTGCGTTGTCGATCAGCTTCTGCGAGTCGAAACTAAGCTTGCCCACAGGGACATGCACCAGGCTGGTCTTGTCAGCACGAAATTCAACTTTGCCGGCTTTGATTTCCTTAACCGCTGCGGCAACGTCCTGCGTCACTGTCCCGGTCTTCGGGTTGGGCATGAGGCCCTTAGGACCGAGCACCTTGCCCAGGCGCCCGACCACCTTCATCATGTCGGGGGTCGCGATCAGGGCATCGAAATCGGTCCAGTTCTCTTTCTGAATCTTCTCAACCAGTTCTTCGCCGCCTACAAAGTCAGCGCCTGCATCCTGTGCTTCCTTCTGGCGGTCACCGGTGGCGATCACGGCAACGGACTTGGTCTTGCCCAATCCGTGGGGCAGAACAACCGTTCCACGCACCATCTGGTCAGCATGTCGGGTGTCTACACCCAGGCGCATGGTCAGGTCTACTGTTTCGTCAAACTTGGCGAACTTCACCTGCTGGAGCAGGGTAACCGCCTCGGGAAGCGGATACGCCGGCTTGGTCACAGCCGCGCGCGCCTTCGCAATATTCTTGCTGGTTTTAGCCATCAGTTCCTCGTCTCCCACCGCAGTTGCCAGCCCCGTTTCGGGGAACCCGGAGGCCATACGCCTGAAACCCTGGCGCTTATCGCCTCGAACAGGTCCAAAAGCCGTGGTGCAATTGACGGCCCGGAGCTACGCCCCGAGCACATTAATAAGTTTAGCGGATTGGTCGAGGAAGTGCAATCAAAGTCCGAAACTTGAGCGTTCCAATTAGATACTCGACCGACACTGAAGTGATTCAGGCCCCGGAAGCTGCTTAGCCGTCCTGGGCCCCTTTCCTTGCCTCAAGAAAGCTGGAAGTTCGCGGCTCTCCTCAGATTGCGTCACATAGGCTGATCCACCTGGATCGGAGTCATTAAAGCCAAAGACAAAGAACTGGTGGGGACTCCGGGATTGAGTCTCCATTCCGGATACTGGAAGGCGGTTGTGAAGTTGTTGTCATTAACAAAACCGGCGCTATGGCATCTAAATAAGAGGGAAAGGATAGGAATGGTCCCGAAGAGCAGTGATGACTGGGGCGTCTAAAAATTGAGATTATGTCTATGAAGAGATTGGTGATTGCAGCAGTTGCTTTGACCGCCGGAACACTGATGGCGGCTTCTCAAGGTTTCGCGCAAACGAATTCACAGCCGGGGCAGGGGCGAGCGATTGTGACCGTTTTGCCCAATGCGAAGACTGGAAATGTCGGTCAGATCTCCGCACAGAATTTGAAGGTGAAGATCAATGGGAAAGATTCCACGGTCACCAGCTTCAACCAAATGCAGGAGAGCAACAGCCCAGTCGAGTTGGTTCTGATGCTTGACGCGGGAGCGCGCGCCAGCCTCGGTACGCAGTTCAATGATATCCAGAGCTTTGTGAAAGAGATGCCTCCGAACACAAAGATGGCCATCGCCTACATGCAACAAGGTCGTGCGGCATTTGCATCGCAATTGTCGTCGAATGCGGCTGATGTATTAAAGGGATTGCATCTGAGCACGGGCATTGCAGGCGAGAATGCCAGTCCGTATTTCTGCCTGTCCGATCTGGCCAAGAACTGGCCCTCACACGATCGCACGGCACGACGCGAGGTTGTGATGGTCACAGACGGCGTGGATAACTACGAACGGCGCTTCGATCCCGATGACCCGTATGTGCAATCCGCTATCAAGGATTCGGTGCGAGCGGGGCTCGTCGTTTATTCGATCTACTGGAGGAACACCGGGCGGATCAACAACACGGGATATGAAACCAATGCTGGACAGAACCTGCTGCTGATGGTCACGCAGGCAACAGGCGGAAACAGCTATTGGCAGGGGCTGGGCAACCCGGTGTCACTGCAGCCCTTCTTCCAGGATCTGCGTCGCCGGCTGAACAACCAGTACGAGATCAGCTTTACGGCGCCTTCGAATGGCAAGGCTGAAATCAAATCACTGAAAGTTGACCTGCATGTGCCGTCAGCTAAAGTTGCTGCTCCCCAACAGGTGCTGGTAACGGGCGCGGTGAGTGCTCGCGGCGAATAAGGGAAGCATCCGTTTCTTAAAGAAAACAAAAAGGCAGGCGACTTAAGGATTGCCTGCCTTTCTAGTTGCAGAGATTGGAGTTTTTTCAGATTCCGGATGACTGGGTATAGGAACGCTCCGGCTCCCGGTAATTCGAGTAGCCAGTGCTGGCTGACTGGCTCCCTTCGCGTCCGTCTGACCCATGCTGTTTGACCATCTTGTTGTAAATGCCCAAGAGCAGAAAGGGCGCGGCCCACTGCCCGACAAACATCGATTCATGTTTCTTGTTCATTGCCTGAAGCGTTGCGGATACTGCCATTGCTCCCAGTGCAAGCGCCAGGAATGTGGTGGATGGAACTCTCGATGTAGTCTTTTCGATCGCTGCGGTAAGTTGATCCTCCTGCGCTTCCCCTCGATTCACTCGATAATCCATAAGCAAACTTCTCCTTGACGATCCTTGTGATCGCCTTGGGTGGGATGCGAGCAGCTTTATACACAGAGGTCTTGAAAACTACTGATTTTCACCTGACGGAAAGAGCTGGCCAGATCAAGGGGCGCCATCACAATGAATGCAGTAAACACTCCTTGTAGCATTTCGTTTTTTGAATTGTGAGTAGATGCCGTATAGTTTTCTCCAAGTCAGCACCTCTGAATCGGCTCACCCTTTCTGAACTTTCCCCAGCAAGCTGGAACCGGGTTGCCGAATCGGAGCCGCGCAATTTGACCCAATGCGCGGTTCCGTCTCTTACGAGCTCTCGTGCGTGCTGCGGAATCCCAATGAAGGACACTATGCGACCAATTCGCCTGGCCCTGTTTTTCTGTACTCTTTCTTTTCTCAGCGCCGCAGTCTCCGCTCACTCCCAAACTTTGAACACCAACTTCGCTCGTGATCCTCAGCAGCCGATCGATCAGGAGTACACCGATCACATTCACAAGTACACGACCGACGCGACCTTTACGTCGCCGCTGGTCGATTACCTTCCCGCTTCGAAGACGGTTCCCACTCCGGCCAAGGTCCTTGGCGACGTTTCCGGTGCACCCGACATCCTGCCCTACGCGGAGGATGTGTACAAGTATTTCCGCTTGCTTGCTGCTGCGAGTCCGCGCGTGAAGGTTTACACGGTCGGGCATACGGAAGAAGGTCGCGAGCAGATCGCTGTGGCTATCGCCGATGCCGACCTGCTGAAGAACGCGGACGGCAACAAGCAGCGGCTCGCGCAGCTAGCCGACCCACGCACGATCAATTTCGATGACGCGAAGGCCCGCACGCTGATCGACCAGTCGTATCCCGTCTACTACATCACGGGTACGATTCATTCGCCGGAAACCGGAGCTCCGACGGCTCTAATGGAACTCGCCTATCGCCTCGCGGTCGATGATTCGCCCTACATCAAGTTCATCCGCTCGCATATGATCGTTCTCATCACACCGGTTGTCGAGGTCGATGGACGCGATCGCCAGGTCGACGTTTATCGCTGGCACAAGGCCCACCCGAAAGAGAAGTACCCGCACCTCCTCTACTGGGGGCACTATGTCGCGCATGACAACAACCGCGATGCGATGGGAATGACGCTTGATCTCACGCGCAACGTACTGAACACGTATCTCGATTGGCACGCGCAGGTTCTCCACGATCTGCACGAATCTGTGCCGTTCCTCTACGACAACACGGTCGGCGACGGTCCGTATAACGCGTGGGTAGACCCGCTGCTCGCCGATGAGTGGGCTGAGCTTGGCTGGAACAATGTCGCGCAAATGCAAAGTTTCGGCATGCCCGGTGTATTCACGCATGGGGACTTCGATACATGGAGCCCCGGCTACTTGATGTTCCTCGCAGCCATGCACAACGGCATCAGCCGACTCTATGAGACCTTCGGGAACGGCGGCGCCGACACGGAGAAACGAATTCTCGATCCGGAGGAATATTCGCGGACCTGGTACCGGCAGAATCCGCCATGGCCCATCGTCAACTGGTCTCAGCGCGACAACAACAACTACGAACAGAGTGCGTTGCTCACCACCATCTCCTACTTTGCGCAGCACTCTCACCACTTTCTCGAGAACTACTACGCCAAGAGCAAGCGCGCTATCCAGAAACCCACGCTCGAGGGACCGGCAGCATACGTAATCGCGCCCGATGCAGCAGCCACGAATCGGGAAGTCGAGTTGCTCAAAGTTCTGCAGCGCCAGCATGTTGAGATTCAGCAACTCTCCCATGCAGTGACCTGCTCAGTCGCGGGGGAGAAGCGAGGCGAGAAGGCGAAGCAGGAGACCTTCGCGGTCGGATCCGTGATCATTCGCATGGATCAGCCCTATTCGCGAGTCGCAGACGCCCTTCTTGATCGGCAGTACTGGGCACCGGACGACCCCCAGAAACATCCGTATGACGATACGGGCTGGTCGTTCACGCATCTCTTCAATCTGAAGATCGTTCGTGTGATGGATCCGGCAATTCTCAAGGCCGGCATGAAGGCGGTCGATGACCCCAGCACGCTTGCGGGCAAGCTCGACGGCTCTGGTTCAGTGATTGCAATCAACAACTCAGGCCAGATCTCGTTGCTCTCTGCCGTGTACAAAGTGAAGGGCGCGACGGTTCAGGTTGCGGAGAAGGCATTCGATGCAGAGGGAAGGCACTTCTCTGCCGGATCGCTGGTGGTGTCTGGGGCTGACGACAAGGCTGCAGATGTCTTGCGCGGCCTTGCGCTTGATGGAACGAGAATCGCGGCGGCGCCATCTGTCGCGATGCACGATGTTACCGCCCCGCGGATTGCGATGATGCACACGTGGCTGGCTACGCAGACAGAGGGCTGGTGGCGATACGCTTTCGATACCCTTGGCATTCCGTTCGAGTACATCAGCACGCAGACCGCGGCACGAGAGGACGACCTGCGCTCGAAATATGACGTGATCGTCTTCGCGCCGGTGGGACACGGTTCAACGCTCGACTTCATCAACGGGCTCCCGAGGTGGAACAATCCGATGCCGTGGAAGAAGTCGCAGCTCACGCCCAATCTGCAGATCGGCAATGACGGCACGGAGGACATTCGTCCTGGGCTCGGCTATGACGGGCTTGAACATCTCCGGAAGTTTGTCGAACAGGGTGGGCTCCTCATCACCTCGGAGGACACGGCGCAGTTCGCGATTGAGACCGGGCTGGCTCCGGGGGTCAGCATCGCGTCGAAGGGCGATGCCCGCGTGGTCGGGACTGTCCTGAACACAACGTTTGTCGCTAAGGACAATCCTGTCGCCTTCGGGTATAGCGGGAATCTACCGGTGATCAGTGCCGATGGGATGGCGTTTAACATCAGCAACACGCTTGGCCGTAGTGGCGGACGGCTGCTGATGGATCCATACTCGAAGCGTCCGACAGGTCGCGGAAGCGCCGAGGAGAACGATGAGCCGCTGGGACGGAAGGTGGTTGACGCCGAGCCGCTTGAGAAGACGCAACCATGGGAGGCGAAGAAGCTGAATGAGGAACAGATGCGGAATAACTTCTCCGTTATCCCAGAGCAGCTCAGGCCGGAGGTGATCCTGCGTTTCAATGACAGCAAGACTCTGCTGCTTGACGGTCTGCTCGACAAGGCGAGTTCAATCGCCGAACACGCGGTGGTTGTGAACGCGCACCTCGGTAGGGGGAGCGTCCTTCTCTTTGGGAACAACCCCGTCTACCGAGGCGAGACGATTGGGGATTATGCACTGGTGCTCAACGCCATCCTTAATCACGATCACCTGCAGCGCGCTGTTTCTGCTGCTCCGTCAGGTGAGGAAAAGAAGCCGGCTGTTGCGACCCCCGGCAACTGATTACTCGATTGACTACTCAGCGTTGTTTGGGGGCCCCATGCTCTTCCCCGGGCATCCAAACTGTGGCAAACTGTCATTTATGGGAAGCAAAGATAAAGGTCGCAAAGAAGCCAAGAAAGCTCCGAAGCCCAAACCGAAACCCGAGCCGACGAGGCGGGAGATCTTTACACCGCAGCCTCCGAAATAGCCGAGGCGAGCTGTCCGGCCGGATTCTTCTGAGACAAGGAAGCCCTCCCCCTCCGGAGGGCTTTCGATTGTGTCATCACATCTTGAATTCAGGCTGATACCGAACTCCTGTAGATCATCGATCAGCGTCTGTCTGGTCAAAACAGACAGGAACTCCCGGTAGACCTGGAATCAGAATTCGCCTCTCTGAACAGAAATCCTGGAAGCTCGAATGCTGCCACATGTGGGTAGAGCTTCGCGGCAAATAGATCGCCTTCACGAACGAAGGCCCTCCCGCGCGGGAGGGCCTTTGATTTACTGCAGATAAGCCAGTCCGGACTTACCCGACGACTTCGATTCCCATGGACCGGGCCGTTCCCTTGATGCTCTTGATTGCTGTCTCGATCGAGGCAGCATTCAGGTCGGGCATCTTTTGAGTAGCAATCTCGCGAACTTGCTTCTCCGTCACCTTTCCGACCTTGTCCTTGTTAGGAGTGCCGGAACCCTTCTGGAGGCCAGCCGCCTTCTTCAACAGAATCGCCGCAGGAGGCGTCTTAGTGACAAAGCTGAACGAACGGTCGCCGTAGACCGTAATGACAACCGGAATGATCAGCCCGGCCATCTCCTTGTTCTGCGTGCGCGCGTTGAACTGCTTGCAGAACTCCATGATATTGACCTGCGCCTGACCAAGCGCCGGACCTACCGGCGGAGCAGGCGTCGCCTTGCCGGCTTCGATCTGCAGCTTGACCATCGCGCTTACTTTTTTGGGAGGTGCCATTAATAGTTCCTTCGGAACTAGCTCCTAGCTTCTAGCCGCTAGCTGCTAGCTGGTTATTACGAATTTTGAGGTTGCATGCCTTCTGCTCTGTCCCAACTACCGGGCGCTAGATCATCCGGCAGCTAGAAGCTGGGAGCTGGAAGCTAGAAGCTGCTACTCAATCTTTTCGACTTTGCTGAACTCCAGTTCGACGGGAGTGGATCGTCCGAAGATAGTCACCATGACCTTCATCGTCTCGCGATCTTCATTGATTTCATCCACCACGCCGTTGAAGTTAGCAAAGGGTCCGTCGGTAATCCTGACGGACTCGTTTTTCTCAAACCTGATCTTAAGCCGCGGCTTTTCCTTTGCCGTCTCGCTGCGGAAGAGGATAGAACTCACTTCTTCCTCGCTCAGCGCCACCGGCTTGTCACCGGTTCCGAGGAAGCCCGTCACCTTCGGTGTGTCCTTCAAGACGTGCCAGAGATTGTTATCGAGATCCATCTCGACCAGCACGTATCCGGGCAGAAACACCCGCTCCACCGTACGCTTCTTGCCGTTGATGATTTCTGTCACCGGCTCGGTGGGAATCATCACGCGGCCTACCTTGTCCTTCAATCCGAAGGCCTGAACGCGGCTCTCAATGGACTCGCGCACTTTTCGTTCGAATCCCGAATAGGCGTGCAGGATGTACCACTTGAAGCGCTCGTTACGTGCCGGCGTCGGTTGCTGTTCGGCGGAGTTTTCTATTTCTTCTGCCATTGCTTTCTCGATTCGATCCTGCATTCTTACTGCGCGCCCAGCTTGTGAAGTATCGCGTGAAGTGCCCTGCTGAAGATGCTGTCTGTCAGCCAGAAGAAAAACCCGAATACGAATACCGTGACAATCACGACCGATGTCGTGGACTGCACTTCCTTTCGCGTCGGCGTAACGACCTTCTTCATCTCCGCACGAACGTCGCTCAGGAATCGAGTGAAATTCTCCCAGACGCCGAGCGCGTTTCCAGACACGTTTGAGAGCGCTCCCGGCTGCTGCCGTTTCATGGAGCTGTCGTCGCCCTTTTTGATCGCTGACTCTGTTGCCATACTTCAATTCCTCAGAGATCAGTTGCTAGAGATCAGAGATCAGTTCGGGCCTTTTCGCTCAGCCTCGCCTTTTGATCTCTGTTCTCTGCTCTCTGTTCTCTACCTTCTCAATCTGGCAGGGGCGGAGGGATTCGAACCCCCAAGTTCGGTTTTGGAGACCGACAGTTTAACCGTTGAGCTTACGCCCCTGTTTTCAGGGGTTAGTGATCAGTCATGAGAGGTCAGTTTCCGCTTGAGTTCTACGGTCTTGAACCGAACCCTGTTCCCTAATCCCTGTTCCCTGTTTTTACTTCGTTTCCTTGTGCGGCTGGTGCTTGCGGCAGCGATTACAAAACTTCTTGAACTCAAGACGGCCCGTAGTCGTCTTCTTGTTCTTCGTCGTGGAGTAATTCCGCTCCTTGCACTCCGTACACTGCAACGTGACAATTTCCCGCATTTCCAAACTCCAGTGATCAGTGTTCAGTGAACAGTGATCGAATTCTTTTCTCTCAGTTCCGGTAAACCCGGTCAGCTCTTCCTGACCACTGTTCACTGATGACTGTTACTTGATGATCTCGCTGATCGTACCCGCGCCTACGGTGCGTCCGCCTTCGCGGATTGCAAACCGCAGACCCTTTTCCATGGCCACCGGCGTGATCAGCTCTACTTCGAGCTGAACGTTGTCGCCCGGCATCACCATCTCCGTGC
>Ga0207695_10000799_pt1 | contig 58877 bp, 103 predicted proteins | sample KBSC54metaG_FD_184354 | JGI IMG/M metagenome (GOLD analysis project Ga0207695, IMG submission 184354) | Corn rhizosphere microbial communities from Kellogg Biological Station, Michigan, USA - KBS C5-4 metaG (SPAdes) (version 2) | ecosystem: Host-associated > Plants > Roots > Rhizosphere > Soil...
TACGTGCCACGACCGCAGGCGCACTACCGGACCAATGGGGAGCTAAAGCCCGGAGCGGCGCGCGTGCCCGCTGCCGGGCGCGACATTGACAAAGTGGCACGGGCTATTCTTGATGCAGGTCAGATCGCCTGCTGGTGGGTGAATGATGCGAGAGTGAGTGATCTTCGACTCAGGCGGCGCTACGACGACGGAATCGGGGAACGCACGTGGGTATTTGCATGGGCCGTGAGTGAGCCGGATCAACCGCAGCCTGAACTGCCGGAAGTGATTGATGTCGGGGAGGAGAGATGATGGGAATCATATTAACCGAAGACGAGTGGCGCGTGACAGGTAACGAGCAGGACGAAAGCATCGCTCGCCGTGATGAGACGTGTCAGTTACGTGAGCGCGTGGGACAATTGGAACGGTTGAATGCGAGTCTGGCCGCGCAGGTGGACCGGCAAGCGCTGGTTGTTGACGCTGCTATCGAATGGAAAAAGTACTGGCTGGCCGAGTCGGACAACGACGAGCTATTGGAGGCGATCGATGATTACGAGCGCGCGATGGCAGCGCTGGCAAAAGGCGGTGATGAATAATGGCGCTGGTAGTTGAAATTCATTGCTCTAATCATCAACGGACAACTGAACCGAAGGTCGAAGAGTTCACGTTGCGAACCGTGGACGATGACACTCGTAAGCAGTTGCAAAGCTATCTCGAATTCAAGGGCTGGGTAGTGCAATACGACGGCGAGCATACGGACACTTACTGCTCAAGGAAATGTGCGGAGTAGCTCATGGACAAAGCTGAACGAACCAGACTCAAACAACTGGCAAACGACGCGGTGATTGCGACGTTTGGGAGCGATAGTCGAGAGTCGCGGTTAGCGGTAGCGCTAGAGCAATGCGTGGACGAACTGGAATATATCGGGGACAAGTGTCCGACCTGTTGCGTGTGCGACATGCATGGAGATTGGGAAGCTGAGGACTACGACGAAAGTTATAATATGAACGATGAGGACGACGAAGACGAGGACGACGAATGACCAAGCGCCTCAACTGGTCCAAGCGTCAAGGCCCACAGGACTTCGACGATACCGCGCCCGAGGTGGTCCACTACGACTTCGACCACCGTCGCAATACCACACCGGGGAGCGCCAGTTGGCCCGAGAAGTTCGGCCCGGCGAGTATCCGCAAGGCGTGGGCAGCAGGACTGGTGGTGTATGCCGAGATTGAAAGTTGGCCGCATCCAGTGGCGATAAAGGAGGCACGATGGTGCAATCAGGTGCTGGAGGTGATGACGGTGGATGGGCCGAGGATCGCGGATCGCCTGTTCACGAGGGACTCGGTGAAGGGGTTAACCAGCAGTGGACTACTGATCGAATAGCGGCGCTGAAGTGCGAGAGAGGACGATAATGAATGGTAATCGTGGCAGTAGACTTTGATGGCACGCTTGTGGACCACGTCTATCCTGAGATCGGCAAACCAGTGGAAGGTGCGTTTGACTGGCTACGGCGGTTCAAGGAAGCGGGTGCGTTCCTGATTCTCTACACCATGCGTGCAGATGAACGCGGCAGTAAGTCGATTGCGATGTTCCCCGGTGAGCGCAAGTTTCTCTCCGAGGCCGTGGAGTTCTGCCGTGAACAGGGAATTGAGTTCGACGCGCTTAATCGTAATCCAACTCAGGACGAGTGGACTTCGTCACCGAAAGCTTACGCGCATATTTACCTCGACGACGCCGCGTTCGGCTGTCCGCTTACCCCGCCACGCAACGGAGGACGACCAACAGTGGACTGGAGCGTGGTTGGGCCAGCGGTGCTGGAGATGATTCACCGTAAGGATGTTGAGGCTATCGTAACCAGAGAGACATCGGCGATAGATGTGAACAGGATGGCCGAATGAACCAAGCAAAAGTAGAACAAGCCATCGATAAACTCGCCCAACTAACCGACGAGGAGCGCAGGGAAGTGTTCGCGGCCTTCTGCACGGACTGCGGTAGTGACGATCCTGATTGCGATTGTATGAACGACGAGATTTGAACGCTTACCGGGATATGGAGTTGAGATGAGTGCGACGGTTATGGCAAAACGCATCGTGTTTCACGTTGGCGACAAGGTTCGCGTTATCGAGCCATTACAGGTTATTCGCGTTGGTTATCCACTTACAAAGACTGACGCGCTCGATGCCGTTGAGAAAGAGTACGGTGATGAGATTCGTAACTTCATGTGCAGTGTCGGTGCGGCGCAAGCAGATGATACGTTCTTTAGTTCCCCTGAATACGACCCGCGACTCTATGGTGACTTACTGAACGCAATGGCGAGTCGGTATTTGCGGGTGAAGGGATATGGCGGGAAGGAGCGAAAGGTCTACACCGAAGTCAATGAGCGACTTCGAGCAACGTCAGGATGGACAGTGATTAGTAAGCGTCACGTGAAAACGGGAATCTATTGCAGCGGTAGTTACTCAGGCGGTTACGATGGAGAGCCGGACTACGATCCACCTTATCTTAGCAATGAACAAACACACACGCTTTTGACGATCGAGCCGCCTGACTGGAAACTAAGTCTGACCGCGATTGAGATTGAGGCCATGAACGTTGCCAAGATGGAGACGCAATGACCCCTCCCAAGCTCGCCATCGCCATCAATCTCAACCAGCTTGAGGAGTTGATGAGGAAGTACGTTGCAGAGGAGATCCCAGGCGATAAGTTTGTAAATGAACAACTACGACTCGGGCACTTCCTGCTCTGGTTGTATAAGAGACGACAGGAGGAGATGAATGGCAACGCAGCAAATCGGTCCTAACGTGCGTCGTTTAATTGCGCGCAAGATGGCCTTGCTTGCAATTCCTGTTGGTAGTGGCAAGGAGTCGTTCGCACGCGGACTGGACGTGATTACCAATCGTGGCAAGTTCTCGTCCGTTGCGTCTGAAGCAAGCGACTGGGTGCGACGTGCGATCGCAACGATGAAGACCGCTCCCGACAATCCCTACGGTGACGATGATGAGGCTATCGCAGGAGCGATCCTTAAAGGAATTGAGCAACGAGAGAAGGAGATGAACAAGTGAACTTTAAGCAAGTACTAAAAGCGTATGCAATCCTGCGCAATTTAACTGACGACGAATCCGCGCTCCTCGAAACCCTACGCGGTCTGAGTGAGAGTGATCGGGAACAACTGGTGGAGTCGTTGAGTCCGGGCGGTGCGGGGAAGAAGAAAGCCGCGACAGTCGAGAAGAAGGGCCAGTGCGCCGCCTGCGATCATGTTAAGACGCATCCGGTCCATACGCAGAGTAATCGTGTCGGCTACCATGTCTACCAGCCGACCAGATCAAGACGTGCGACTTCGTTGGCGGAGCAGATCAAGTCCACTGGTAAGCCGCATCTAGGTGAAGGGCCAGTCTGTACGATCTGCTCACATACCGAAGATTATGAGGACCACTCGGAGCCGTCGCCGCACTATCACCCTTTTCAACCACCTGTTCGCAATGCGGCAGGGGAATCGTCAACGAATGGCGCGGGAGCGTCTACTACAGCGAGCACCGGGGACGAGAAGGTGAGTGCTGGCGCTGTAGCGGGAGGTTCAAGTGAATAGGACGATAAGAGAGTTTGAGGGCAAGGCTGGAAATATATGCATCACCCGAGAGAGCGACATCTGTCCGTTTGAGGTCTGGTTTGAGGACTTCTGTATTCTTGGCGACGGTAACTCGGAACTTGAAGCACTGAATAATGCATGGTCCTACACCGGAGACATCATGGCGTTAATCTCTGAGGCGAGGCTCAAGATTATCAACGCAACCCCCGCCCCGAGTGGAGAGTGAGAGATGAGCGTTACGCAATTCCAAGACGACTTCCAATTAGTGGCTGACGCAGTACTCGAAGCTCGCCATATTCAAGAATTCATCTGGGCTGATGAGTCGCTATCGCGAAAGCCTTACAATCCCGAGGCGTGGCGAGTCGTATTTCAGAAGCGGGTGGACGCGATTGCGGTAATCGAGCCGTCATCGAAGTCGGCGCTGGTTGAACTTCGTAAACGACTGCTTCAACAGGCCGCGTTATCAATTAAGGCACTTGTAGTGCTTCGAGGTTATACCTTGAAGACTTCTGACGACAGCTCCAACGACATCAGCTAACGAGGAGGGGAGATGAACGAGATTTGCGATCATTGCGCTGGAACGATTCCGTACCATCGCGGACGGAAGGTGACGATCTGTACGCGTTGTCGTCTTGAGGGCCACACGTCGCCGCAAGCGGAATGCGAGGTCTGTCGTAGATTGGACGAGGACGATAACTGATGCCGTCGTGTTCCGAGTGCTCAACCGACTTTACTCCCTGTGACTATCTCCACTCGTGCGACGAGTGCGGCGAGCAGCTACAACGCTCCTACGATCAGTTGCAGGAGTTTCGGGCGGGGGTGCTGGGATTCGAGGTGATTAGTGGACGAGTGATGTTCGGGGAGAGTGAGACGAAGGAGAGGGTTTGGAGGGTGGGATGATCAACGAGCCGCAACCAGCACCGACAACGAACGACTCTCAACCGATCTGGGAACTGGTTATTGCTGACATGAAAGAGCGTGATCAGGTGGGCCGAGAGCGCTACGGTACGCCGTTACAGGCGAACAATGGCAGGGACGCGCTCGTGGACGCGTATCAAGAGGCATTAGACCTCGTGGTCTACTTACGACAGGCGATTGAGGAGCGAACATGCAAATCTTAGATAATGGCTATGTCGAATTGGTTGAAGCATGGGGCAGTGATGAGCGAATTATTGAAGCCGCTCGCATGAGTACGCAACAGGGGTTCAAGGGATGGGGCACGTTGGAGCAGCCCGGTGACGAGAAGCTCCTACGTTATCTTTGGACACATAAACACGCGACGCCGTTTGAAATGGCTGGAATGACCATTGAGGTCAAGGCTCCGATCTTTGTGTTCCGCGAGTGGCATCGACATCGCACGCAGTCGTATAACGAAATGAGCGCGCGGTACGCGCCACTGCCAAACGAAAACTACCTACCGTCATGGAGACGAATCGTGGACGGTGCTGCGCTGGCGGGTAAAAATAAGCAGGCGTCGGCGTTGAAGGACGACATCAACGAGACGGGCGCAGGACTGTGGTTAGAAGAGTTGCGTAAGCTGTACGAACATGCGCAGCGAGTTTACGAAATGGGATTGGAAGCGGGAGTACCGAAAGAGATCGCACGTCTTCCTTGTCCGGTAGCGCGGTACAGTAAAATGCGCGCGAGTGCGAACCTGCGCAATTGGCTACAGTTTCTCTCGCTTCGCATGGACATTGCCGCGCAATGGGAGATTCGCCAGTATGCCAACGCTGTCGGAGAACTGGTTAGACTGAACTTTCCTCGAACGTGGGAGCTATTTACGGAGGGTCGTCAATGACGGTTCCTCCCACCCGCAAAGAAATCAACGACGTGCTGGAGCGCAATTTGACGATACCTCTCAACTTCTGGCACTTGCGTGTTTTGATTTGGAAAGACGATAGCGCCTTCGTGGGCCAGTGCTTGCAAACGGGCAGTATTGCAACTGCCGACGACTTTCACGAGTTGCGCAATACGCTATACAGTCTACTGGTTGAGGAGGTAGACTTTAACACTAAAGGCGAAGGTAGTCTGCGAAACCTCTTTGATACTCCGGCTCCGCCGGCAATCTGGTGGCGCTATTACGATCTCTCGTTGAGCCGCACTCCTGACTTCGTAAGCGGAATTCTAATGCTAGATGGATCTTTCTGATGAACACAGCTAAGCCGCGCTTGAAATCCGTGCCCGCCGCGTCTGAAGTCCAAGTATTGGACCAGTCGAAGTGGGTGTCTGATGCTGAGCGGCTCAATCTCCCGACGACGAATGTCCACGATAGCGGAGCGCCGCGACTGGATGTGGATGCGGTACTGAGACGAACTGAACCTGATCACGCGAAGGAGAAATGACATGGGATACGCACTACAGCAAGAAGTGCAGTTGGAAACCCACGAATGCGGAGAGTGCGGGATAGTATTTGCCGCACCTAAATCATTCTGGTCCGAACGGCGTCGTACCGGAAAAGGCTGGACTTGCCCTAATGGACATGAACGCATCTTCACGGAGACCGACGTGCAAAAACTCCAGAAGCAACTGGACGCCGAGAAGCAGCGGGTGGAGTTCTTAAAGCGTGAGATCGATACTCAGCGCGGTCAGCTGGTCGCGGCTAAGGGACAGGTGACGAAGGCGCGAAACAAGTTGAAACGCGTCAGCCACGGCGTCTGTCCTGAGTGTCATCGGTCATTTAGTAATGTCGCGCGACATATGCAATCGAAGCACGGTGTTACCTGTAACCAGCCACCGGAAGGGGCAGTGTTAAGCAACGACACGCGCACGCAGCCGGATTACGGGAAGGAGAAATGATGCGAGTGATTATTGCGGGCTCACGGGAGATTAAGGATGCGTCCCTTGTCGAGCGCGCGATTGCAGAGTCGGGATTCGTTATTACCGAAGTAGTGGAAGGCGGTGCGCGTGGTGTCGATACTCTCGCGTTCGACTGGGCGCATCGACGGGGTATTCCAGTGAAGGTATTTGTACCTGATTGGAGCATTGGTAGACAGGCGGGAATTCTGCGTAACGTGGAAATGGCCGATTACGCGGATGCGGTTATTGCTATTTGGAACGGTAAATCACGCGGTACTGAGCACATGATCAATGTAGCCCACAAGCGACAGATGCCGCTGTACGTACTCAAGGTTTGAACGAAGCTCTACCATTTCAAACAAAGGAGGAGAAAGGAAACCACGTAGAAAAGGTTAATGATTCCCTAATCTTCAGTTAACGGATAACTAACTGGATATTAGCGTTCATTTGAGAAAGAGAACAGGAGAGGCGTCGAGGTGATGAGCCGAGGCGTCTTTCTTGTCAGTCGTGGAGAGTGTATGACATGGATTGATAATAATGGAGAAGTTCGACCGCAATCATGGGAGGAGTATCTGCGCATGAAGCAGACAGTTACGATTGACGTGGACATGCTGGATCGAATCATTGCGGAGGATGAAGTTCGATTCGCGGAGTCTCGGGTTCGACGTTCACTGAAACCAATTCCCCGGATGCGTCCACGACTGTATCTAGCAGACCCGCACTGTTTCTGGTGTGGAATCAGGGTTTACCTGAATGTCTCTTCGTCGCAGCCGGACTTCGCTACGGTGGACCATCTTTATTCTCGGTTTCACCCTGAACGCGAAGGCCGTCACAAACAAGGGGGCACGCTACATGTTTTAGCTTGTCGAACCTGTAATCAAGAGCGGGCCACGGCAGAGACACGCCAACAAATCTTTATTCCGAAGCTGAAAGAGAGGGAAGAATTCGCACGCCGGGCTGATGCAACGATGGCGCGCAAACTGCACGCTGAACGAGTTGAGGTGAGCGCTGAAAAACCTAAGCTACGAATTATTCAAACGATCCAAGAAGCGATTAATTATGCAAGGGAACATCCGGGAAGGTAATTTGGAGAGGCGTCGTGAGGCGTCTCTTTTGCTACTCGGAATTGCGTGGCTTATCAGTCTCGCTGTAACTAATCTCATGCGCATCCAACAATCCCTTCAACCGCTTCATCTGATGCTCGTGCAAGGTTAGTCTCGTCGCCTGCTGCGCGCTCAGTCTCCGCTCGTCCTCAAGGTCCAGCATGAGATCTGTGGCCTTTCGCTCCCAGTGGTCCCGCTCACTGCGAAGACGTTCAGCTCCCGCAATAGCCTGTGTAGCAGCCTGAATCAATGACACGTCTGTATTGATGGAGATCTGACGAGTTTCAGCGTTGATCTTCGCAATCTCAACAGGCTCGCGTTTACGTCGCGTCAGCCATCCACCTACCCATCCAAGGGACGATGCAAGCAGTAAGCCGAGAATCTGCATTAGGCCGTGAGGGATGGTCGAGGTGTCTAGCTGCATGATTCATCGACGATCTAAGACCTGATTTAGTCGAGCGAGAGTGGCGGCTAAGGTTTGTTGGTGCTGTTCTTCCTGTTTGCGATCTTTGATGACCAGCGAGAGCGTTGGCTTGGCCCATTTGTTCGGGTTCTTCTTGCGTGGAAAGATCGTGCCTGCATACTGCGCGGAATCGGATGGCATCAATCGGCCCAGCGGGAGACGACAGTAGCCCCAGTGTTCAGCTAAGCAGCCAGCGTCGGCCTGATCTGCGTCTTCAAAGATTCCCTCGTCTTCAAACCAGCGATAGGTTTTGCGAGTGTTACCCTGCTTGTCGGATTCAATCACCGCTTCCTTCGGGGTGGGAATACCGAGACTGAAGGAGAAATTGAGAAACGGCAAGAAGATCCAGTTGAAGAATACCCTGCGCCAGCGCGGCGCACTGCCGTCCAGATTCCATTTCCATTGCGACACTTTGTAAACATCGCGAGGTTGCTCGATGGACGGTTCTGGCCGCATGGGCTAACCTCCCTTCCCCGGAGGATCGACGTGACCCGGATTCGGATCATCCTGCGGTCTAACTGGCGGTCCTTGTGGATCAGGTGTCTGTGGTTGCGCCGGAGTCTCACTCGGCGGCGCATCAACTGGTTTCTGGTCTGGGCGATTACTGGACATTTTTACTCCTGTCTCCCTTTTAATTAGATCATAGTACGCTCTCCCTTGTAACACCGGGATCTCACTAACTTATCACGGTTGCGATTCATGTGGGGGTGTGTCGTTATCTCCTTATTGCGAACGCGATTGCTATTACTACTGAACCGATCGTGATCAGCGATACTAACAAGCCAACTGCGATGATGGCGTAGGTAACGGTGTTCTTGGCTCCAGTCCCTTTGCCCGCGCCTTCATAACTCGACTTCTCCAGTGCGGCTAATCTGCGATTTACTTCCACGTTGTTCTCGGCGTTCTGACTGGCGAGTGCAGTTGCGGTCGAATTCAACGTGCGCTCAACTACTTGAATCGCCGCAAGGCTTCGATTCGCCTCGGTAATCCTTGCCATTTCATCACTGGCCCGAAAAGCTGCCAGCTTGTCCTGCTCCATCTTGTGGATTTCGCGGTCATGTGACTGGTGGACAATACCGATTTCACGAGCGAATTCCGCTCTCAGTTCCGATGTTTCCTCAACCCGCTTAACCTGTTCTTCCAGTCTCCTGAACTCTGCTTCGAGATACCGATTGTGCATCTCGCGCAAGTCGTCCTGACGCTTGTTTGCCGCAGCGGTTAGATCCAGTACGTTCTTCGTCGGGTCTATCACTGCGTTGCCTTGCGCGTCTACGCCGATGCCTTGTCTGGTTTCCTGAGCCATTCACTACATGCACAGCTTTCTTACTTGTGTTACTAGCCCTCGACAGGAGGGGCGGGTACTACGCCATTGATGTCGTCGGCAATTCCCTTCACCGTGGACTCAATCGCGGAGATCTCGTCGTCGAGCGCTGGGTTATTCGCCTTCAAGTCGGCAATCTGTTGCTGTAGTGTGTTGACGCCATCCGCTACTCCGGTGAGCGCGGTCTGAATACTTTGCAGTCTTTCTTCCTGTGTTGTCATGAATTGATCTACCTTTCTCTCAAGATTGTGAATTGCGTTAAGAACTTCGTTATCGGTGACTGATTTGAATCCTTCAGCCAGAGTGCGGACAAGGGCTGAGAATTGCGTGGGATCGATGGTAATCAGTTCGCGGTCGCTCATTGTTTAACCAACCCCGCGCATGATCGCGCTCAGTAACTCACTCTTCTGCTCATCGGTGAGATCTTTGTGATCACGCAGGTTCCGACCAATGTCCACGAGCATTTGCGTTGGGAGAATGATTTGCGAGTAACCTACGCCTTCAGTGTTGGGGTCAGGGGATTCGTCGGTCATGCAAGTTACTCCTCAGTTGGAAGTTCTGCGGCATCGAAGTCCCCCGAACAATCCCTGCCCATTCCAGTTGGGTAGGCAGGCGATCCCTCGAATCGATGCCGCATTGTCAAAGGGTACTTCGCCTAATTCCGTGACGCCTTGAATATCGCGTCAATGTCCTGCTCGTTCGCCAGCGACTCAATCAAGTTGCGCTTACGCATGTCTTCCGCACTGGTTCGCGACTTCACCGCCGCTGTTACTGTCGGGTCGCTCGCTTGCTGGACCAGCAGCACTGCAATCAGTCTCACTGTTGAGTTGACGATTGCCAGCGCAACCTTCACCTGCGCGCTGAGATCTACTCCGAGATTGGTAATCAGCACGTTGATATTTCCTGACAGTGATTCAAGGAATGTAGTCGTGCTGTCGAAGTCTCCGCGTCGATAGGCTGAGTCCAAGTTGCCCGCAATCCCGATAATCTTGTTGATGAACGCAGCCTGAGCAGGGATAAGACTACCAACCTCGCGCAGGAAGCTGGTAATTGTTTGAACGTAGATCGTCACCTTCTCACTGCTACATTTGAAAGCTGAGCCAGTGAGCCCGGCTACGGCGAGGGTAAGTAATCCACGAAAGGTGAATTGGCGTCGGTTCATGCCTGTACACACTTCGGGTAGGCGTTCCCGCTGAAACCGTTGGTCCGCAGCGTCCTGCTCGCTGATTGACCTCGTGGCAAGTATTCGTTGTTGAGTGGTAGGTATCACGCTCTCTCCTCCATTGATTGCAGTCTACCCCTACTGGGCCAGTTTGTCACGTTTTTCTCACGGTTTAACGACACTTGCCTGAGTTTCCGAGCATTCCATTCCTGCACCTACACGTTGGCGGATTCCCCGGTCGCTGGCCTGACGCACAGAACGGTAGCGGAGTCGTTGACGGGCTGGGCCGAGGCGTCGGAGTTGGCGTCGGCGGAATAGGGGTGGCAGTAGGAGTCGGAGTCGCAGGAGTCGGCGTACTCGACGGCGCAACTGTTGGAGTCGGCGTTGCGTTCAATACGCGCAGGAACTGTATTACCACGAATCCATTCGACGAATCTGTGAACAACACCGGACAGTAGATGTTCACGCTCGCGGTATCCTGCTGGCATCCACCTGTCGTCGTACCACGTGCTCCGGTCTGCGCGATGAACTTCTCAGGTGAATTGATCGACGGCCCACTGCGCACGTTGGCTGGGCTGATCACCTCCACGTTACTCCCGCTCGGAATTCCATTCGGCACAGTGGCGCTTGGAGATGCTGACGGACTCACACTCGGACTAACCGTGGCAGTCGCAGTTGGACTTGGTTGAGATGGCCCACTACCCGCCTGCGCAGCGAGGAGTTTATCGATATCCGCTCCAGCCCCAGCGTAGGGTGTCCGGTAGTCACTTGTGATCGTCAACGTATCTACTGCTGTATTCCCGCTCGGCCACGGGGAGTAAGGATGCGCGATCACGTTCCCTGTCACCACTGCTCCCGGCGCATACTTATCGAGCGCGGCTTGTCCATTCGTCCCGCCATCTCCAAATAATCCATACTGTTTCTCGTCGTTCACGTTGTTGCGATAGATGAAGTTGGCCGATTGCTCGCCGTACAATGTCATCGTATTGCAACAGGATTGGATATCCGTGTTGTTCTCGAAGGTGACGCTCAGGAATCCGTTCATCGTGATGAATGGTCCATTGATCTTGTCAAATACATTGTTCGCAATGAGCGCCCCACTCGCGCGCTGCGACGGCTTCTCGTTGTCACTCCCGAGAAAATTGAACACGCCATCGCAATTCTTGACGAAGTTATTCGTGACGACGTAGTTCTGAATGGTTGAGTAGGGCGCAGTGCCATCCTGATTCCTCACCGTAGCGAGTAGACACGGTCCACCCTGACCCTCTCCGGCCCAACTATTCTCCATCACATTCCCGTCGATCGTGAATCCGATGACATTCTTCGCTTCGACGAGATTCTTGATCGTATACCCTTGTCCTTTCCATTCCATTGGACGACGGATCGTGTTTCGCCTCACTTCGACCAGTCGCGGAATCATCGACTCTTGCGCTGGATCTGACCCACCCATCATCACGATCTCGGCCCCAGCTTCGAGGTAGTTGTTCGTGATATACGCACGGAGAGTTCCATTCCACCCACACACAGCCTGCGTGTCCATGCCACGAGCTTTGATATTGTTCACAACCGAATTAGTCACACCACAATCTGCACAGTTCAACGTCACGCCGCGCTGCGTCTCCTGATTGCCGTTCCCTTCTACCCAGCTTCGATCGAGCACGAGATGATGCGCCGTGAGATCGGGACTGGTCTGTACGTCTCGCCCACTACCGAACCTGACTAAGTCATAGACAAACACCGACTCACTCTGCGTCTTGATATGTAACCCAATCAACTTGTAATGATGCGCAGTGAGAGCAGTTTTGATCACCTGCTCAGCATTCACCGTGGACTGGAGTGTAGCGAGCAGTGGGGCTTGCGTTGCGGGATCGATGCGCACTCCTTCAGGCAGCTCACTTGCACGCGACGACTGGATAATCGTATAACCCGTGCAGTCCTTCTTTGGTAGTGTGAGATTCGTGTTGTACACCTGCCCAGCCTCAACCTCGATTACGCTTTCGCATGGAGCAGAGTTAAGCGCAGCTTGCAAGTCTTCTCCCGGCGCAACGTGGATCACGCTCGACGACAAGAACATGAAAGCGGCTAATGATGCAGCAGCTACTACTCCCGCTCCACCTGCGATGATTCCAGTTTGTTTAGAGATTGCCATTAGGGGGATTCCTTTCGTATCAAGTTGAAGGAGAAGCGCTGTGACTGGGCGACACAGACGCAGAAGGGGAGGGTGAATGGGATGACGAGTGAGAGGGCGAAGTGCTACTGCTCGGACTCACAGACGATGATGGAGAAATTGACAGCGACGCACTCAAGCTCGGCGAGACACTCGTTGAGGGAGACGCACTCCCGCTTGGACTAACTGACCCCGACAACGACGCACTCGGCGAGAGTGACGACACTCCCACTCCTTCAGGTGTCATCAGTGGCTCTCTGAATCGCCACGCGACTTGGATCTTGTTATCTGTCTGCCATGCAAGTTCGAGTTGGTCCGCGTCTAAGCGACAGTACCTGAGCAGGGAGATGAAGCGGAGATTAGTTGTCATTGGTGCGTCTGCGTCTAGGGTCAGCGTCTCATTCGCACCTGCGAGAGAGAACGCCGCCACTCGTCTTAACACCACCGTTCCATTCCGGTAAACGAACGCGAGATCTCTCCTCGGTTCAGCGAGGGCAAACGCATCTGAGTAGTTCGTATCTCTCACTGTAATCTCGTCATCGCTCACTGAGAGTAGCTCAAAATCCTCCTGCATCGTCGGCACCCAGAGGTAGTTGAGTGCTCCCACTCGCTCATAATACCACCCGAGGAACTGCGCTATGCGATCTATTCCTTCGATCACCATGCGATAGCTGAATGTCTCACTCGCACCAGCAGTGTCAGAGTCGAAGGAGATCAGCCCAGTGCGGAAATCTACCTCACTGCCACTTCGCTCCACCTCGTACTCGCGATTCTCACTCCAGTCGTTAGACTGCCAGATGCGCCCGTCGAACACTTCGACATCGCGATACTTGATTGTTGGGGAGAAGGGAACGATGCGGTTTGGAATGACGTGCTCGTCTTCCGGCATCAGTCGCGCAGTGATCGTCAACTCCTCAACTGCGTCCGTATGCCCGGTAATGCCCTGCTGGACTCGGAGCAATGCCCGTCGCACTGGGTAGACAATTGAGCGAAACGCAGCGTAGTTGTTGACGAGAGGCTCGTGTGTGAGTGGAATGAGCGAGGTAATCAATCTCTCCTCCCAGTGCTCGATCTCCCCGCTTGCGCTCAGTTGTCTGAACCCGATCCATGAGTCAACTTCGTAATCCTTGTAGGTGGTTGAGATCGGAGTCGTCGTTGCCCCTGAACTCAACCCCACCTGCAACTGTTCAGCGTACTGGCGAATTGGAATGAACCACTTGGCGTGCTGGTTCGCCCAGAGGAGGGCGCGCAACTTGCGTCTCTCTCGGTTGTCTCGTAGCAACTGTGTCCACTCGAATTCCCTTCTCGGTGCTTCAATCTCACTCACCGATTCCTCGTCTCCTGCCACGGCCTGAGAGATTGCTGACGAGAAGGAGATTCGCTCAACCAATGTCTCTGTCCAGTTGTGGCGGAACGGGAAGGAGATCGGGTCAGGCTCAAAGGTTGAGCGAAGGACGCCAGTTGGATTCGCGTCTGCTCTCCCGTGGAGGAACGTCGCACCAATCCCCGCTTCGTAAATCGCGAGCAGTTGCGCCTCAGTAAGCGCGTAGTCAAACACAAACGGCTCATCCACTCCACCTGCCGCCCAGACATTTCCACTCCCACTCACTCCGATGAACCACGGCGAATCCACAGTATTACGTTGTCTCAGTGCGTACTCGAAACTGTCGTTGTTGATGCCGAGGATATGACGCGGGTATTCGTCGCTGACGTTGACGGTTTCCTCCATTGCGAGTACGGCATTCACGTACAGTCGGGCTACTGCACCATTCCTCACCCCGGCGAGGAAGTACCAAGTGTTATGCACGGGCGTCTCAGGTGCAACCAGCTCGACAAACCCTCCCAGCACCCCCCACTGCGCCTCCCTTGCCATGAGTGTCGCCGTTCCTGCGAGGAAGTCATTGCGATAGAGAATCCAGCCGCCAATTGTTGAGCCTGTCGAGGCGTCGAGTGGGCTGGAGTCTAACGCTGGAGCTTGCCCTACGCGCCCGCCGATCGCAGACGATCCTGCGTCAGTGAGAATCGGTGAAGGCCGTCCAAACACACAATCGTTAAAGAACGTCCCGTCATGCGCGTTCCCTGACGAATCACTCATCACCGTGCCGCCAACTTCATCCAGTCGCCAGAAGGCAACGGGAAGGAGGGCGAGGACGGTATCGAGGTAGGAGAGCGGCATTTAGCTCATACTCAAGGCGAAGCGATCATTGATGTACGCAACCATCGTGGCGCGATCCGTGGTTAGCTTAGCTGAGAAGATGTAGAACCCTGCCAAGTAGCCCTTTAGTGCGTCATTACCATGATTATGCATCAGAAGTGGATTCGAGCGTCCCGCAACAGTGTTCGTTCCGGTGGTGAACAACTGTGTCCCATCGAGCTTGTAGGTCCACTCTGAACTCGTCGAGATCACTTCAACCACCCGCCACGAGGTCAGCGCGGCATGTGTCCCAACAGTCTTTCGTGCGTTGCTCAAACTACCGTCATAGATATTATTATCACTCCACGGATAGTAGTCGGTGTTGCCTGAGTCTGTACCGAGATCCCAGAGGCCGTTATCAACTGTCCCGACCCCTTCCGTATCACACTTCACTACGATGAAGATATGCGCCGCTGTGAGTGAGGCTAAGCTCGGCCCGTCCCAGAACTGTGCAACACCTGCGTGGAATCCTTCCCCACGAGCGCAAGCCAGTCCGTTGAGAATACTTACCTTATTGATCGGCTTGAAGCTCGCAGTTGCCTGTGTCCATGCGCGCGAGTTACCCGACTGATCACTCAACTGCGGCATTGGGTCGCCGTCCGACAGTCCCGTCTCACGCGACGGCTCGCCCCACATCCACACGCTGGCAATAGTGTTCGGATCAGCCGGAGCGGACGGGCTCACCGAGGAGCTTGGGCTTGTTGAGGGAGAGGGCGAGACTGATGCCGAAGCAGAAGATGACGGAGATCCACTCGAACTCGGCGACACCGAGGCCGAAGCTGATGAACTCGGGCTTTGCGACGCTGACGGTGAGAGGGATGAACTCGTGCTAGACGATGCACTTGCGCTAACTGAAGACGATGGTGACACGCTTGGACTTACAGACGAACTTACACTCGACGACGGACTGATCGACGGAGAAGTCGAAGGACTCACTGACGCACTTGGACTTATGCTCGGCGATCCAACCGCACTCACATCAATCGTCGCACAAACTTTCATTCCATTCGTCACACCGCGCGTACTGAACGTCTGCACGCAGAACTCGTACTCACCCACCGCAAACGCAGGCCACTGGAAGATCGCCTCGTTATTCTCATCCGGCACGAGATGCATCGGCGAGAGAGTTTGTGCGCCGCCGGGTTCGGTGACGTAGATGCGCGTGTACTGTCCCCCTGCCGTGTACTCGTCGAAGACGATCCCACCTTCGATCATTGGCTGGAACTGGTTCGTGTTAGTGAGAGTCAACGTCAACTTCAACCCGTCCGGCGGCAATTCAACACTATTCCAACTCGCGCTCGGCGGCGCGACATCCAACCCTGCGCCCGGATCTTCATGTAACGTCGGCCCCGGCTCACCAAAGGTACGCAGTCCCGTGGAGAACTGATCCTCGATCAACTCCAAGTGGAAGTCCTTCTCGTCCGGCCCGTTCGGAGTCACCTTCAATACACGCATGACGATTGAGAAGGTTGGGGATTCCCATTGGAACAGGACGACTTCTCCTCGATAGGTGAGCCTGCCCCACGACGGGAAGACGAAACAGTCGAGGGGGGCACGCGGGAGTGAGATTGCGCGGCCATCGCGGGTGTCGATGACGTTCGCCTGCTCAAAGTCAGCCACGCCAAGAAATGTCTCACTCTGCGGCACGACTCGCCCGCCTTGAATGAGTTGATTCGCCGGGTCGATATAGAGCGCTTTCCTCCCTTTGAAGTTGTTATCCTGATCAGGGAACTCCACCTGTACCTTGTTCTTCGTGTCCTCATACGTCCCCGGAGTGAAGCGTTCAACGCGCGTAATGTTGTCGCGATTTAGGATGCGCAGTGAGCCAATCGAGTAAGTCCGACGAATCAGTCGAATCGTCAGCCCGAGCGATGGACTGGGTTCGTCCACTGCGTCGATCTGTGCGAGGATGTCCTTGACCACCGCGATCGGTGAAGTCTGATTCTCGATTCGCCCACTCCAGCCAGTTCCTTCGTCGTAGAGAGCTTGCGCAACCGATCTCCAGTTATCCAGATTGAGATATTGCAGTGGAATCTTCGCGCCGTACTCCAGCGACGTACTCCACTCGTAGATCACCTCCATCGGATTCATGTGACGACCTATGCGATTGAACCCAGTGGCGAGGTTATCCGGCTGGCGACGAATCACCACTTTCCATAACTTCAACTTCGGCGTCACTCCTACTCCACCAGCGGCGAAGTAACCGGACTCTCTGAACCCGCTCGGACCACGTTTGACGAGACATGAGATGCCGTGCAGGGCTGGAGTGCGATTCGGCGGCGTCGTAAGTAACGACTCAAGATACGCATTCGTAGGCTCAGTGTAATTCCCACGCGTCACGTCGCACCACGCATACTCCCCACCTTCACCGGGGGGTTGATCCCCGCCCCATGCCTGCGGGTCGTCGATGAGAAATCCGCCGCCTGCGTTATCCGTGCTGACTACTGCCGCGAATACCGGACGATCGTTGATAGTAATCCGCTCGACGTGCGTATCCGGTCCCCAGCACAGCGGGAACATCTCGCCGATGTAGGAGCGGTACGCGACTGTGATCGTATCCAGTAGCGCCGCACTCAACCCCGCCCAGAGATAGTCAGTCCAGTGTGAGTCTCTCTCAACTGCGCGTTGCAGGAAGTCCCCGAACCATGCGCGTGATGGAGTGAGTTCAATCGTTCCACCTGCGTAGGGAATTGGACGAATCTCACTCGGCGCGTTGTCCTTGATGAAATCCTCAAACTTGGTACGCTTCGGACGTTGGCGGGTCAGTTCGCCGAGCCACATTTCACCGACGAGGAGGAGGGCTTGGAGGAACACTAGCTTACTCCTCTCACGGCGGGATCAACGCTGGGGGTGTATTGCCAGCCGCCCCAGTTAGCCCCGTTGTTAGTGAGGGACGAGAACTTGTTGGCCCATGTATCGTAGGTTAGATCGTCGCCGGGGTAGATCGATGCGGGGAAGCCCGTATCGAGAGTGAATCTCGGGAAGCCACCGTTGAGAGTGAGTTTGCGATCTGAGCCGACAATTTCATCCTCCAAGATCGTGCGCTTGTCGAGATTCGGCGCTTCGACAAACCCTCCCTTGTAGTAGGGTGGAATTTGCGGCGCACCCGTTACCGTGAGCACGTCGCGCAGATCGTTGAATCCGGCGACAGTGACGACATCGGCGAGGGCTGAGATGTCCGCGCCGCTGCGTTCGTCGTAGATCGAGAAGCGAGATAGGGACGAGAGCGAATCCGTCAAACTCTCGCGCTCATAGAAGTGCCAGAGCGTCTTGAGATGTAGGACGAAGATCGACTCAGTTAATTTGAACTGGCACCGCACCACCCAGCCGAGATAGTAGGGATTCACGTCATCACCTAGCACCTCGTAGATCGTGAGGATGATCGGGAAAGGTGGAGGGGTGAGCAGCGTCTCCGTTAACTCACTCGTCTCAATGATCGTTACGTCGATCTCGGCATCCTGTGCGTCGTCTGAGTAAGTGGGTGCGGTGTGGGTGATCTGAAGCGGCTCATACGTCTCCCCGTCGAACTCCTTACTGTGCGCAATCTTCGCATATCGAGGAGTTGCCGACCCTGCGTTGAACTTGTAGAGGAATGTGTTGAGCATCTCAGATCGTCAGGATTAGAGATCCAGCCGGAAATCTCAATGGTCTACCTACTTCAACTGTACGCGCTGGGGAGATCGGCCCACCGTGATAGAGCTTAGTGAATACACCTGATGACGTATCCACGAAGTCGAACCACACGAGTTGCCCACTCCCCGCTGAACCCGGATTGCCGAAGTCGAGGGTGACGCCAATGACGAGCTTGCCTGCGTTCAACGAAGCTGAAGTAAACAGCGTGCCATCGCGTGGAAACTGTTTGCGCGCATAGCCTGAGAAATCAGTCTCAGTTCCTCCGCCTGCGCGAGACGACGGCGCGATGAGTAGACGCATCCACAACGAGCCGGGAATGGAAATCGCCGTCCCTCGATAGAGGAAGTTGATTACATCATCCGCGCCACTGAATCCCATCCACCCACTCATTTCCCACCTCCGCTGATCTTGCGGATCACATGCTGCTTTTTGTAGAGAAAGTCTACGAGCACCTGTTCTCCTTCCGGGGAGTTGATTTCATTCCGCCAGTCACGCTGGTCCACAAGGACTTGCCTCAATCTCATCGTCGAGGGCGCACCTGCAACCGCTAACTCACCAATCCCCGCATTCGACACCTGCACGCTCGGCGCGGAGATGTCGATACGATCGGTGAATCCACCCATTGCGAGTCCGCGAATCCGTCCACCCAGCCCGCGTGTCTCATGCAGGAATGCTTTAAGAATCTGCAACTGTCGTGCTGCATGGCGTGGGTCGGTAGTGAGTACCGCCTCCGGGAACCCGCCTTCAACAATATGGACCAATCCACCTTCCACTGCTGGAAATATGCCAGTGGCTGCGCCGATGGCTGAGCCAAGTCCGCCGATCCCCTGAGTGAATCCCTGCGCGACGCTGGAGGCTGCGACAGTCGCTGCGAACGCTGCTCCGGCTGCGACGATGGAGGCTGCGGCTGCTGTCGCGCCTGTGACGAGCGCCGTGCCTGCGCTAACCCCACCTGTCGTGAGTGCTGCTGAAGCTGCGGTTGCACCTGTTGTGAGGGTCGTAGCTGCTGCGGTAGCTTGAGCTGCACCCACGCCACCAGTTGAGCCCTTGCTGCCGATGCCGAATAGTCCTGCAATCGAGGCGAGAATTCCTCCACCTTCCGTCCCGTCACCGAACAGCGACTCAACTAACTTCTTCGACAAGTTCTCCGCAATCACCTGCTCGATTCGATTCGCGACCGAGTTGACCAGATCCAGCAACTTCTCCTTCGCGGTCTTGGTGTTATCTCGAAGTGACGTGAAGAAGTTTGTGAGACTTTCCTGTAATGCGTCAATCGAAGCCGATCTCAGTTGTCGATCAAAACTCGCCAGTTGCTCGTTTGCATCTTTAACCGTCTCCTCTGCCTGCTGTGCCTGACGTTGCAAGCTCACGTCGTTTGACTGCGCGGCGATTTGTTTGAGCAGAACCAGTTGCTGTTCGAGATCAGCCGAATACTGCCCATTGATACGGCGAATCAGCAGTAGCCCTTCAGCCTCGGCAATATCCCGCTCCCGCACTGCGCGCTCGATGTCAGCGATCTTCTGCAATCGCTCATCATTGAGTCGATCAAACTCCTTTTGCGCGAGTCGGAACTGTTCGCTGAAGGAGAGTTCACCAAGTCCGCGCACTGCGCCTTGAATCTCTTTGAGGAAGTCCAGCAGCGCACGCGGCGGCTCGATCCCCCGCGCTTGTAACGCAGCCACAATCTGACGAATCGTCTCATGCGCAACTGTGAGTGAGTTGTTTAGCCTATTCTCACCAGCAAGACGTTGCTTGATTGCGTCTTCTTCTCTCAATCCTCGGAACTGGATTTGGAACGCGAGATCTTCCTCAAGCTGCTGCTGCTTCAACTTCGCCTGACGAACCAGTTCCTCAGCCGCAGCCAGCGCACCTAATGCATCCTTCTGCTGGATGATGAGATTGATTGCGTCGATCTGTTCCTTGTTCAGTCGCTGTTCCCGCGTGAGACGTTCAACTAGATCGACATCCCCTTGCTTCCTCGCATCCTTCAGTAGTTTCGCGATGAACTCCTGTGCCTTGCCGAGATCGATCAACTTCTCCCTGAACCTGTCCACCGTCTCCGCGTTAAACGCGTCCTCAACATGGCCTTGCAATTGCGCGAGTTCGATGTCGAGTTGTCGAACGTCGTTGACTTGTTCGTGCTGGGAGAGCGCAAGTTCCTGTCGTAGATCTACCTGCAACTGGTTCCGTTGCGCTGTGAGTTGACTCAACTTCCCTTCGGCTTTGATCGCTTCCTCGTTTGCTTTCGCAGCCTGCGCCTGTCGTCGTACTCGCTCAGCGGCGGGAATTCCTCCGACCTCGGCAGCAGCAAGCAGGCGAATCTGCAAATCTCTCGCTGCTTTGGCAACTCGGACCTGCTGGGTGATTTCTTTATCCACGCTCGCAGTAGTCAGTGCCGCTTTCGACTCAAGGAATTCCCGATAGGAGAGAAGTTGAATCCGCTGGGCCACCTCGATTGCCCGCAATCTCCGCTCATTCGTCTCCTTTTCGATTCGCACCTGTTCCTCGCCGGATGCGAGGGCGACTTCAGCGAGAGCTTTAGCCAGTTCCTGTTGAGCGTTGCGAAGAGAAGTGCCAACCTTGTCCTTCTCCCGACCAAAGGCGCGTTCAAGCGATTGTTGGACCACTTCGTCAAACGACTTGCCAGTGATCTGAGACTCGCGTTCCAGTGCTCGTTTCAGTTCAGGTTGAGCCTTGATGAACGCTCGAAAGAACTGTAACGCTTCCTGAAACGAGAGCGATGCTTCTCTCGCGGTGGCGGCATTAGCTTCAATGAGTGCCTTACGGTCCTTGGCGAACCTGTCAGCTTCTTCCCCTGCTTTCAGCGCATCGGAAACGCCCTTTCTCAGCACTTGATTAAACAGGCTGGTGGATCGGGTAGCTTCGTCAGTTAACTTGATGTAGCTCTCAAGGGTGACCAGAGTCTGTTCAATATCGCCTTTGAACACGCCCATGTTCTTGGCGGCGGTGAGGAGTTCACGGGAACTGAGCCCAGTCTGACGTTCCAGCACGCGGAGAGTCTCAGCTTGTTCCTTCGCTGTGCCGTTGAGTTGGATCGTGTTCTCACGGAGAGCTTTCTGCGTCTCTAGCAAACTCTCTGACTCAGCCTGCAACGCTCCGAGCGCTTGCTGAACATCGCCACCTGCAATAATCCCCTGACGAGCTAATTGCTTGGAGTTCTCATCTGAAATCTTCCCCGACGCACGTAAGCTCTCAGCGAGACGATTGTTCGCCTGAATCCGCTCCGTGATCGAGTCGATCTCCTTCTCGTTCGCCGCGATGGATTGCAGAGTATTAGCAAGTTGTCCGGCGATATTGCCCGCCTGTTGCGTGCGCTCCTCATTACGCAAGTTGATAAGCTTCTGCAATTCCTCGCGCAGTGCTCCCAGTCGCTTCTCCTCATCTGTAACCCCCGCCACTCGCAACTGCGCAGTTGAGTTGAGCTTGTTGTAGATTTCGAGTAACCGCTCCTGCTCATCCCCGGTGCGCTTCACGCCTACCTTGAGCCCGTCGAGGAACTTAGTCTGATCTTTGAGTTGATCGATCTCCGCCGTGAGTGCGTCCGCCCGCTCCTTGCTGAGCGTGACCGCATCTTTCTGGAAGGCGTTATAGGTAACGTAAGCTGCGATAACCGTGCCGAGAACAGCCGCGATCCCGCCGACAATCCCGCCGAGGGCGATGGACGAGATGCCGAGCGTGCGTTGCGCGGCGGCGGCGCTTAGTGAAGCCGCTGTGAGTCCACGCAAGCTCACAATCGTCGGAAGAATGCCTGCGGCGTTGAGTTCGACAAATCCTACTAGCAGTCGTCCGATGCCGAGGGTGAGTTGACCGACGACAAATAGCACTGGTCCAGCAGCGGCGAGGAGAGCGAGCAGTCCAACTCCCACTAGCTGTACTGGACGCGGTAGTTTCGCGAACACGTCCGCCAGCTTTGTCACTACTGGGCCGACAATTTCAGTAAGCTGGATCAACGCAGGTAGCAGTGCCTCTCCGACAGCAGCAGCCGCACGGAAGATCTCATCCCTGAAATTCTCAAACGAGTTCTTCGCCCCAGCGGCTGCGCGCGGGAGCCGCTCCAGTTCATCGACCAGCGTGTTGAGAAATTCCTTAGACGACAGGCCCAATTCTTGTATATCAGCCGCATTCACTGTGCCAAACGCCTGTAACAACGCCCGTCCCACCGCTGGAGCAGCTTCGATGATCGGACGCAGATCCTGACTCAGCACCTTGCCCTTTGCAGCAAGTTGGCCGAGTTGGATCGTAACGCGCGCCAGTTCGTCTCGACCTCCACCTGTGAGTGCGACCGCGTTACTGAACTCGCGGAGATCCCGTTCTGCCTCCTTTGCGCTGAATCCAACAGCCTGTAAGCGTATCGAGCCTTGAATCGCTTCCTCGAACCCGATGCCGGGGAGTTTCGCAATCACCGTGAGTCGTTGCAGTTGTCGTCCAGCCTCGTCCGCCGAACCAACGATTGCCGTCAGTCCGCGCTTGAGCGAGTCAAGTTCGACTGCTGCGTTCACTGAGGTTATGCCCAGTGCGGTAAGCGGGGCCGTGACTGCGACAGTGAGGGTTGCGCCGATCGATGCTAGTCCCTGTCCGACGCTGCGCAGTGCGTTACCCGTTGTCGCCACCCTGTCATTGAGCGCTTTCGTTGCCGCTTCAGCTTTCTTAAACTCCTGCACATGTGCATCCATCTGTGGGCCAAGGTTGGCACGTGCGGCGCGTTGCTGGGCAGCGGTGAGTCGATCGTGCGAGAGGGCGAGTCGTTCAGTGGATTGGCGCGCGCGTTCCTGCCGATTGGCGAGTTCCTGTGACTGGATCGCTAGCTTCTGTTGCTGGTTAGTGAGACGTTGAGTTGCAGCAGCAGCACGATCTAACCCCGCGCTGGATTGCTGGCCCAGCTTGACCGACGCCACCGACTCAAGCTTCTTCTTGATCTGATCCAATCCGCGCAGAGTCTCGTTCAACCCGCGCAGGATTGTTTGCAATTCGATGATTAATCGAGTCGTGTCAGCCATCTCAGTTCACGCCCGCTAGCCTTCTCGCCTTCTCCTGCAAGTGCGCCGGGATCTGTTCCCACATCAAATCAATCTCGCCCTTTAACTTCACTCGCTCTCCTTCGCTCAACTCGTCAAACCCCACATGTTGCTGCTTGTCGAACAAGGCCTGCTCCTGCGGGGTGAGGAGATTGCGCGCTCCCCTGCGCAGCAGTTGATTCAACGCGAAGGCAAACTTATTGATCTGGGACTGGAATTTACGCCCATCGGCAATCTGGGCGATGCGGTAGTTTTGAATCTCCACGATTCGATCTCGCAACTCCTGCACGCGAATCTCGAACAGGAACCGCTCCACGTGATCGATCGTGTACTCGTAGACTACGTCTCGATAGGAGTGTTTGTGTTCGATGAGTTCGTTGACGTAGCCCCACCAAATGTCTCGATGGCGTGCTGAATTCTTGCGCCTGCTGCTTTCAGCCTCGTCGCGTTCGCTGAATCGAAAAAATAGCGGGCATTCACCTCTACGATCGCAGCGAGGAGTTCGAGTCCTTCGATTGGATCTTTATCCTCCAGCCACTCGGGAGGTTCGTCGGTTTGCACGGAGAGGAGCCCGATTGCAGGAGTGCCACCGATGGCGAGGGCTTGGACCAATGTCTCGACGACATCTCCCTTCTCAGCGGAACGCATGAGATAGCCGAGTGGAGCGATGTATTCGAGCGCCCGCTGCATCTTGCCGAGGGGGAAGCGTCGTACTTCATGCTCACAACCAAAGGCTTTCACTTTGACTGGAGTGTTAAGGATGTCGGATAGTTCACTCTGAGGCATTGAATTCTCCTGTTAGACCAGCAGCAGGCAGTGTCCTACGGGGTTGTCAAGTCCCGCCGTTTTATATCGGTACGACATCCGAAACGCTGCCCGCAAAACTCGCGCCTACGTCGAAGGCGACGCTGAATGACTCGGGCTCGTTGACGCGCTCGGCGACGGCGACGGTGAACCTGAAGCCGATGGCACCGCCGCGCCCGGATCGAGATAGATGAAGCGTGCGAACTGGCCCTCGGGATCGGATTGCGACCGAGTCGGGTCAGCCAACGCGGAGCCGTTAAAGGTAAACTGATTGAACTCATCGCTAATCATGCTGATCGATTCTGCTGGACTCAGCCTGACCTTAAATGCGTCCACGATCATTCGCTCGAAGTCAGAGCCGGAGTTCACCGCCGTGTTCTTGCCGATCATGCGAATCCAGATCTCAGGCGCAGCGGTCTTGAACACCCCAACCTGACGACTGGCTGCGTTGGTGTAAGTTGCGGCGATCGGCCCAGTCATGCCCGCGACATCGCTGAACTGAAACACGCCGGACGCATCCCATGAGTACTTGGTGGTGGCGATCGGTGTGCCATTGTCAGTGAGCAAAAGCCCGGTGACACGTCCAGTTGCACCTGTCACGGCATAGAGCGTATTGAGCGACGGCGCGCCAGCGAGCACTTGTTCTGCCGTGACCGTGCCACCAGCCAGCGCCGATCCCTCGCCACGGGTCGCAAGCTCCATGTTGGATTCGAGGAAGTAATCGACTATTAGCGTAACGCTGGAATTCAACTCCGCGTCAATGCGCGCATCTATAGCACGTAGACCGGAATAGCTTTCCTTATGCGTTAGCTCCTCTACTGCGAGCCCGAACTCAAAGGACGGGGCATTGCCAAACCATTTCATTGGTGCGATAGGATCGCCGTTGGCGTCTCGATTAGCCCAAAACACTGGGCCTTGACCACTCCACAATCCGGGCATGGGTTTACCTCCAGTTAGGTGCGTAGTGCATAAAGTTGCGATTGACTGCAATCTGCCGCGCGCTTTGAGCACAGGCGTTTTCGTATTCCTCGACGCAGTCGGCGATCTTCTCAGCTAACATGCGATGCTTATGGTAGAGATGGTCCACCATGCCTGCGAGATGTTCCACCTTTGGGCATTCGGTTGTGATGCCGCCAACGTTCTCGATGCGCATGTAGTCATCGTAAGTCTTCAGTTCGTCTTCCTTACCGAAGCGTTTAATCAACCTGCCGCCCACCTTAGCGATGTTCTGACGGAAGCCGGGACAGCGCAATGGCATTTGAAAATACGGAGCGAAGTACTGAAGCTGAATTGCGTTAAAAGCATCCATTGAGCGAATAAAGGCAACGCTATTCGGGTTGGACCAGTTAAAGTTAGCCACTGCTGGCTGAACTGCTTCAACCGCCGCGCCCCACACATCCGAACATAGACCACGCCCTTTGACATAAGAGAAGCGCTCCCCGAGTACGCCCACTCGTGGCCTAAGTTTGCAGCCTTCGCGAATCGCTTCTGATAGCTTCATCCAAGTGCCTCGATTAGTCTCACTGTTAGTAATCCAAATCCCACATGCACCCCTGTCGTTCCAAAGTTGTCCGGGTCCATTGCTGGCATTTGTAGTTCGTCGTGTCCTTCCACCCACTCACCTGCGCCGGGAATTGCGAACCCGAGTTTCTGATTAGCGTTCAACGTCGCGCGAATGAGTTCGACGTTTGTTGAGAACGTGTTCTCACTGGAATCGCCGAACTGGTAGAAGTAGGTCAGGCGAAACTGGCGACTGATGATGTTCTTTCCGCGTGGTTGCGTAATCAGTCGAGTTGAGTCCTCCTTCGCGGGGACCTTCGCCTGCCCGAGTGATGCCTCACTAATCATCAGGCAATTCACGCGCTGAACCGTCCCACCACCGGAGAGAGTTGCGATGTCCAGAGGCGATCTCAGTATCGCTACCTCCGTTCCCTCTTCCGATTTGAACGCCAGTGCTAAGTAGTCAAAGATCTTTACTTTCTTCGTGTTGCTCGTACCGATAACCGGGCTCAGGAGCATCTTGAGCTGCGTCTTGATCTGATTTGCGGTTGGTGCTGGCACATCAGTTCGTCGTAAAGTTTCGGATTAACTCACTAGCCTTCGCCGCTACCTTCGGCCTCGCCTGTGTCACTGCAATGCGACTGAATCGCCGCGCTCGCATTCCCTTTGAGTCACCGTAGACGTAGCCCGCTGGGGCTGGCCCACCTGTACGTGCTCCTTCTCGTCCTGTGCCGTACTCGCCAAAGAATGGATAGGGAGCGCCACGCTTGCTCACCGCTGTCGGGAAGAGGCGATAGATACGCGTCTGTCCTTCGGTGACGAATTCTTCCTGCAAAGATCGAAGCGTGACACCCTTGTCAAACCAGCGGAGACGGATGCTGGACTCTTCTTCCTGTCGGAGGATCTTTGCACCCCGTGCGACAACCTCATCTCGCAGCGACTCCACACGCGACTGGAAGTTGTGAAAGATCGGGCCGAGTTGGACTGTTACCAATTCGTCTGCCACGTCTTAGTTTCTCACTATCCTTTTGAGAAGTGCGGTGTTGCGTCGCAAGCAGTCAATGAAAATCTGTTCACCCCTTTGAGGGCTGATCCAATCAGAAGATTGGCGATAGTCAACGATTACCTGACGTAATCTCATTGGTCTGGGTGCAGGCTGAACATTCTTGACGCTGACAGTCTTTGCTGCCACCGCTCCCGCAGTTAGCCCAACAAGCCCACCAATAAATCCACGTCGATTCATATCCTCACTCCCGCATGGACCACTTTGAACTCGTAAACTGGCACTGCGCCGACGAATGAATCCTTGCCGTGGAAGGTGTAGATGTCATCTCCAATCTGCACCGCTGTCATCGCTCTCAACTTGCTCAACCTGCAACCCTCCACGTCATCAATGATCAATCGCTTGTAACGCTTCCCCGCGCTCACATCTAAATACTCGCGCTTGTCGAGATACCAATGGGAGTCGTAAGCTGCGATTGGCGTCCCCCAGTTGTTCTGATCTCCGCTGAGGAGCTTCAAGCACTGCTCCTGCACGAAGATCGGTCTGAGCCTGTCGTGCGCTCGGCCTATCGCTCTCGCTATGCGTGTGCTGCGATTCATTCATCACCATACCCAGAGAACGGGGACTGAAGTCGAACCAAACAGTCCTGTCAAACTCGCGTCTCTCACCTCGGGCAGTCCAAGGAGGAGTCGCAACCTGCGTCGAATATCCTCCAGCGCATCCTGATCCTTCTCGTTCACGCCTTCCCTGCCACCGTTCACTAGCTCCATAACACTGCCCGGAGCGTATTCGTTCCAAGCTGAGACGAGATCCAGCGCCCGACTCCACTGCGCGTCGTTCAAATTGTCAATGAGCGTAGAAACAAACTCGAAACTCGCCTCGCCTGCGACCTCGCGCACGAAGTCAATATCCTCATCTGTCGGCGTTGGTAGCGGCATCTCTCATTAAGTTGACGGACTGGCTGAATGACTTGGACTGACTGAAGCGCTCGGGGAAACACTGGTGCTCGGAGAAGCCGAGCGAGACGCCGATGAACTTGGACTGCCTGACGAGCTGGGCGAAACCGAACTGCTCGGTGATGCGCTCTGACTTACTGTGGTCAACGTCGCAGATTGCCACAATCCGTCTGCGTCAACCACGAAGAATCCCCCCGCAGGATTCATCGCAATCGATCCTTTGCCATAGGCTGACAGTTTCCCGTTTTGGATGTTGCTATCCAGTACGAGATCCGTAGTCGTCCCAATGACGATGTACTTGCCAGTTGAATCCTGACCGAGTGCGAACGCGCCAAACGTCCTTCCACTGTTCGAGTAGGTACGAGAGAGACGATTGTTGATCTTCTTGAAATTCACCGTAGCCTCCTTTGACGGGTCAATGCCCTACTCAGCTACTTCTCTACCGCTGTAAACTTGCCCTTCGTCGATTTCCAGTCACCGGTGATGTCGCCGCGAGACTTCATCGCGTCCAGTTCCCTTTGCGTGAACGCAGCGGCAAGTTCGTCCTCCATACCATCGGAGAGAGTTTTGGACTGCGGTAACTTCTTGCCTTCCGCTGCTGGAACCATGACGCGAATGCCATGAATGATTTTGCGATTGTCCTTAGCCATCGATTCGACTCCTAAGTTACCAGCGTGTTCTCAACGCGCAGTTTCTGCTCATTCGGGATCGTGAATGGATTAACCTGTACCTCAACGGTGAGATCCCGGCCCATCACTGACTCCTCGTAGTACACGGTCTGGCCCCTCGTATCGATACCGGGATTACCGGACGCGCGCGCGATTTCCATTGCTCTCACGACTGGCGCAAACACTGTGCGTCCAACTTGACCACCTGATGGCACTGCGGCGATGTAGCCAGCAGGCCATACGTTGGTCGGCGTGGTCGTGATGCCGCCATCAACGAACACGTCTACGGTATCGTCGAACAGGAAGAAGTTGAACGGAATGCCAAGTTCTTCTGTGACGGCCTCAGCCAGTCGTCCGCGTGGAATAATCGTACCGAGAGTGGTATTGGGAGCGTCGGCATGGATCGCGCGATGCAGCGCCGTGCGCAACACTACTCCCTGCACCGGACCGATCTTGTCCTGTGCGTCTTCAAGGAAGGAAATAAGGAGATCCCATGCATTGACCGAGTTGTCGTCCCATGCCGTGCCTGCGGTGGTTAGGCGATCGGATGCGAAGTCGTAGCTGACCGTGTGGGTCGTACCTGTTTGGGGGTTCTTGGCAACATTGGTACCAGTGGCCCATGCGGTAAAGGCGTCAACCTCAATTCGTCGATCATTCGCCTGTACGATCTGCGCCACTTTACCGGGGATAGAGCGACCGAGGATCTGGTTGATTACCTCGGAGTTTGCGTTTGCACGCTCGCTGAGTTTCTGGATCTCGTACTCATCCCACTTGTAGTAGCCCTCAACCGGGATCATCGACAATTCGCGCAAGGGCGGGGTGATGTCAGGAATGAGACGGCCTCTGGAGTTCCACTCGCGTCTATCCGACACGGGCCGGAAGTCGATAGTGGTAACTTCCTTCAGGTCGATGGAATCCACGTCCTGACGCGGGAAGAAGATCGGCCAGCGCAGCCGTCCGGTATTATTACGGGAGATCGTTTGCGCAACTACGGTTAGAGACGCAGGCGATAACTCCTCAACCAGTGGAATAAGTGATCTCATTATCGCCTCCTAAGTGAGCGTCAGGTTGATTTTGCAGGGTGCGGTAGCGAAAGCGGTCAACTCATTCGCCGTTAGCGCGCGTCCGAGGTTGTCCTCAATGACATCGCGATTCACCGTGCCCATCGTAGCCATGCCGAGCGGGTAGGTCTTAGTGTCGTTCCCTAGCGACGTGTTCGTCGGCGGAATTGTAGAGAGGTGCAGATTCTGCGGCTCGGGATTGACGGCGTAAACGCAGCCGCTCCCGTCGCAAAGCGTGCCGTCCTGCTTGAATGGAACGCCGGGTTTCAACCAGCCATCCGCATCCACTTCATCAGTCGTCAACTCGCTCACGTCCACCAGTACCTGTTCCATCGCGAGAATTTCTCCCACGAATACAGGACTGTAAACGGAAGGGGCAGCGGTTTTCTTAACATGCATTGGCATGGATCAAATCTCCTATGCTGACTGTCTCTCGTTAAACGCCTTGAACGGATCGGCGATGGGCTGCGTCTGTTCGACGTAGGTCTTGGCGTAGTTCTTGGCCCATGCGTACTGGTCGGTTTGGAGAGGCTGCGTAGACATTTGCCCACCGGGCAACTCAACCTGTTTCTGCGTCGCCTGCAACGACGGCAGGAACGGGGCGATGTCGGCGGAGGACTCGATGAATTCCTTCGCGGGTTTCTCTGTGATTACACCTTTGTCATCTTTGATTTGCGCGAACCACTCAGGCTTACCGTCCTTGCCGGGCTTCGAGATGAACTCGGGCTGGTTCGGGAGCCGGATGAATGCTTCCTCGTTGAAGCCGAGGGCTTTCGAGACTTGGCGCAGTGAGTCATCACGTTTGCGCTTGTCCAAGTCCGACTTCAGCGTGCCATGTTCGGTCAATTTGGCAGTAACTTCGTCCACTGTCCCCAGTGCTTTATAGCCAGTCAACGCTTCTGCGTCAGCTTTTGCTACCAGCGCCTGACCACGCGGGACGCCGCTCGTCTTGGCCGCTTCGAGCGCGTCGTCAAGGTCGCTGCGGAGTTTCTTCACTTTCGCTTCCTCGACTTCCTTCTCTTGCTTGAGAGTTTTGCTAAGCACGAGAACCGGATGGTCTTCTGACAAATCCGGTACCCACTTCGTCCCCGATTGCTTGTACTCGGGACGCAGCCCTTCTGGGATGTCGTCCTGTTTGTCGTAGATTTTTAGCATCGTCTTTCTGACTCAGCAGTTGAAATGAAAAAGCCTGTCAATAAGACTGCCTTAGCAACCTCACCAACAGGCTTTAACTCGAAAGGAAAGAGTCTCTACCGGGAATCGGATTCAATCCGACTCTTGCATACTCGACATCTTTGGGTGAAAAGACCTAAGCGACGTTCGATTGAAGCGAGTTGCATAAGTAAAGCGTGACGCTGCTCGATCCAAAACTCCCGGTCGCTCGTCGCGGGGATAATAGCACTATTTTCGGACGGCGCAACTTTTTTTAACACGCGCACGGTGGCTGAGTCTCCGTTGTTAGTCTCTGAAGGATACATAAGATCAGTTAACTGCGTTACTTACGGGTTTAGGAGTTTGCTGGCCTTCGATGGGCTTAAGTCCTTCGGGTAGTTCAGCCGGAGGAAGTTTTGATTCCTTGTCGATACGTGCCTCCTCGGCTGCGTTGTCCTCCACTCCGCTTAGCCCTCGCGCTGTCTCGTCACTCACCAGTGGTCGATTCTTCATCCCACCCGGCTGGCGCATGAGCAGAGAGGTTTTGATCATCTCGGGATCAGGCGCACCTGCATCGATGAGCGTGTTGAAATCTGCCCTCAGTGGCAAGTAGCGCGAAGACTGGTTGATGATGAATGCAGCGAGGCGGAGCGTCGTCTCTAATTGCCACCTACCACACGCATCCAACTCAGTCTTCGACTCCTTGAGACTCCGCTCGTACTCACGACGCGCAACCTCCCTTGCTCGCCCACTTGTATCTGCCTTATCCACAATGAGCACGTGACGTTGATGCGCCTGTGCATAGATCGCGGCTTTCTCCTTGTCGATCGTGCGCTCAAACGTCTCAACTGAGACTGGATCGCTGATGTTGATGCCGGGATCGGTGTAGCCGACGACAATCCCGTCCTCGTTGTAAATCGGCATTCCCATGAGGAAATTGACTGCGCCTGCACCTGTTTTGAACGTGCCGGGGAATTTCTTGGTCGAAGGATTCGTCACAGTTGGAGCTGAACTCACTCGCGTCGTGTCGTCAGTGATTGTCGGCTTCTCGTTCGTCGCGCCGGGCGGGACGGCGTTCGTGATCGTCTGCTGGCGATGTCCCGCGAGATTCACATTGCGAATCATCTGCGTGTGCGCGAGATTGACGGCGCGCTGATTGGACTGGATCTGCTCGGTGATGAGGGCATCGCGTGTCATCTCGTAGACGAGGAGACGACCGCCGAGGGGGTAGGGGGTGTAGGTGGTTGGATCTCCCTTGTCGCGCACGATCTTACACACTGTCTCACCTGCGTCGTTCAGGAAGCTGAGTTCAGCACAATTCGTGACAACGTCCCCATTCGCATCCAACTCGTCGAACAGGAATATTCCCAGATCCATCATCGTCTCAGGATCGGTGTAAACCATGCCACGATCAGCGTACACCGTCTCGAAGAAGATGAAATCGAGTGCGTCGAGGAGGGAGGAGGCGCGAGGATTGCGACCATTGCTGAGCCGTCCGCGCGGAAACACCAGCCGTCGCACCACTACTCCCTCACACACCAGAATCCGTGCTGCTTTCTGCAAGTCCTTCAGCGCCAGTCGATCATTCCACCAACGCGTGAGAGTATTGCCTGTTTCCTTTGAGAATTCCTTTTGCTGGCCTTCAGGATCATCCTGCTCGGTGACGAGGAATGACCACGAAGGTTCGCGTCCGAGGATGCCGCCGACGTGAGTCTTCACCACTTCCTTGATGACGTTCTCAGAGACGAATCCTTTGCGAATTGCGTTCTTCATCGACCCTGCGCCGGGGAGGGAGGCTGGAGGAAGTTGGCCGATGAAGCCATGACCCCATTGCCAATGATTACCACGATAGAATTCACTCGCGCGAATCGCAGTCTCAGTGCGACGCGTTGCGGGGCGATGATCGTTGATGCCGACGAGATCTTCTAGGATTGAGGGAAGACGAAATTCGCGTGTCCCTTCAGTCGGCAGTTGGAATCGCGCGCCGACTTGGTTCGAGGCGTCGTCGTAGTCCCAGAGGTTGAAGGGTTTACCCATTGATTACGCGGTGACTACTTCCTTGTCCAGTCGCAATAAGTCGATGCGGGCCAGTTCGCTTGCGGCGCATTGAAGGAACTTATTCGTACTATGATTGCCGACGAAGCCGCCGCAGTTCGCACACCTATCCGTGCGGTGATACTTCATGTAACGCTCGATTCGCATTCGCTTCGGCAGTGTTTCAAACTCAGCAGCTTCCTCCTCGGTAAGCGATAGCCAGCCTTCGGGAACCTCGCTCGGCGGTGGCGGAGCCTTAAACGGAAACTGGCTTTCCCTCACGGGGATTTTGCTTAGTATTTCTCGTGGAAATTGCTCGATGTCACCTGAATACGGATTCATTCACTTATCTCCTTTACTATACACTCGGACTCTGACTGCTGCTCGGCGACAAACTCGCACTGGGCACATCCACCACGCCGTAGAGATTCGTCACCTTGTACTTGTACTGCGCCGTTGCTGGCGTTGGGCCATTCTCGGACTCGTAGACATATTGCACCGTCACTGTGCGAATCTCAAACTTGCTGCGAGGCTTCACGATGAAGTTCTGATCAGAGGTGATCCATAGGTCTACCGATGTCGAGAGCGTCGGGAAATCAGTTACGGGAAGAATCGCAGTCTTGCTCGCTTCATCGTCGATGCGATAGGTGGCTGAGTCAGGCGTCACTGGATCGTTGTTCTCATCGAAGAACGCCACCGCGAGCGGGAACTCGGTGCGTTCGTTTACGGAGATGAGACATTCGTTAGCCATTGTGCTCCAATGCCTCGGTGAACTCCTGAGTGTCGTACTCGCGCTCAGCCAATGCTAAACAGGCCCAAAAAGGCAAACGAGAAAGCTCTTCACCGATCTCCAACGCACGCGGAAGATAATGCTGTCCACGTTCGGTTAGTTCGATCTTGATATTAAGCGATTCAGGGTCAGCCACGCGCCAACTCCTCCAACCATTCCTGTACTTGCCCTGTAATCAATTAACTCGGTTTTCCACGTCCTCAAGTATGTCCGCGACGTACCATAAAAGCTGACCTAGCTCTTTGGAGGTTACTATCCCACCCTGAAGGACCATAACGATAGTACCGGCGATTTCTTTGGTGGGAGGCGGACTAAAGATAACTCTTCCCTGCGTCTTCTCTAACACCTGCGCCACCCCTGTCAATACTTCGTAGTCCCCGTCTTCACTAATCGCCGCTGAAATCAACGAGTCACTTACCGCCATTTGCCATCTCCTTTAGAAATTCTTGCACTCGCCCGTAGATTAACGGCCAACCCGCAATCTGTCCATCAAATTCCTCCCAGCCAATCGCGTTCTTCTTGTTTCTGAAGCTCTCGACTGAGAAATGCGGCACTGTCAGCGTCTGCCCGTGTCCGGTGATGTCGATGTTGGGAAACTCCGACTGCCAGTTGGCGATCTTCTCGTCGCCGAACTTCCCGCGCGTACCCGGTTCGTAGGCCATGCGCTTCACGTCGAACACGCCGTCATTCGCCTCAATCAACTCGACCCGACGCTTGTAGTGAGCAAGGAGGAGGAGTCGATTCGCGCAGATGCCAGAGACTTGCTGGAGATTCGCCGTACGAACTGCGTGGCCGTCGGAGTAACGGACCCTCCAGACGTTGGTGTTATAGAAAATTGTCTGATCGTCAGGTGGAACGAACTCGAAGTGCGACGGATGATACAGGACATCCGACTCACACAGGAACACGTAGTCAGCCGTCGATCGCTCCAGTCCAGCGAGAATCTGGTAGTGCATCGTCCCGCCGGACTTCTCTCGATCCAGCACCAGCGTCCAGTCGCCGAAGTCGGTACGTTGCAGGGAGACGCAGCCGAGCTCGTGGCCGTTGGTGGCTGATTTGAGGTTGTTGCGCGCAGCGAGTTCCAGTGTCTGATCATGCGAGCCGCACGTGTAATAAAGCGCCAGACCGCGTTGCTTGCGTTGAATTGCAGGAGCGTAAGGGATGGACTTTCCTTGACGACGATAGAACTCGTCTCCTGCTTGCTTCACCTGTTGATAGACCGGGTTGTCGTCACTCCAGTCCGGCACGGGCGTATACTTCTCTATAAGCCAACTAAGAGGATGCATCTGCTTGGGCCATAGGTTCTTCAGCCATAGCTCTCTGCCACGCGCCTTAGCTCGTTCCTTTCTGCCCCCGTCAGCATACGGAAACCCAATACCTCCCACTCTAAAGAAATGCGCAAACCATGTCCCTTGATTTACCTTCAACTCCCCGCCCGACAGCCAAGTCTTGCAGGCGATCTCCGTTCCCATATCGCCCCACGAGCCAAAAGAAGTATCACACGGCTCAATCTCAAAATATCTATCTCGTCTCATAGCCCAACAAGCACCGAGAAGGCTCATGGTGTCATGGATCTGGCCTTGCGTTTCAGGTCGAAACGGAACGTCATGCTTCTTGCAGTAGTTCTCATCTGACGTGTAAGCACCCCAGTAGGCAAAGTCGAGGTTGGTATCAAACCTCCACGAGTGCGTATAGGCCCGTCGCCTTCCTTCCTGTCCGTCGCGCGGCTTCCAGATCTTCACTTGTTTGAGATAGCGCGAGTTACATTTCTCGCAGCGTGCGGGTTTCGGAGACTGATCCTTCGTCCAGTCGCAGCGCTTGCACTTCCACTCGAATACTTGCAAATTGAACTGACCGGGGACCACTGTCCAATGCGGCTCAAAAGTGGCGAGGAGTTTCTCGTCGAAGTTGGCGTCCAATGCGCAATGTGCGTCTAACTTGCAGACGAATTCCCCGCGCGCAACTCTCGCTGCTTCATTCGTCGCCGCACGTTGACCAATGGATTTACGATGCTGAATGACGGTGAGCCGGGGATCGATCGGGAGGGGCTGGTTGGGCCATTGGTTGTCATACCCGTCCAAAACTACGACGCATTCAGTCTTCTTGGACGTGTTCGCGAGGACGTTGACAACTGTTTCGTGGAGAAGATCGATGTCGTAGTAGAATTCATTGCGAGCGGGGATAAGAACCGACAAGTGGTAGCGTGTCATCGGGAGAGGATTGTAGCATGAAGGTCAACCTTAGTCGCGCCTAAGCTTATCTACGATTCCGTAAGTGCGAACTTCCGCAATTCCGATCTGCGTTCCATCTCGGAGACGTGTCAAGTAATCCATTGCCAACTCCTCGGCAAGCTCTTTCTGATCTGGATCGAATCCGCGAATAACATGCCAGTCAGTTGCGTCCACGTCGCATATTAACAAGACAAACATGGGATAATCGGTAGTCTTTAACTCGCTCACTCCACCACCTCCCAATCACCACCGCTCATCGTAATCCCCGATACGCTTTCCCTTACGACTCTCAGCACGTTGATCACAGGAGGTCGTATGCCGAAGCAGGGGATGCACATCTGGGTTGTCGTCCAGTTCAAACTTGTCCGGTCCTTCATCGGCTCCGCGACAGTTACCACAGCAGTACATCGTCCCTTCGTGCGTGAGACGCTGGCAGTCCGGCTTGTCGCACTTCTTAAACCTATGCATCAATTACCTCCCAATCACTCGCAAAGTAATCCTCCTCCGTAATCACCCACGGATGCCACTTGCCGTCGTCTGGGCCGGAAGACGAGTAACCCTTGATGCAGAGTCGTCCTTCTTCCAGTCCGACATGGATGCGCGTGGACCAGAGGCGGCGACGAGCGTGCTGGTTGAGATCGAAGATGGCGTGCAGGGTTTCAGTGAAGGTCATTTGCGCTCCTTATTGGCTACGTCAATTTCAACTCCCCAATACCTGCAAAGATTTTTCAGAATCCTTTCTGCGCGTCTTTCAGGGTTGACGATAGCCAAGTCGTTAATCATTGCCTCTAGGTACACTTTGCGGCACTCGTCCATATTCTCAGGAGTCCAGCGATGGTTTGGGTTAGGTTCGATTGGGTCTGACGACATCATGGCTTCACCCACATGAAATCTGTTGATTTGTGACCTTGAAAGATGTACCAGATCGGAATCCGGTGTGCGTTCGTGTACGCCTGCACCGCTTCGACTACACCGCCGCCAACCCAACGCTTCTGGTCAAGTGCGTAGTAGTCATCACCGGAGACGATGCCGCCTGAGCGTACTCGTTTGGACCACTCGATGAGATCCATGATGCAGTAATCAAAAAGGTGATTCGCGTCCACGTAGACATAATCAAGATAATCGTAATCAACTGTCTCAACTGCGGCCATTGAAGTGTCGTCGTAGACCCTGACGTTGGGATAAGGAGCGGTCTTACGAAGAGTTTCCTGACGCGCAAAGCCGTGCTTCTCCTCGGTCTTATTCTGTGGATTTCCTGAATACCTCTCCCACGGGTCAACGAGTAAGAGTTCGCACTCGGGATTTGCCTTCAGCAGCACCTCGGAATACTTTCCTTCTGCCACCCCAATCTCCGCGCCGCGCTTGAATCCCAACTCGGCAAACAGTTGCGCCAGATCATTCCGATGAAAGTCACGTAGCTCAATCGGCATCGGCCCGCGCAGACGCTGCGGGGAGATGGAGAATTTGCGGATGAGGTAGTCGTTGAGGGCGGGAGCGGTCATTGGTGATTGCTTTAGTGATTCAACTTCTTCGATAACCTTCTCAACCTTAGACCATGCAGCCTCTGATTCTGGCGTGCGTGGCACTTGCGCCTGCCCGATGATGAGCCAGTCTTTCTCGATTCGCTCTATCGTTACTTCGTCGCCACCGTAGGAGTAAGTCAGCAACAGCACCTTCTTCTTGCCTCGGAACGGATTCTGATTAGGGCAGAGAGTGGAGTTGTTGACAACGATGTCAAGCGAGTCGTTCTGGACCAGCGACTGCAACCGTTCTCTTACGTCGATTGAATGATCGGCGAAGGGCGGCATACTGCCGAGGATGCCGTAGCGTGCGGAGTAAATCACTAGCGACATACTGGCGCTAACAGCATCGCCAACGCCGCTCCGATCATCATTCCTACCAAGATCCATATCAGCAGTCCCGACAGAGATAAGACGTGGCCTGCGTTCCGCATACAGCACCTCCTCCCAGTTCTCCGGCCAGCTTGGCACGGGCCAGAAGTGTTCGATGAGCCACTTAAACGGCTTCGCTTGCTTGGGCCATGCGTCGTTGTAGATCCAGTTCTTTGTGAAAGTTGCGCCTTGCGTGAGCCATGCTTCAGGGAGGTGGTAGCCGCGCCCGCCCTTGCCGTCCTCGCCTTTGTATTCCTTGCCTTTATGGAGGTGGGCGTACCATGTTTTCTTATTGATAACTCCGCGTCCGCCGCTGAGCCAACACTTCAGAAAAAGTTCCTGCGCTTCATTCCAGAATGGCCCGTAGCCCACTTCGTCCATCAGTTCCAGTTCCTGAAAGTAGCTCGCGGCCATGAACCATGATGACCCCTGACTCGACATTTCATCATCCAGATCGTACTCCGGCTTACCCGATCTCTCCCTGATGCGCTCATACCACACTTTCCCATTCAATCCTTTCCCGCCGAAGTCGTTTGGGTCATCCGGGAAGCTCAGGTAATGGTAATCAACGTCAGGCTTGCCCACATCCTGCACGGTCCAGCTCTCGGCGTTGAGCCGCTTGCGACGCGGGACGACTATCCAGTTCGGCTCCATGTCGGCCTGCAACTTAGTATCGTAGGCTTCGTCCAACATGCAGTGCGCGTCGAGCTTGAGCAGGTACTTTGCGCCACGAGAGATCGCGGAACCTGCGGCTGAGTTGATCGCTGCGCGAAGTCCTCTCGGCTCGCCGTGGTGGATCGTGTGCAGGTTGGGGAACTGGTCGGTGATCTCTTTCCACTTGTCCGGCCAGTAGCCTTCGAGTACCGCGATCACCTCAACTTCATCCTCGGCCTTCGTGAAGCACTCATGGATCGTTGGAAAGAGATAGGTTTCGTTACGGGAGGGAATTAAAATTGCGAGTTTAGCCATCGCGCTGTCCTAAGTATTCAATAACTGCACCAAATAACAGGTTGGTACGAAGCCAAACAGCGAACACGGCAACGGACAGGGCGACTACAGCCGCTGTCATATGCCCGGTAATCGCCATCGATATACCAAGTCCGGTTCCGAGGCCGCTAACCGCGCTTGCGATAAAGAACAAAGATCGACTCTTCATCTCGACCGCTCCTTCTTCCGCGTGCCGTTCGTCTGCGGTTCGTTCACGTATCGATCTTTTATGTAGTCCTCTACCGCAATGACAATCTCCGCTGAGACACTCCGCCTGTTCACTGCCGCTAATTTCTTCAGTTCAGCCAGCACTTTTACAGGGAAGTAAATATGAGTATCCTTTACTCCTCGTTTCATAGGAATACAACGTACTACGATAGGAGTCAGTTGTCAACTGCGAATTGTACGGATGCCACTCGCGCCGCAAACACGGCTCCGGGCTTGCGTGGCACGAACGCAACCGACGACTGACGCGGCATGAAGTGAGCATGGACAACTCGTGGCAATGGACCACTCGGGCTGGCGGAATGCGAGGGGCTGAGCGACGGGCTGATGCTGAGCGAAGTGGAAGCTGAGGAAGACGACGAAGGCGAGAGACTGGGCGACTCGCTGACGGAGATTGATGAACTAGGAGAGATACTCTGAGATTGCGACGCGCTGGGCGATTGCGAGGCTGAGACTGACTCGCTCGGGGAAGTTGAAGGAGACTCACTGGACGACGGACTCGCTGAACTGGATGCGCTACTGGATGGCGAAGGAGATCTCGACTCACTTCCGCTCGGACTGGTAGACGCGCTCGCACTCGCGCTTTCCGAGTGGCTGGGAGAGAGTGATGGCGAGGCACTTGAACTTGGACTGACACTGGCCGAAGGTGAAACCGAGAGAGACTCGCTGCTGCTCGGGCTGACGCTCGCACTCGGAGACTGACTACTACTCGCACTTGCAGATGGACTGAGAGACGGTGAAGGGCTGACTGAAGGTGAAGTTGACGAGCTTGGCGAGAGGCTTGGGCTCACGCTTGGAGAGACTGAAGACGATCCTGCACTCGGGCTCGGGCTCTCACTTGAGCTAGGGGAGGTTGAAGCTGAACTGGAACTAGACGGACTTTGACTGGCGCTCGGACTGATTGAGGGACTTTCGCTGGCTGAAGGTGAGATCGACGAGCTGGGACTTTGACTCAACGACTCACTACTACTAGGTGAGGTGCTCGCACTCGGACTCACGCTCGGGCTCTCGGAGGATGACGGGCTGGGGGAACTGCTGGGGGATTGCGAAGCGGATTCTGATGATGATGGTGAGGTCGAAGCAGAAGGAGAGACCGAACGTGACTCACTACTGGACGGGGAGAGTGAGGGGCTGGGTGAGACAGATGGTGAGGTAGACGAACTTGGGCTTTGACTGGGAGATGGGCTCACACTCGCAGACGCACTCGAACTTGGTGATTGTGACGATGAGGGAGATTGACTAGGCGACTCACTCGTACTCGGACTCAGTGATGACGACGGACTAATCGAAAGCGACTCGCTACTCGATGGAGAAGTGGAGCTGCTCGGTGAAACGCTGGGCGACTCTGACGACGACGGACTCTGCGACGGTGAAGGACTGACGCTGGGACTCGTTGAGCTCGATGGCGAGACTGACGCAGACGGAGACACCGATAGGCTCTCACTTGAGGATGGTGAAGTCGATGCGCTCGGACTCACCGAGGGAGAAGCTGAACTGGACGGGCTCTGAGACGGGCTCGGGGAAACTGACGGGCTAATTGAACTCGAAGGTGATTGACTCGGAGAGGGCGAAACACTCGCACTCTCACTTGCAGATGGGCTTTGGGATGCACTGGGAGAGACGGAGGGGCTCGCTGACGATGAAGGTGATTCGCTTGCACTCGGGCTAATGCTGGGAGATTCGCTCGACGAAGGGCTGGCAGAACTTGAGGGAGAGATCGAGGGCGATTCCGACGAGCTAGGCGATGCGCTGCTACTTGGTGAGATCGAAAGCGATTCCGATGAGCTGGGAGACGCAGAGCTACTTGGACTAACGCTTGCCGACGCCGACGAACTGGGAGATTGACTCGCGCTGGGGGAAACACTTTGAGACTCGCTTGTACTAGGCGACTGAGACGCAGATGGGCTCGTACTCGCACTTGCGGACGACGACGGAGACGCACTGCTACTAGGCGAAACTGATGGTGACTCCGACGATGACGGGCTGACACTCGGGCTGGGGCTGACTGAAGGTGAGGTGCTACTACTCGGGGATGCGCTACTCGACGGAGAAACTGAGCCACTAGGTGAGACGCTCGGACTAACCGATGAAGACGGAGAACCCGGAACCGCATCCCCGCCCCCGAAGTTGTCAAGCTTTGCCCCGCCCGCTGTTCCCATGCCGATCACGCCACCGGAGGTGTAGGTGGAGTCGGTGACGGAATCGACCAGTGCCCAGTCGTTCCCGGTGCGTTTGATGTAGACGGTAATTGTGGAGCCGACCATGCTCGCGCCGAACTGGTCGTTGTTCAGTAAGTTAGAGCCGATGCCGAAGGCGGCGATCGTTGTCGCCACGCCCGCGTCGTAGCGGATAACTGTCAAGTTAGCTCCAAAGGCGCGAACTCCATATGCGTTGACGCTCGCCCCTAAACTGGATGCGCGGAGATATAGTTGACAGGAGCGCGTGATGCCGCTGATGTTAATCGCCGCCTGTGCGTAGACCTCGCAGTCGGCTGCTGTCGTCGTGCCCCATGCCGCAGTTCCAGTTCCACTGGCCGAGGCAAACTGGTTGCTTACAACTACCATCCCGCCATCGCTGAACACTGCACCGCTCCAGCCTGCAGACGGCGGCGGGCCTTCGTCAGAGCGATTCGCGTCGTCGAGAATCGGCGTAGTGGGGAAGTTAGGCGGAGGCGGAGAGGGGCTCGCGCTGGAACTAGGAGAAGTGGATGCACTCGGGGAGAGGCTGGAACTTGGACTCGGACTGCTACTGGGAGAGAGCGACGGAGAGACTGAAGCACTCGCACTAGGACTGTCGGAGGCTGACGGAGACGCGGAGGCGCTGGGGCTAACTGAGGGAGAACCGATGATCGCGACACCACCGCCGAAGTCGTCTGCTTCGATCAGTGCGTTGCCAGCAATGATCTGGAGCTGTAAGCCAATCTGTCCGGGAGCGCCGTAAGTAGAATCCGTGATCGTCGTCTGTTTCGTCCACGCGCCTGCGCCCTGCCTGGTCCAGAGTTCGAGTTGATCCCCTGTAATACGCGCACCGATCTTGTCGCCGTCGGTGAGAGTTATTGCAACAGAGCCAATTTCAGCGTTGACCCCAGCGCCGGAAAACGTATACGCAATCAGATCTCCCGTGTTCCGGTAGCCGACTCCATAGCCGCTTACGTCCCCCGTCATCAGCCCGTTCATGCGCAATAACACGCGCACTTCGTCAAATACCCCAACATCAGCGTTTCTCAGGGTGACGTAAGCTTCCTGATCGGCGCTGATCGGAGCTGCGTCAAATACCCCGCTGAGAGTATTGCCGCCACCGGCCAGGCTGTCGTCTATGAAGGCAGCGTTACTACTAACCGCGAATACCCGCAGCTCACCTGCGAAGACTCGCGACCAGCCCGTCGCCGGGTCTTCATCAGCGCGGTTGAAGTTGTCAAGGATGGGCGTGGTGGGAAAGTTAGCCGGTCCAAATGAGGGAGAGGCACTACTACTCGGACTCGTAGATGCGCTAGGGCTGACTGAGAGAGAGGTACTGGATGAAGGACTGGTACTGGAACTCGGGGAGATACTGGGGCTGACACTGGAACTCGGACTAGCCGAAGACGATGGAGAGATACTTGGAGAAACACTCGCCGAAGGACTCTGACTACTACTCGGTGAGAGACTGGGTGAAGTTGAGCTGCTCGGGCTGACACTCGGGCTCGGCGAGACACTGGGACTGACACTGCTACTCGGAGAGACACTCGGACTGGGCGAGATCGAAGGAGAGACGGAACTCGATGGTGATGGGCTACTTGAGGGAGAGAGACTTGGACTGTTCGAGCTTGACGGGGAAACTGAAGGTGAAGGACTGACTGACGCACTCGCACTTGAGGATGGACTCACACTGGCCGATGGGCTAGCTGACGCTGACGGACTAAGGCTAGGGGAAGGACTGACACTCGAACTCGCGCTTGTCGTATTGAACGTGAGCGTATCGGTGAGGATGAGATTCGGGTTGTTCGCAGTGGTGACACCATCCGTGATCGCAAGGTCGGTAGCTGAGTCAGAGCCGATACTAATGGATCCACCATGCGTGTTCGTCCCACCCGGATCGCCGTTGAGTCCCACTTCGACGACGATGCGATCTCCTGCAACCGTCGTGTAATTCCCCGCCACACTCGCCACGGTCGCGCTTCTGGTCGTGAGGGAGCTGGAGGTTTGCTCGGTCCCGTCCTGACGTTTCGCAATCAGGGTCTTCTGTAACGTCGAACCATTGAAGATATAGACCGCCCACGTGAAGAAGAGATTGTTTGCCGCTGCGGTCTCGGCTTCGCGCATGACGATCGAGATGTTCTGCCCACCCGTGATAGTCTGGCCTGCGTCAAGGGGATGCGAGATGAACTGGGCGAGGATGATGTCGAGTTGCGTGGAGACGGCGGAGGTGCAGTTCCGCGTGGTCATGGTGGAGGAGAGTTTGGTGGTGCCGGCAGCGAAGCGCGCAAATTGCGTCTGGTCCGTCCAACCCGCGTTGGGAGTGGGGGTGATCGGACTGAAGGCAGTCGATTCGAGATAGAGTTTCGTTGCCAGCGGGGGATTCCTCCTCGCTGGACTTTAGCATGGAACTACGAGATGAGTTGAGGTATAATGCGCGGCATCTTCCACCCTATGGTAAGACGCAACTGAGGCTGGCTTGATTTTCCGAGAGGTTAACAGGCTGGCCTTGGTTGTGTTTAGACGTATTCCATGTAGGAGTAGGATTCGATTTCAACTTGCTCAACTTGCTTCTTGCGCGGGAAGAACGACTGGACGGTGGCGTCACCGTCGTCGGTTGATCTCCCCAGTCGTCCCGGCTTGCGTAAGTCGTCCTTTGATTCGATCCGCAGTTTGCCTGAGCCCGTCATCCGTCCACGCTTTGGCGCTGAGAGATCTCCAGTGAGCACGTCGCAGGGAGGGAGAGCCACGTCGGAGTCGTAGGCTGGATCCAGCAACTCGCGCATATACCACCAAGCCGCTGAGCGCTTGTCTGCAAACTCCAGCTCCTTCGATCGGTCCCTCATACTCGTGCTCTCGCCTGCGTTGAAGGGGACTGCGCGACTCCCGAATCGTTCTCTGAGCTGATCGAACGGCCCAGCGCCGATGCCGATCACGTCTACCATTGCGTAAGCTGAGATCCAGCGCTCAAGGAGATTGGATGCGTAGCCGACAACGGGTTGAGTATCCGCAATCGCGTACCTGTCCAGTTGCGTCACCGTCATTCCCTGACGACGCGCGATCACGGTCTTGTCACCCTTGTCACTACGAGCAATGTCCACCCCCAGTCCATCCACCGGATAAGCCTCGTTGCGCCACCTCCACCTCGGCCACGTCCCTTGTTTCGCGCCTTCGATCCAGTTCCAGTTGCGATCCAGCAACTCGATCCGCTCGTGCCAACGCCGATTCGCAGCTTCAATCCACGCGAGGGGAATGACGCAGTCTTCGGACGATTCGCAGAACTCACCTAGTACGCGATTCTTGAACACGGCTGAGTTCTCACCCCACTGGCGTGCGAGTTGATTAACCTTCTCTCGCGTAATCCGCCCTGCAAGGATCATCTCCTCCACGGTCACATGCCGCGTCCACCAGTCCTCATAACCCGGCTTGCGTGTGTGAATGTCGTAGAAGCGACCAGAAGGCTCGCCGGGAGTGGAGATCGCAAGCGCGTAAGTGTCGCCTGTCATCAGCGCGCCTTCAGCAGCATCCCACCTGCCCGGAGCGATCGCTTTCGCCTCGTCGAACACGTACAGCAGATGATCCGCGTGCGCTCCTTCCGTCATCTCATCATCTGACGCCGCCATTGCAAACCCGCGCCCGGTGGAAAGCTTGAGGAGCATTGTTTGCAACTCGTACTGCGTAAACGCTGGCCGTCCCACCTTCTCCCACTTGATCCTCATGGCCCACTTGTGGACCTCGGGCCAAAAGAATTCGCTCAGTTGTCGCCAAGCGGATGCGGTCGTGGGGATTTTCCAGTCGTCGCCGTCGAAGGTGGTAGAGAAACAGAGGAGAGAGATTGCAGCGAGACAGGTCTTACCTAGTCCGTGAGGGCCGCGCACAGCGACGCGATGTTTGCGAGGCAGCGCGTCCCAGATCTCGTCCTGATATCGGGTCGGCCCCTGTCCATCCGGCCAGTTGACGCAGTCATGGGCGAATCCGACGTAGTTGTTGCGATAAGTGCGCTTGAATTGCTCGCCCGGCTTGTCGAGGGCTCGGAGTTCCTCTAGTAGCACCAACTGCGCCTCAATGGGCCAAGTCTCCCAGTTGGGGCCGAGTTGCTGTTGGGTGCGGGAGCGACGGGGCATCAGTTAAGTTCTCGGTGGTCGTAGGAGTTGTGGACGATAATCTCGCGAATTGAGTTCTCTACCCTTTGACATTCAGGGCCACAATCGCAGTTCGCGGTCGGATCATGCGATTGCAGGTCGTCCAGCGGAATCACGTGGACGTTGTCGTCGTCCTGAAATTCAGCTAGCCATTCGCGGGGCATCGGTCAGGATGATACGACATTGCGGTGAGTTTTGGTGGTAGAATTGTTGGCTATGTGTAAATCGGAAAGAATCATCGAACAGTTCAAGAACGGCTCGCGGTTTATCGACGCACGGGGTCGTCATGTTTTAGCCGTCGCGAGATACGAAGTTGGCCCAGCGTTGATCGTAGGGGAGGAAGAAGACGAGATAGGAGTTAAGCTCGAAGGCGTCGATTACTATAGTCCTAAAGATAAGTCAGACGACTTCTGGGACGTGGTACTAGTAAGTAGTTTGAGCGAGGTTCAATGACCCCTGAGTCCACCAGTCCGTCCTCGTGGCCCCTTGTCATCATCATCGAAGACTGCTACGTGCCGGAATTCGCTGAATCGATCATCAAATTGACCGAACTCAGCACTGAGGAGCGGGATTATGCACAGATTAACGCCCTCGCGGTGTATGCGGAGTTGGGATTGAGAGGAGAGAGGTTGAATTGAGCGCAGAGAACTGTAAAAACTGTGGAATTGATCGCTCGTTAGACTCTCATGGTACCTACTGTGAAGACTGTCGCCGTATTGGCGGGCGGGGTATCATAGTGGGAGTGGTACTCGCAGAGGCCTTAACAACCGTCGTTATCATTACCGCGCTACTGCTCGGTGTCTGTCGCTAAACTCTTTTTGTATTTTCTAAATCTAATAATTTCCAAGTTAGTGTTTGCCAGTGATTAACAGTGGTGGGAAAATTGACGTGCGTAGGTTTACCGTTCCCCTACCTCTCCTCCACTCAATGATCGAACTCCCGGTGATGGGGGTGCGCAGGTGAGAGTAAAATTAGTAGTAGCTGTCGGTAGTCGTCATCGTCGCAATCCCTCAACGAATTCAGCGAATTAGACCACTACTCACAACTGTGAAGTTCGCAACTGCGTACACCTACAATTGACGGTGTTGGCCCACGACTATAACCACTACCCACAGTGGGACCGATAACACACAATATGTTCTGACTGTTAAGTCTAATGACGAGGTAGTATGACGATGAGGCTAGTCGTCGGCGGTAGTAGCAGTAGGAGTCGATGACGATGCCGGTTGAGTGTCGCACTCTTTTTGCAAATTCTCGGACTGAGGGGAGAATTGCTTTGATCCAGTACCTTGAACTCGACTAGCACTCACGTCAATAAACTCACTCGTCGTCATGGGTAGCTGCCGCAGTCCGAGCTGTTGAATCCGCTCCTGAATCTCGTTCTTCACGACTTCTACGTCAATTGTTACCTTGTCACGGAACTTAGGTCGATGGGCTTTGAGGTAGAACATAGCGAGGAGGTTATCAGTGAAAGCACGCTTGTACACTGAGGTTTCAAGGTCGTCTACGCTATCTTCCTTCGAGTCTGCTACAGCTTCAGCAAACTGCGCATCCTGTTCCATCCATCGATAAACAGTCTTACGAGATACCGGAGTCAACTTAGCCGCGTGGTAAATCGAGCCATGCTCACGGTACAGTGTAATAAATTCACACTTTCTTGTAACTGTGTCATTGTCACCGTTAAACACATACCCGTCCATGCCTGCAAGTTCAATAGAATGAGTACTTTGCGGGTCAGGTGCGGTGCTCATGAGTGGGATTATACTACAAGGCTAGTCAGGATGGCTGAGTGTTTTGAATTCAAACTCTTCATTCGCAATCGCTTCATTAAACGCTTTCTCAGCCGCGAAGTAGCGATCCCGAACCTTTGCAGCGTTCGCGGTTAGTGTAGCAGTGGGTGACAACATGGCCGAAGAACGCGGCATGATGGCGTCGTATTCAGCCTTTGCATCAATGTATTCTTTAATAAGTTTGAGCACTACTTATTCTCCTGTTCGTCTCACCACCCACCCTCGTCAACCACGATTGCAACCCGTAGTAGACGCCGAAGGAGAGTGCAAGAACGAGGAGGATAGTTAAGGCGTAGTCGGATAGGGTTAGTTTGTGCATTGTTGTTAAAGTTTGCCCTCGTCGATTAGTTGTTGCTCCATCGCTTGATAATGGGCCATCTCCTCGTTTGCGGTAGGATCAAATACTCCCCAGTCAAGTGATCCATCACACTCGCATTCGCACCACGTTTGCATTCCGCAACGCCAATGCTCTTCAATCGTACAACCTTCGCACTTCATCGGGCTACCCCCAACATTCCAGTAACTTGTCAAGGTCCACGCGCGCACGGGTTACGTATTTCTTGACTTGCTCGAATTCGCTGCGGTCTACGTAGACGAAATTGCCGCTAAAGCGAAACGAGTAGAGATACTGCGGCTTGCGACCTAAGAAGCTCTCAAAGTAATTACGCTTCCGGTGACTGCGCGGAATACGCACGCAAATGTTGTGATTCTCTGTTAGCTGTTGCATCAACTCAACTCCGTGCTGGTGATTGCGTCCTAATTCTCACTACCTAAGAACTTGAAAGTACAAGTCGCGCTCAATTCGATGAGCTGCCGTTGCCGAGCAAGTGCAAGTTCAAGGGTTGGCTGTACGTCGTAAGCGCTGGTCCGATGCCGTGCTCCATTCCCCAGTAATACCTCCACAGTCGCAGTTTCCAGATCCTGTCCCACGACCCTGCAAGGGATCACTTTTTCGTAAAGCGCCCAGTACATATTTCGATTCACTAACGTTGCCATTGCCTTAGACTTTCACCGTGACCACTTGCCAGCCTTCGCGAGCAAGTTTGTTAGGGATACGCATGGTAGCTACAGCGGAGGCCAGCCATTCGCCAGTGGCTGGGTTGAGTGCGCCATAGATGATCCGGTAAGGAAAATAACTTCTCAGTCTGCGTAGTTCGGTTATTTGCGCCTCGTTTAAAGTTGATTCCATAGTCTGTTTATCTGTCTCACTCATACTCCCTCCCGTGGGTTGGTTGGTTAGTCGCAGGATTGCAGTCTATTGCTTCCCTGCGCCTTTATAAAAGCCGTCACTTTTGACTTGTGCCAAGTCTCGCCGCCGTCAAAGGAATAATACTTCACGTTCCAACTAAACTTGACTTCGAGCCAGTACCAAATTCCGGTTGGCTTGTGAACCACTCGCTTCATAATCGCCGTTGCACTCATCTCCCTCACCCCTTTCGCTTCGGTCTGCGTGCGTGCGGCTTACTGATACCTGAATCCAGTGGAATAGCCCCGATGATTTGCTGGCATTCCTCTTCGGTTAACAATGCTGTCTTGCGCGGACGCCCGCCTTTATGACCATTTGCGCGAGCTGCATCAGCTTTGCGCTTCGTGGTAGCCTTGCCGCCAACCTTGCCGCCCTTTGCGCCGATCCTTGCTAAATACTTACTTACCTCTTTAGGTACGGTTCCCATAACGCGGCGAGACTAAACCTAAACCGGATTTCTGTCAAGAGGAAAAATAAGTTTACCTATTGAAAAATAATTTGATTTACCCTATTGACAAGAAACCTAAAGCGGCTTATAGTGGCGCTGCTTCGACGAAAGGGGCTTGAGACGATGAACCACGATGACGAGAGAAACCACGAAGAGGAGTTAGCTGTGGCGCTGGAATACGAGCGGGAGCAATGGGAAGAGTTAGGACAGGAACGCGCTGAGTCAGGGATGACCCGCTACGCTGCGAGTAAATGGCTGAAAGTGTCCGCTACAGTGAGTCAGGAACGAGCATTTTGGCGCGGGTTTCAACGTGCGGGGTAGGATGCACTCACCCTTGAACGAGATGGAGACGAGGGAGGAGATTGAGACGATGAATAGACGTAAACCACAGATCGGCCAGACCTGCGAAGTCTACGGACAGCGTTGCGTGATTATCGATATCGAAGATTATGGCCATCACGGCAATGTGATCGTGCAGGTTGTCGGTATTGAGCGTTACTACAGACTGAGCGGGTTGTCGTGGAGTTAGTCCGCGCCCACTCTTGGACGAAAGGAATTGATGATGAAACGACGAATTAAACAAACCGCTTGGGGCAACTGGAACGGATATGAGGGAACGCGCAAGGTGAAAGAGTTTGGTTGTAACGGCTTGCGTGCTGACGGTGCTTTTCACGATGAACTTCAAGAATGGTTGGATGAAAAGCCAAAAGCTCAGACCCTTGTATCGTGTGAGCCGAATGCGGAACTGCTGATAGAAGCACTGGCAAGGCTGCGGTAATTCCCACTCGCAAGTAGCGCGACCTGCACTCACCCTTGAACGAGATGGAGACGAGGGAGGAGATTGAGAGAGATGACAACTACAACCACTGACCAGTGCTGCGACATTTGCACTTTGAATCACACGACCGATGATCACTACAGTGCGGGATCAGTCAAGGTGAAAGCATTTCGACGTGCGAATCTAACAGACGCGGAGAAATCTTACATCAATGAACTCTGGCATTTAAGCCGCGTCGAGAGTCACGAACGCCATACGCGGCTGTTGTATGTCGCCAAGTGGTTCCGTGTCAAATTTGCTGGTGCCGACTACAGCGATAAAGCGCTCTGGTTGGTGATTAGTGAAGAGACGCAGCTAGTTCACTGACTCACGCCAGTTGCGTACAAAATATTAGAGGAGGATCAGGCGATGATTACAGAGACAAAAGAGATTACGAACAGTGAAGACGTGATCGACGTGCGCGATGTGATTGCGCGGTTTGAGGAACTTGAAACCGAACTCGACGACGCTCACGAAGACAGCGAGACAAACGAGATACTTGATCTGCGTGCGGAATTCGACGTGCTTAAGGGGTTACTGGAGGAACTGAAAGGCTGTGGCGGCGATCACGACTGGCGCGGAGACTGGTATCCGATCGTTCTTGTGCGTGAATCCTACTTTGAAGACTACGCACGAGAACTAGCTGAAGATATTGGCGCAATCAATAAAGATGCCACGTGGCCGAATAACCACATCGACTGGGAGGCAGCGGCAGAGGAGCTGAGCCAAGATTACTCTAACGTTGAATTCGACGGGGTTGAGTACCTGTTTCGATAACGCGGGTGGGATCGATCCGATCCCGGTCCTGCTCCTCACGGCGGCTGAGGTTAACTGTCGCCAAGCTTAGGTGTGGCGGTTCGACTCCGCGGGGAAGTGTGTACGGTAGCCGGGACTTGCGACCCGGAAGGCGAGAGGGGTTTGGTGCCCAGCCGAAGTAGTTAGAGCGCAGCCGGAAGCTTCCCAGTTGAACGATCAGACAAACGCAAAAGGAGTATGAGGGATGAGTGCGACGATAACCGCAACTGAATCTACGCAGCCTCCGCAAATGATGTTGCCGCAATGGATGTACCGACAAATCATCACCGATGACAGCGTGAAAGCCGTTTGGTGTTTTTGCGGCGCTCCGGCGATCAGTTATTGCAATGGCTCGCAGTTCGTCTGTTACGGCGGTGGACACTTCTCTTCCTGCAAAAGCAATGGTGGCAGTCTTTTTGCTCACCGGAATGCGAGAGTCCGTCAGTGGTTCTAGGTCAACCGGACGGTCCAAGTGTTTGCGCGGTCTGCAAGATTGAGAAAATCCCATTGTACGAAGGAAACTGCATGGACTGTTTGAGCGAAGATCAGAAAGCGGAATTCGACGCCATCATGGCACAGTTCAAGATCGTAAAACGAAGGGAAAGGATTTCTAGTAATGCTACATAACCAACCATACAAACTTGAAAAAACACTGAGCGAAGAACGCCCATTCGTAAACGTACTGAAACAGACATACAAGCGGCTTGACGGCATGGAAACCAAACTGCGGGAGTCTATCGCAGAGGCGCTTGAAAAGATTACCACCGACCCAACCGATGGGCTGGCATGGCGGGGCGAAGGGCTTATTCAAAATCAGACAACTCTATCTATTCTGATTGAAGTCAGTCAGGTGCTTGCTAAAGCCGCCGACCTAGACGATGTTTTGCCCTCGCTTGAGAAGTTTTGCGATCATTACAAAGGCTACGTTATCTCGTGGGCACATCAAGGCGAAACGTCTACGTCCTCAATGTCGAACCTCGCCAGCCGTGCGACACTGGCGGCCACTGCGAAAGTATTTGGCTCGTGGGGCTTCGCTCAAGAGATCGAGCAAGAAATTAAGAATGACATCGAGGAAAGTAAGAAGCGCGTAGTAGTTGCAAGGTTCGTTGATCTGAAAGTCGATGAATGGTTCCGGGCGTTACCCGATCAGTCCTCTATGGCCTATCGCAAGCTGTCGCCACGCAAGGCAATCGAAGGTGTATGGCCCATCGACAAAGCAGAGAAGCGTTCCTTTAGCCCGCAAGATACGATCTACCTGTTCCGTGTGCCATTGGAGTCTGATGTGCTCTACGCGGAGGAGGCGGCGGCATGACCACCGAACTACCAGAAATCGTCAAACGCGCCCTTGTAGAGACGGTCACTGACATCGGCCAGTTGTCGAAGTCAGACCTGTACCAGTTGAACAAGTACGTACGCAAGGGCTGGCTCAGTCGCGGCAAAGGCGGGCCATTCCCGGTCCTGAAAACAGTCTACGCCTGTCCGGGGTTTGATTTCGCTGCGAGCCGGGAGCGGTATGTCGAGGCTGCAATGGCGGCTTACGAGATCGAGAAACAGTTACGTGAGTCGGGGTACTTCGATCCGAACTCGCCAAACTTCGGAATTGATCTCGATGGTCAAAGGAGATTGGAGAAAAGATGAATACAGAACTGAAACCCTGCCCCTTCTGCGGCAGTCGCAACCTTGACGACACTTGCCGGGAGCAGGAGCAAACAGGCGCACGACGCGAGTACTTCTACGTATTATGCAACATCTGTGAAGCTTGCGGGCCGACTGACTTCAACCGCGAGAAGGCAATCGAACAGTGGAACGATCGGAGTGATGATGACAACTGATCAGACCACGCTCACTCAACCCCGCTCCCAACGCTTCTACTGTTCAGGTTGCTGCGAGTGGCATGAGACGCCGAGGCTGCTGGAAGCGGTGCGGGAGGAAGCGGAGAGAATCAGACTGGAGGAGAGCGATGGTGACAAAGAAAGTAACTCAGTCAGAAATAGTCAAAGCTATTGAGCGGATGCCGATTATCATTAACCGACAAGGGGTTAGGCGAGGCTCAGACTTGAACGGCTGGTACAACGCTCAGCAAGCTGCGATTAAAGCCGTTAAGCGCGTCTTTGCTCGCACTCCACCACGAAAGGACGGGGAAGAATGATCGTGAACACTGACTATGAGCGCGATAACCCGGAGCGCCGGGAAACTGAACGCTGGTTCAAACCTGCGATATACCCGAGCAACGTCTACGTCTGCCCGTTGTGTGAATTGCCGGAGACGGAAGGCATCTACGAATACGAATGTGATTGCTGGGATTAACTCAACTCATCAGACCGCAACTTGGAAAAGGGGATCAAACGATGACAACGAGAAATGATAACGACAGGTGCGCTTACTACCACTCAAGCGTTCAGATGAGCTGCGGCGGGCAGTGCAGATTTCACGGCGAACGATACAAGGACCACGAGTTTACTGAACCGTCTACAACAACAGCCCCGATCGTAATATGCGACGACAACGCCATCCCGCACCCGCTGGATCAATCCTGCCGTAACCCGGTTGGGCAACTGGCCTATCAGGCCGTGACCGACAACCACTACCCGCCTTCACTCATCACCGCCGCCCGCGAAGTTGAGCGCTGGTGGTTGGAACAGGAGCGATCCTCCGGCGCTCCGGCAGCGATCTTTGATTTGCGCGCGGCGCTTGTGGGGTACGATAAACGACTCACGCAACCCGCACTGGAGGCCGGGGAGTGGCACTGGGCCTATGATGCCGCTACTAGCCACTCGGGCAACTATCACGTTCGCGCGCAGGGGAACGGCGACTGTATTGCTCATACCACGACTGAGAGAGACGCGACGCAAATCGTCTCAGACCACAACGCCGTGCCGCGACTTGAGGACGCTCTTATTCAAGTTCGCAACAATGCGCAGGTGTTCACGGGCGCGCAACATCTTAATACTGCGCGGCAGGGACTGGAAGAGATTGTCAAACAAATCGACGCTACCCTCACCACCCTGCGCCGGGAGGGGTGAGAGGGTGATCAGACTGCGCGTGAATACATCTTTATTTTTGTCTTGTTTATTTTTGTCTTGACAGTCGGAATATCATCATAGTAATATGACTGTCATGCCGAAAGAGAAACATTGCAACCAATGCGGAGCCGACTGGCCGCCGCGCACGGAGAAACCGATTCAGTGCCCGCGCTGCAAAAGCTTGAAGTGGTCTAAGTCAGGACCGCACGAGAGGAAATCAAAATGAGACGACTAACGAAAAGGAGAACCATGACGAATATCAAAGTTGATCGACTACTGCTTATCAGTGCATTAGAGGATGAGCAGCGGAAGGAAACAGAGGAATTCAAGCATGACATGGAGCGATTCAGAGAAGCGGAGAAAACTTACCCTGAGCGATTAGCCAAGTCCCTTGAGAACGCTGCGAAGGCGGTGCGTGGCGGGAAAATTCCAAAGAGCACAACAAGTGTTTATCGCGGCGATGACTACGTTCGTATTCCAGACTTCAAGGCCGTTTGTCCGGAAATGCCGACGAAGCCGAAACAGAACGGACGCGCATGTAGTCTTCAGCGACAAATCAAACTGTTGAAGCTGAGCAAGGAAGCGACAATCACTCTGAATGAAAACAGTGAGTATGCGCAGTTCATTTGCAAGCTGTGAAGCCGGGACCGAAAGGGAGAGGGAGCAGATGATTGATTTTGACGATCTGACTACGAAGGAAAAGGCTGCGATTGCGCGTTTACGGAAGCTCGCTAAGACGTGGCCTAAAACGCTTGCGTTATTTTCAAACAGCGGCACGCTTGAGGTTCACAGGTGCGGCGACGGTGAGCCATATACGGGCGACACGCTCATAGACGAAGTTTATGGAATAACCAACGACGGCGGAGATCGCGACGACTAACCCCACCACCCGAGGAGGCGAGGGATGAGAGTTAACATCAAACCACCGAACAGGCAGTTCTACGATGAACGCTGCAAGGCTGCACGAGACCGCTTCAAGCACGCTGACATCATGCCGCCGTTTCTGGTCACGTACATGTGTTACTCGGTAATGCATCGAGCGCTGGGCGGGAACGTGAAGATACTTCGGTACGTGCTAAGCCAGATCGTTTCAAATGCATGGAGCGACTATCGCAATCGGCTCTGGTGGACGTGGCACCTGTATATCAGGTGTAGCACCCGCGATGAGATTCAGGAGTTGATTGATCAACAACTGGAGGAGTTGACAGGTGAAGATGAGCGCGAATGGCCGGATGTAGTGACGATAGAGGAGGAAGTCAAGCGATGACCACCACGATCACCATCCACGACTCCACTACTTGTCAAGCCAATGCGGGCCAACCCTGCGACTTCTGCAACGCCGCGATCGAATTCGAGCAGCGTCAAGTGCCGGAGCGAGTCAGGCGGGCAATGATTGAGGACGATCACGAGCACGACTACCAGACCGTCGAAGGTCAGTCAGTTCCGCAATGTGAATGCGGTGCGGTTTACGACTATGAAGGAGATCGGACCGCGCTCCCCTCTTTCGACGACGACTGGGAGCTTGCGCCGTTGTCGATGACGCGGACGACTGAGCGCGAATGTGCTGAGTACTGGTACCAGATGGGCCAACAGGCGAAGGAACGGGAGATGTTATTACAGCAGAATTCCGACTTGCGCGAAATACTCCGCGTCGGGAATGAGAGGATTACGAGATGAAATATACGATGACGAGCCCTTGCGATCAGTGTCCGTTTCTAAAATCGATGTCGCACGGTTTTACGATGCGCCGTTTAAGAGAATTTGCGCAAGGTGAATTTCCCTGTCACAAAAGCGCTGACGAGACGGACGAAGGTTTTATCGCAAACAAAGATTCAGTTCACTGCGCAGGGGCTTTGATCTTCAACGAGAAACGAAATCAATCGCATCAGATGATGAGGATTTCGGAACGCTTTGGAGACTATGACATGCGCAGGCTGAACATGGAGGCAAGCATACGATGACTAACTTCGACCTTACTCACGAACGTCTCCGCGAACGAGTCACCGAACCACGCTCAGACTACGACCACGGCTACTGTCTCAACTGCTGTGCGCAACTGACGATAGCTGACGTTGAGAACGAAGAGTGCTCGCAATGTGGATCGTCACTGACATCAGACGACGAAGACTTGTACGACTACGACTGGGATGGTTATCAGCATGGCGAGTAATTGCAGGGAAAGGGGAATAGATGGCTGAACAGTCAGACGCTGATACGCTCCGAGAGCGGGCGCGAGAAATCGAAAAGGAAGCCGCCTTTGTATCAGATGAAGATGGCGGCGCTGACATGGAATTACAAGCCCGGCAGTTGCGCAAACAAGCTCAGGAGATCGAGAAGTGTTTGCCCTCGGAATAGTCAATCTACTGCTGGCGTTCGTCGGTATCTACTTTCTCCTGTCTGCGGGTTGGCAAGACCTGAGAGCTAAGCAATCTCGCCGCATTAAGTCAGCGTGGGCCTGTTGGGGCGCGGCGATTCTTTTGGGAACAATAGCATGGCTCACAAATGGATAGATCCATCAGACAATGATCGTCCATTCCGGCGCTTTCGCAAATGCGAGAACTGCGGCGTTGAACAGGAACGCGTCACCGAGTACGACTGGATGCGCGTTATTGGCTATCGATGGACGCCGCTGGTAGGTCGGTGCAAAGTTAAAACACCTTCGAGGAGCAATCCCAATGAGCAATAGGCTTGAACAGCTTGAGATCGAGAACGACAACCTGCGCACTGATGCACGAAACGCCACTGAGCGATTTGAAGCTGCGCACGAGACGCTAACAAAGGTGGTTGCTGAACGGAATGAATTACGTGAAGAGGTAGGCCGACTGCGGGAGGCGCTGGAGGGATTGCGGCAACGTCACGGATGCTTCTGTGAGTTACCACCGAACGTAGGCAGTCCAGATCATACTGTCGAATGTGACGTTGCGAACGCCGCCCTCAGCGGAAAGGCAGGTGAGGGGAATGGCGAATGATAACGACAAGGTAATCGAGTCAATCTTAGACCAGTTGTTTACCAACGGCGCGAAGGTTAAAGCGGATCGATTACTGCTTATCGAAGAGGATTGCCCCGGCAAGGCAAGAGTTGTCAACGCGCGGGATCTTGGTGGCTACAGTCGCGAAGCCGTTAGAGACATCTTACGCGCCGCTATCAGACAGGAGAGCACCGATGCCACGAAGTAACCCACGGCTAGCGCCGTCTTACAGTCCGCTGGTGCAAATAGATGAATACCTGCTCGCGAAGGGCTGGCGCGCCTTGAAGACAATCAGGGCTGGCTTGCGCCGGAACTCTTCGCGGAGGGACTGGCAATACAGATCGGTCGCGGGCATCTGAGTCGAAGCGTGGCTATATACGCGCAAGTGCAATGGGATGAGGCAATGCCAGTATTTGGAGGGACCGATGCCGCTAAATGAGAGTGAACTGAAGACGCTGCTTGAGGTAGCGGAACGTGCGACGCCGGGACCGTGGAAGGAATTCGTCTGTGATGACGGTGGCGAGTGGTCAGGTTGGCCGCTGAGCGTCAGTTCTGTCGCTGACTCTGAACATACCATCGTCAGGCCGGGAGGTTTCTACCCTTACAAGTGGGACCATAAAACAAGCCAGCACGAAGCCGTGTCTAACGCTGCGCACATTGCCGCATTCGATCCAACTACCTGTGCAGAACTGGTGCGAGAAGTGCTGGAACTGAAGCAGATTTATAGCTGCGACAAGTGCGACTTATGCGAGGACCATCATGGATGAAACTACTAAACCACAGGCACAACCGCGCTCCGATCGTCTCTACGAAGTAGTAGATCCAAAGTCCCAATTCTGTGGAGGAATTTATAAACATAGAACCTCAGATAGTGACGTTGAATACGTGCGGAAAGATCCGCCCAGCGCTGCACTACAGGCGCAACCACCGGAGAGAATTTGGATTGATGTCAACGCGCCGCAATTCCCCGGTTACTACTTTCTAAAACCGATATCTGGCATCTCAACGACTGAATACGTTCGTGCCGGTCTTCCCCGCGCAGCAGCAGACGATGAGTGGTTACCGATTACTGACGCGCCGAAAGGCCGCAAGTTGATCGTTGGCTATTTGAACCCGCTCGGGAATTGGCGCAGCGTTATGGGCTGTTATTACCTTGACGGAACGCTTGAAAGCGAAACGGACGAGAGCGGGTTTGCGGAAGAAGGCTGGTACGAAGAAACGGAGGCATATGACTATTTGATGCCGATGGACCAAGAGCCGACTCATTTCCGATTCTTACCCGCAGCTCCGGTCAAGTCCCGCGCAGAGAGAGAAGGAGAGAGCAATTGACGATAACAGATGGACAATGCCGTAAATTGGCGCAGGAGCTACTTAGGGAAGAAGACTGGTTCCATGATCAGGCAGGCGCAGATAAGCAGCGATTCATTGATTCACTTGCAGAGGAAATCGCCAATGCCGCTGGAGATCAGATCCATCATTTTCGAGAATCGCTGCATGTTGATTTCTGATGGAAAGGGAATGCCGTGAAAACTAAAACGAAATACTGCCAACGTCCAGACAGGGATATCTCGGCAATCGTTTGCGGTCATCCGTTGCCCTGTCCGTGGCACACGGTTGTGAACCAAAATTCCGATGACCGCACCGGAAGCGGAAGTCAAGAAGGCAATCGACAAGGCCCGCGCTGATGCTATTGGAGAGTGCGTCGAGGTTGCAAAGTCTCATAAGCACGTCTCAGCGTGCGACGGGATTGGATGTAAGCAGGTGATCGCAGCCGCTCTTGAGCAAACTCAAGGGAGAGAGGGGGGGGGTGGGGGCTAGTCGTCCTCCCCGATTGAGTGAATAATCGCATACACAGACGGCATCGAGTCCTCTACTTCCTCTGCCCGTTGCCGGATCATCAATTCTAGTACCGCAGTCTTGGAAATTCCCTGCTCGTTAGCCATTGCTTCAAGTAATTGTATGGCCTTGTTGCTCATCCTAAAGGATAATAGACGCTTGTTTGTATTACGTTGTATCATTTCTGTATGTTAAAGTGTTCGGTCAACGTTGTCAAGTAACATACAGAATTGTGACCGATTCGGCGTTGTTGAACGGTTTAACGAGAGCGGCAAGGCAAAATCCCCAACAAAACGACCTGTCTACCAAACCTTTTCCTTACAAACTTTTCTTTGCGCGATGAATAAGGAAAGTCTTTTATTCGTTAGAGAGGTCGATTTCAGGATCGGACGCGGTTGCGAGCTTGAGCACGTGAGCGGATTCTGACGGACGTACAAAGTGGCCACGGGCCTGTAAGCGCTCCAGTCCCTCCAGTGCCCAGTTAAACACTGCTTGCCCGCTAAGCTTGATCTGTCGCTTGATGTTTTCATTGCGTTTGGATTCTTCGAGAGGCGGGAATTTGATTACGACGACACGACGAGTCAGCCCGATGCCGCTTTTGGGAATGTCGGGTAGCTCATTCATCGCCCAGAGGAACTTGGCACGGCAAAACATCTCAAATGGGTGATCGTACTTACGATCGACCATGACTCCTTCACCAGAGATGAGTTGGTTAAGTAGTTGTACCTGTTTCATGGAGGCTGGCTGTTCGGCGGCAATGGCGAGCGTCTTCCCGTTCAAGTGACTGAGGCCGAAGCGGGCGTCAAGGTTGGCGATACTGAAGGTAGTGACGCGATTTCCGAAGGCGGCGCGTAACCCGTCGAGGAAAGTGGACTTACCACAGCCGGAGGGACC
>Ga0207695_10000803_pt1 | contig 58645 bp, 46 predicted proteins | sample KBSC54metaG_FD_184354 | JGI IMG/M metagenome (GOLD analysis project Ga0207695, IMG submission 184354) | Corn rhizosphere microbial communities from Kellogg Biological Station, Michigan, USA - KBS C5-4 metaG (SPAdes) (version 2) | ecosystem: Host-associated > Plants > Roots > Rhizosphere > Soil...
GCGATGGCGAGTTTGCATGCCTCCGCGATGCCTACACTGTTGTTGATGGTGCCGTAGCTGCCTTGCACAGGCTGGCCTGGCTTCGCTGTCTGTCCGACCGTTACACGCGACAGCACGCCATTCATGTCCATGGCGTCGGTGATCAGCAGTCCATTGAATCCCAGTTGTTTCCGCAGGAGCCCGGTCATGATCGCCGGGTTCAGCGTCGCGGGAATTGGTGTCGTGTCGAGAGAAGGGATGATGCCATGGAACGTCATCATGCCCTCGAGGCCGGCAGCGATGGCGCGGCGAAACGGAACCAGCTCCACCGTGTCGATACGCGCCCGACTCGCGTGTACTGTAGTGATGGTGAGATGAGAATTCTCATCGGTGTCGCCGTGACCCGGGAAGTGCTTTCCGGTGGCCACCATCCCGTGCTCTTGGAGGCCATGGATCAGTGCTGCGCCCATGCTGGCCACGAGGTGCGGATCCTCCCCGAACGAGCGCATGCCAATGACCGGATTGCCCGGATTGTTGTTGACGTCGAGGACCGGGGCAAAAGCGATGTGCACGCCGAGTGCTCTGCCCTCAGTCGCGGTGACGCGTCCTTGCTGGTAGGCGAGCGATGTGTCGCGCGTGGCGCCGAGGGCCATCTGCGGCGGAAACATCGTTCCGCCGCCGAGATAGATGTTGTTGGGGAGGAAATACCCGCCGCGTTGTCGAAACGCGACGCCAGTCTCATAGTCAGCACCAAATACCAACGGCAGCGTGCTCAGTCGCTGCATCGCATTGATTTTTTCGGCAGTCTCGATTGGCGAACCGATCGACATGATGAAGCCGCCGACGTGATTCTCGCGGATGAGCTGATCGACTCGCATCCAAGAGCTGCTCGACGTTGGCGTGTAATCGCCAAAAACCTGAGGCCACACGAGCTGCGCGGCTTTGTCGCGCGGCGACATCGTTGCCATGAGCGAATCGACCCAGGCCGCGCGGGGCGAGGCGTTGGGGATCGGTCGACCGGCGGTCGTGGATGGCGATGTGCATGCGACGAAGGCTGCGATCACCGGGATGGCGCGGGCGGCACGATGCAGCGCACTCAGTGCGCGCGTCGGCGTCGGCGAACTCACCACTGAATGGTTCCCTTCTTCGACGTATCGACGTCCTCTTCGGCGCCCGACTTGAAGAGAAACGCTTGCATGTTCTGCTTGAGAAAGCTGCGCGCCTGCGGATCCATCACGTTGAGGCCGTAATGATTGATCAGCATCGTCTGCTGGCGCAGCCACAGCCCCCAGCAGTCCTGGCAAATGCTTGCAACAATCCGTTGTCCGATTGGGCCGGGAAAGGGTGGTCGTTCGAAACCGGGCTTCGTTTGACCGCAGCGACTGCACGTGATCTCAGGCATAGGCTCCTCGGTGCATATCGCAATTTAGTGACCTCGCCAGGGAGCGTGCGCATGAGACGACGAAGGGTCAGCCACTGAGCTGACCCTTCGTTCGTTCCAGCGTTCGCACTGCGAGCGCTTAGTGGCCGCGTGCGTAATCGACTTTGGCGAGTCGGAAGAACTGCAGGATTCGGATGTACACCCAGCCGATATCGAACTCGAACCAGCGGGCCGCGAAGCGCGCTGACTTGGGGTCGGCGTGGTGGTTGTTGTGCAACTCTTCGCCGCCGAGCCAGATGGCAATCGGCGTGATGTTGCGGCTCTCGTCTTTTACTTCGTAGTTGCGGTATCCCAGCGCGTGACCAACGCCGTTGACGATGCCGGCGGCCCAGAAGGGGATCCACAGCATCTGCACGCCCCAAACCACGGGGCCAACGAAGAAACCAAAGAGATAGATGTCGAGGGCGAGCATCACGAGAATGCCGACCCAGTTCAAGCGGCTTAGAAGATGTCGCTCGATCCAATCGTTCGGCGTACCCTTCCCATATTTCTCGAGCATTCCGGGTTGGCGAACGGCACGGCGATAGTAGAACGCGCCCTTGAAGACGATGTTGCGGAGGCCTTCGATCAAGGGGCTATGGGGATCTCCTTCGCGATCGGCGAACGCGTGGTGTTTGCGATGGCAGGCTACCCACTCCTTTGTCACGATCGCAGTGGTGAGCCAGAGCCACAGCCGCATTGGAAGTGCGGCGAGATAGTGCAGTCGGACGCCACGGTGCGTTTGCGCCCGATGAAGGAACAACGTGACGCAGACATTGGTGAGATGGCCCGCAATGACCACGAATAACACGGGCATCCACCATCGAGCTGCCCAGAGGCCAAACCCTGGCATTGCTTACTCCACAGATCGTAAGAAGAGAACGTCCAAGAGACGTTCAATCTAAGCGGCCGCTCCGGCCACTGCCACACGGACGACTCGTGGCATTGACAGGCCACTATCTCTTGGTCGGGCTTGGCGGTATCGGCGGAACGACGCCTCCGCCCGTCGAGACCGCCTGGCGATCGATCGGTGGAGCGTCGCCCCAGACGTCGTTCGTCGCATTCCAATCCGGAACATTCGGGTCCGGCCAAAGCCGCACGCCAACGACTGGTCGACTGACAGGCACCGATGCGGTATAGCGATCGCCGTGCGCCCAGATCTCGACGGGGAGGCGCACGTCGTGCGTCGATTGATCGTTGAGCTTGAGACGCAGCGTCACTGGAAAGGGAATGCTCGTGACGCGACGCAGATGAATTTCCGCAATGCTTTGACCCGGCGACAGCCGCATGGACACGCCATCGACGGCGATGTCGAGCACGTCGGTGCCGTAGAAGAACCCGTTCCAGAACCACGACAGGTCCTCTCCCGACACGTTCTCGACGGTGCGGAAGAAGTCGGCCGGCGTCGGATGCTTGAACGCCCACCGATGCGCATACTCGCGCATCGCGCGATCCATCGCCTCGCGTCCGATCACGTTGTCGCGAAGCGCGAGCAAGACCGCGCCCGGCTTACGATAAGCGATGGCGCCCAAGCCATTCGGGTCGATGCGATCAGGCGGCGTCATGAGCGGCGATTGCGTCCCCGCTTCGACCGATTGGCGCCAGTTGGCCACGTATTCCGGGAACGCGTCGGTACCGGGCGCGCGCCGCTCGTTCGAGAATGCGTTCTGATACGTGTTGAAGCCTTCATCCATCCAGGCGTATCGACGCTCATTCGAGCCGACGACCATTGGGAACCACTCGTGTCCTTGCTCGTGATCGACGGTGCCGAAGATCGATGTCGGGTCGGTCGTCCCGTAATGCACCATCACGAACATGGGGTACTCCATGCCGCCGACCGGACCGGCGACCGACGTCGCTTGGGGATACGGGAAGTGAAACCAGAGCTCCGAGTACGTGCGGATCGACCACTGTGTCTGCTCGGCGGCTGACTCCCACGCGCGACCCGCTTTAGGAAACTGATATAGCGCCTGCGTGAGCACGCCGTCCCAACTGGTGGCGTCCCATCGGAAATCGGGGGCCGCCGCCCACGCAACATCGCGCACATGTTCGGCGCGGAACCGCCACGTCTTCGTACCGGGCATCGCGCGCCGCTTCGCCGCATTGGCCTCCTCGGCGGTGATGACCGGTATGACCGTGGAGGAGTGCGCGGCGCGGTCCAGTCGCTCCGTTTGAGATGGTGAAAGAACTTCGGCGCGGTTCTGGAGCACTCCACTTCCAGCGACGACGTATCCCGCGGGAACCGTCACGGAATAATCGATGTCTCCGTACTCGAGATAGAACTCCCCTTGTCCGAGGTATGGATCCGTATTCCATCCGCGCACGTCATCGTAGACGGCCATGCGCGGGTACCATTGGGCGATTTCATAGAGCGTGCTGTCCCGGCCCATGCGATCGGACCCGTGCTCCGGGACGACGAACGCGTACTGCATTCCGATGGAGAGCGTTGCACCGTGCGGGGCGAGCGGAGCATCGAGATCGATGCGCATCATCGTGTCATCGGTTTTCCCGACGACGCCACGACCGTTGACCTGCAGGCCCGTGATATCGTAGCCGCCCTGAAATCCGCGGACGCCCCAGCGCGAATCAGCGGGAAACATCGCCGAACCTTTGCTGAGATTCCGATACAGATTTTGGTCCAACTGCAACCAAACGAACCGAAGGGTGTCCGGCGAATTGTTTGTATAGCGAATACTGACGGTCCCCCGAATTCGTTTGGTAGCCGTGTCGAGCGTCGCCGTGATGGTGTAGTCAGCGCGTTGTTGCCAATACTCCGGTCCGGGCGCGCCACTCGCCGTGCGATAGGCGTTCGGTCCGGGCCACTCGAGTCGATCGATGCGGTGAAACGGATCATCGTTCGTCGTGAAGACCGGCCGGGTGACGGTAATGGGCGGCGGCGCGGTGACAACGTGGGCCGTGTCCATTCGAACTGGAGTGAGTACCTGTGGTCCACGGCCGATGCAGCCGGCGGCACAGGCGAGCATGGCAGTGACGGCAAAGCGTTGCACGCGACGGTTCCTCGGCGCTGGAATTGGCCAACTGATGACGGGTCCAGCAACGGCAATGCCGAGATCCGCCTTGTAACACGAGACACCTTATCGTAAGTCTGACCCTACAAATGAACAGCCAACCCCGCGGGTCCACCCCGGTTGCGTCAAGCGTCGACCAGACGCTGCTTCGCGCGAGCGATGCTGGTACTGCGGGTTTCTGCCGCGAGTTTGAAACCCAGTTCGTCAAGGAGTTCTTCCGTCCGACGTCATTCGGGCCGATGGCATCGTCGATCGGAATCGGAACGTATCTGGGCGAGGCAAGCAGTCGAGATGATGCGGCATACGAGGCTACGATTCAGGCCGCGGTGAAGCGCGGCGTCAACGTCATCGACACGGCGATCAACTATCGGGGGCAACGTTCGGAGCACGCGGTTGGGTCGGCGATCCAAGATCTGACGGCCGCGGGGGCAGTGTCACGCGATGAGCTCATCGTCTGCTCCAAGGGCGGATACATCCCGCTCGGACGCGAGGCGCCAGCGACACGCGAAGAGTATCAAGCGTACGTCAAACGAGAATTCATCGACCAAGAAGTCCTTCGTCCCGAGGACATTGTAGCCGGCGGTCACAGCCTGGCACCTCGTTTCCTCCGTTACTGCCTTGCCAAGAGCCGGCAGAACCTGGGTCTCCGCACGATCGACGTCTACTACATCCACAATCCCGGTCAGCAACTGGCGGCAATTTCACGGGACGAGCTCCTCGCACGCATTCGCGCGGCATTCGGGATGCTCGAGGAGGCGGCGACGCGCGGCGAGATCGGCGCCTATGGTTGCGCGACGTGGGATTCGTTGCGCGTCGCTCCCGGGCACAAGGCGCATCTCGCGCTCGAGGACGTCGTCGCGATCGCACAGGAGCTGGCGGGCGACGCGCATCACTGCCGAGCAGTGCAGCTTCCGATCAGTCTTGCGATGCCCGAGGCGGCGCGCGACGCCACGCAGCCGCTCAAGGGAAAGCTCGTGACCGCGCTCGATGCCGCGGCGGCTTTGGGACTAACCGTGGCTGCGAGTGCTCCGCTAATGCAAGCCAAGCTGACGACGGGCTTGCCGGTTGCGCTCCGTATTCCCTTCCCTCGATGCACGACAGACGCCCAGCGCGCCATCGAGTTCGTGCGGTCGATGCCTGGCGTCACGACGGTGCTTGTCGGAATGAAACGCGTCGAGCACGTGGATGAAAACCTGGCCGGCGTGCGGCTCGGCGAGAGCTGACGGCGCCGTGCTTGCCACGGATCGCGCTCAGGGCTTCCAGTCGGCGATGAACAGGTTGAGCTCACCTTCTTTCGAGGAACGGCCGGACGCCCACACCAACTTGGTGCCGTCGGGGCTGAACATCGGGAAGCCGTCGAATTCGGGATGATTCGTCACCTGCTCGAGTCCGGAGCCGTCGGGATTCACGAGGTAGAGCTCGAAATTCCGACTCCGAGGATTCTTGTAATTCGACGAGAAGATGATGCGCCGGCCGTCGGGCGTGAAATATGGCGCGAAGTTCGCGCCGCCCAAGTTCGTGATTTGATGCTGATCCGATCCGTCGGCGTTCATGACCCAGATCTCCATGCGGTTCGGGCGCACGAGACGCTGCTTGAGTAAATCCTGATAGTTCGTGAGCGCCGTGTCGGACGGGTGCCACGCGCGGTAAACGATCTTCTTGCCGTCGGGAGAGAAGAACGGCCCACCATCATAGCCTGGTTGCGTGGTGAGGCGTTTGATGTTCGTCCCGTCGATGTTCATCGTGTAGATGTCGAGATCGCCGTCTTTGAGCGAGGTGAAGACGATCGTGTGGCCGTCGGGCGACAGTGTTCCTTCCGCGGTATAGACCCCATAGTTGGTGAGACGCTTGAGGCCCGAGCCGTCGTCATTCGCGGTGTAGATGTCGTACGGATCGAGGCCCCAGACGTAGCCTTTAGACGGATCCGGTTTTCGCGGACATGCGCTGTCGGCCGCATGCGTCGACGCGAAAAAAATTCGGCGATCGCCGTCGAAGAAGTAGCCGCACGTCGTCTTCCCGAAGCCTGTCGAGACGCGGCGGACTCCGCTCCCGTCGACGTTCATGACGAATTGCTGATCGCACGTTCGACCGTCACGCGTCGATTGAAAGATGAGGCGCTTTCCGTCGTGGCTGAAATATGCTTCGGCGTTCTCGCCGCCGAACGTCAGTTGTCGAATCGCGCCGAAATGACCCTCACCGGCTTCCGGGCGCGGGCCGTTTGTCGGCGGCTGAATGACCGGCTGCATGGCCGGCTGATGGCTGCAAGCGAAGACCGCCGTCGCGACTGCAGTCGCGACGGCGGTGAGAACGGAAAGTCGCATGCGGAAAATCTAGGGCTTTTTCGGCGGCGCCGCTGCGCGGCTTGGCGCAGGTAGGGTTTCGCCCGCCATCGCGAACAGGTCGCGCTGTGATCCGCCCTTGTCGAGCAAATCGATCGCTTTCCGAAGTGGCGCATCGTAAGCCAAGTCGCGGCGCTTCGCTGTGGAGTCGCCGTATGCGTAGTGCGCGATGCGCTGGTCGAGCAAGCGATTCACATACCGGCTTGCCGCATCATAGGTCTTGCGATCAACGGGCACGCCGCGCGATTGTAGACGGTTGTAGAACTCCGCGTTCCACGCCGGCTCGACGGTGAACGTCGGCTTGACGGACTTTGCCAGCTCCACGCTGTAGTCGTTGAGCGCCGTGAAGAAATCCTGCCCCTTTGGAGCAACCGCCTTCGCGAACGTCTGCTCAGCGGCGGTCAAAGTGTCGTCGTTGACGATGACATCTGGAGTGATGCCACCGCCGCCGTACACGACACGTCCGGCGTCAGATTTGTACGTGGGACGGTTCCGCTTGCTGACATTGGTCTCATTCGAATCCGGTGTCTCCTCGACGAACTGTCCGTTCACAAACTTGCGCGGACGCTGAATCGACCGGCCGCTCGGCGTGAACCATTTGCCGGTGGTCAGCTTGAGCGCGTAGCCACCATCGAGGTTGTAGACGCCTTGAACGAGCCCCTTGCCGAAGCTCGTCTGGCCGACGACAAGCGCGCGATCATGATCCTGTAATGCGCCGGTCACGATCTCCGACGCAGATGCGCTGCGTTCGTCGGTCAGAACGACGAGTGGAATGGAGGGCGCGATCGGAGCCGCCTTCGCGGTGTAATTCTCGGTCGGACCTTCGCGCCCCTTCACGCTGGCGATCTGCTGGCCGGCTTGCAGGAACATGTTGGCGATGTCGAGGCTTTCGGTGAGAATGCCACCGGGATCGCCGCGCAGATCGATGATCAAACCGCGAGCACCCTGTGCCTGAAACTGCTTGAGCGCGGCCGCGAGGTTTTCGGCTGCATTCTCGTTGAACTGCTGGAGCGGGATGTACCCGATCTTGTTGTTGAACGACAGCGTATATGGAACCGCGGGAATGTGAATCTCGGCGCGCGTGAACGTCGCTTCGATCGGCGTGGAGACGCCCGGACGAGCGAATGTTGCGCGCACCTTTGTGCCCGGCGTTCCGGTGAGCGAATCGGAGACCTGACTGATCGTCCAGCCGCGGGTCGACAACGTATCGACCTTCACGATCAGATCGCCTTCGCGAATGCCACCCATCTCCGCCGGCGTGTTCGGGTATACCGTCGCGACTTTGATGACATGCGTCTGTGGGTCTTCTTCGATGGCCATTCCAAGGCCGCCGTAGCGCCCACCGGTTCGGCTATTGAACTGCTTGAGGTCTTTGGGCGTGAGCAGCTCGCTGTACGGATCGTTCAGCTCTTTGACGAGCCCGCGAGCCGCCTTCTCGTAGACCGCGGAGAGCGGCAGCGTGTCGACGTACCGATCGCTGACAAGCGACATCACCTGCTCCAAGAGCGCGGTACCCTCGCGCTGCCCGTGGGACTGCAGCAGGAAGCCGCCGGCGACCACCGGGATCAGGAGCGCGCCGATCAGCGCGGTTTTGCGAATACGTGGCATTCGAATGTCCAGCGTGTGATGTACTTGAACGATAACTGCATCGAGAACGTTGCCCGCGTCAGGCGCCTACCGCTCTTCCGGCGTTTCCGGCGAGCCCGGCGTATCGTGGCCGCGTCGTGCCCACAGAGACTTCCAGGATAGTGCCACGCCGGAACGAAATCGCTTTTTCGTCAGCCGAAATCCGTCCGGAGAGATCGCGATCGTGTACGGCTCGCCGTCGATCTCGATCTCGCGTCTGATGGTTTTGTCGAGCTTGGTGGCCATGGGATACGAAGTAATACACGGGTCGGAGGCGGCTGTTCATGTCGAACCGCGGCCATCGGGGTCGGCTGTTATCTGCCGGCAAGCACATAATCGACGAACCACTCTCGTTGTTGTTGACGAACCACCGCTTCGCGGATCACTCCGCTCTCCTTGAGCATATCGTGCGCCGGCTGCAAAACACGCTGCAAATGTGACGGATATCGTTGTGCGAGCGGGAGTTGCTCGCGAATCCGGTCCAGCGAGACCCGCCAGGCCAATGTCCCACCGGCCCGCGCGACTTCAATCAGGCGATAGAGCCGCCGAGCGACCGGGGAGGGCAACGAGAAGTATCGGGAAATGCTGAGGGAGATCACATGCCTCGCCGTCACATTTTGCCTGACGATCGGCGAAATGATGACTCGCGCTTCGCCCGGCTCGGCGGCAATGATCGACGGGAAGAGCGCGAGCTGATCGCGCTCGAGTGAACGCCGTCGCTCGACCATGACCGAGCTCAGTAAAGTGAAGCTCACATTTGCAGTCGCCGAAACTGCTGCGTCGAAATAGCTGCCCTCGGATTGCAGTGTTGTTTTCTCCAATCGCGTCAACGCGCCGCGTAGCTGTTCGTATGTTCGGCCGTCGACTTGGCGACCCATCGACCGAAGAAAGGCGTGAAGCGTGAAAGACAGGATTCCATCGCTCGGCTCGCCAGACTCCTGGTAGCGCCGCATCAGCTCGATATAGACATCCTGATCGAACGTACCGGGTAGTCGGTCACCGGGGCTCGCGAGCACGCGCCATCGGCCTCCGTCGTCCGTCGCATAGGAGATCGCAGCTTCGTCGGGTGTGTCGCTGAGCCGAAAAAGCGGAAATTCCTCCAGGGAGCGGTCGAGGAGCACAGCTCGCGCGTGCGATCGGCGTTTTGCGGCGAGCGTCATTCGACCGGACGACTCATGCTAGTGGAAGGAGCACGCCAGAAATTGCGCTCGCATCCTCGGAGCAGAGAAACGTCACCGCAGCGGCTACCTGCTCGCGCTCAACGTACCGGACACTGCCACCCATGCTGCCGAGGTTCGCCGCAGTGCGAATTGCGGCTGGGGCCAAGGCATTGGCCCGCACGCCGTTCTTCCGTTCTTCGGCGGCGATCGCGCGCATGAGCGTCGCGACGCCCGTCTTGGCGATCGCATAGCTCGACATTTCAGCGATCGCCGCGCCGGGCAACGCGGCCTGCGACGAGAAGAGCACGATCGAGCCCTGGCCGGCACGAATCAGCGGCAGGAACGCTCGGGTCGTGAAATACGCGGTGCCGAGATGCAGGTCGATCTGTTTCCTCCAGTCGGCCGCCGAGCTTTCGGCGACCGGCCCGGACATCGCGAATCCACCGACCATGTGCACGAGCGCCCGAAGACGGTCGCCGTGATTTTGACGTACGACGTCCGCGAGCGCCGCGACGGCATCGGCGTTCGCCAGATCGCAGGCGTACCCGCGCGCCACACGCCCGGTTGCGCCGATTGCGGCTGCCCGCGCCTGAGCCTTCTCCAAGGTGCGGTCCACGAGGATCAGCGAGGCGCCGAGGTTCGCGAACGCCTGGGCCACGACCTCGCCCACTTGGCCTTCGCCGCCGACGCCTGTGAGTAGAACGCTTGAATCGGTGAACACCAGCGCGTTGGTTGGTGAATGTGGTCGATTGATCCCGACGCTAACGATGGCGCATACGGCGCGCCGGGACCAGAACCGAACCCGACTCTGGCACGAACCGTGTTAGCGATCGTTCGATAATGTCTCGACTAAAACGCGTTGTTTGGGTTGTTGTGGGCGCCATCGTCGTCGCTCTGGCGCTCATTGGAGCGCTCAGCATCACGCGCGGAACTCCCGTCGGCAGAGTGGTCACGCTGGCTGACTCCGGTCCGCCTCCGGTCACCGATTCCCTTTTCGAGCGCACGTTCGAGCTATTCACAGGAACGCACGTTTATCCCGGGAACGTCGTGACACAGGCGCTCAACGGCGCCGGCACCTATCCGCAACTGTGGGCCGATCTGCGATCGGCGCGGACTACCATCACCGTGCAGATGTACTACTCCCTTCCAGGGAAAGTCGCCGACACGCTTGCCGCGATCCTCAGTGAACGCGCGCGCGCGCACATACGCGTTCTGTTCCTCATCGATGCATTCGGCTCGCAGCATTTGTCGAAGGACTGGATTGCCTCACTGCGAAAGGCCGGCGTCGAAGTCGCCAAGCTTCGCAAGCTTCGGTGGTACACGATTCACGATGCGGGCGATCGCTCGCACGTCCGAGTCGTCGTCGTGGATGGACGAATCGGCTGGACTGGCGGCTTCGGCTTGGCCGACTATTGGCTTGGCGACGGTCATCATCCAGACCAGTGGCGTGAATCGAACGTGCGATTCCAAGGGCCGGCGGTAATGGAGTTACAGGCCGCATTCGCGGCTGGCTGGGCCGAGGCCACCGGAGAACTGCTCACCGGCTCGCTGTTCTTCCCGAACAGCGGCTTTCAACCAGTTGGGCCAACGCACGCCGGCCTTCTCTACACGGCGCCAACGACCGGTAGCACTCCCGCCGAGCGATTTCTGGCGCTGACCTTGAGTGCGGCCAGCAAGCGATTGTACGTGACCAATTCGTACTTCGTGCCCGACGACGATTTCCGTCGGTTGCTCGAGCGCGCGGCGCGGCGCGGCGTCGATGTGCGCGTGTTGACGACCAGCGCCAACACCGACGTGAAAACCACCTGGTACGCCGGGCGCTATCACTACGAAGAGTTGCTAGGGCGCGGCGTGCGGATCTTCGAATACCAACCGACGATGCTGCACTCCAAAACGATCGTCGTCGACGGGATGTGGGCGTCGATCGGGTCGATGAACTTCGACAATCGCTCGCTGGCGTTCAATGATGAGTCGAACCTCGTCGTGCTCGACTCGGCCTTTGGCGCGCAGATGGATTCAGTGTTCTTCGACGACCTTCGCTACGCGAAGGAGATCAAGCTCGATGAGTTTCGCCGGCGATCCGTTTGGTCGAAGATGCTCGAAGCGGGCGCCACGCTCCTGTCGCGTCTTCTCTAGTGCCCTGCTCCATCGAAGTCGCTAGCGAATATCCTCGCGCCCCAGCGCAGCGCGAACGGCTTCTCGCATGGCCATCAACGCTTCGTCGCGCGACGACGGCGAGTCGTCGCGCACATGGAGCTCGACACCGTCGGCCACAGCCACGCGACGCCAGCTCGCGGATGCTTCATTGTCGGTCGCTTGGCGGCGCGTTTCGACAGTGGCGCCGAGGGCAGCGGCGAGCGATGTCGCGACCCGTCGCTCGAGTGCGTCGCCGGTGAATTCCTTCATCTCCCGCTTGATCACATCCAAGCTCGCGCCTTCGCGCTGGCGGATTTTGATCGCGAGGAGTTGGAGGAAATGACGATAGTTGTACGTCGCGGATGTGCCGGTTCCTTCCGGCCGTTCCAGCAATTGGTTGGCGACGTAGAAGCGGATCGACCGTGCACTCGGCGCGGCGCGGGCCGATGCATTCGTTGGCCGAACGCCGGCTGCATCGACGAGACCTGTCACCTGGGCCGCGAGGCCTCGGGCATTCCATGGTGCCTGGCGCGCGTACGCCCGGAGGAGAGCGATCGGGGAATCGGACATCAGACCGGGTGCGCCGGGGGAAGAGTCAGCGTCAGCGTCGCGCCGAAACCATCGGCGCTGTCGAGTGTGATCGTTCCCCCGTGCTCGCTCACGACGCGATGTGCGACAGCGAGTCCGATGCCGGCGTGACCCGGCTTCGTGGTAAAGAGCAACTCGAACGCGTGCAGCAAAGCATCAGGCGAGACGGCCAGTCCCTCGTTGTGCAGCTGTGAGCGCCACGTGCCGTCGTCGGACGTCGTCGACGTGATTCTCAGATCACTGCCCTCGGGGGCTGCTTCGATCGCATTGGCAAGCGTGTTTGCCCAGGCTTGGCCGAGTTGCTCGGCGTCGATTCCGCACGAGGCTCGTCGTTGCGCGGGCGAGTGATGCATGAGTAGTGCTTTGCTCTCGAGAGCACCGCGATGCCCATCGATGATGCTAGCCCAGAGGTCGTCGGGATCACCAGGCACGAGGCGGACGGGGGCCGGACGGCCGTAGTCGATGAGCGATGCGACCAGCGCGTTCAACCGTTCCGCCTCACGCAAGATGCGGCCGATGTTCTTGTCGACGAGCGGATCATCGGTGACGCGATAGCGAAGGAGCTGGGCGGCTGACGCGATGGCGAACACCGGAGTGCGCAGCTCTTGAGCGATCGCCGTCGCGACGTTCTGCGAAACTTTCACGCGCTCACGATGGAGCGTGCGTGTCGTGATCGGCGTCTCGCGACGAAGCTCGGGCTCTGCGGCGGTCATGCTGGATATTAATAAATCAACGACAGCGGAACGTGCATGCCGACGCTCCGCTGCCGTTGGTAGTCTTCAGAGGTCCTTAGCGCCGCCCTGAGCGTGCGCTACTCTTTTTCCCGCTCTTCTTCGCGGCTTTTTTCGCGCTGCCCTTGGACCCACTCTTCTTCCCGGCGCTCTTGGTTGCTCCGCGCTTTGTGCTTCCCTTCTTTGCCGGCGCGCTCTTCGCGGCCTTCTTGGCGCTGGTCGTCTTGGCGCCTCCGCCTTTCTTTGCGGCACTCTTGCTCGGGGCGCTTTTCTTTCCCGCGGCCTTCTTCGCGGCAGGAGCCCTTGCTCCGTCGTTTTTCACCGCCTTCTTCGCCGCGGGCTGGCTTGCCGTGCTCTTGGCCGCCGATTTCGCTACGACTCCGGACATCGATGGTGTCTTAGCCGCTGGCGCAACCACCGCACTCGGCGCGGTTCCACCGATTGCCGCACCACCGCCGCTCGTCGGAGCCGTTTTCGCGCGCGGCGGACGGCCTGGACGACCAGGACGACGCGCGCCGCCAAAGACGTCGACTTCCTCTTCCTCCTCATCGATGGCTTCGACGGTCACCGGCTCCTCGTCCTCGTCGTCGACGTCGTCTGTGCTGTCCCAAAGGTCATCGCTGTCGTCCTTGTGGGTCATCCAGCCGCCATCTTCGTCGTCGTCGTCGTCGTAGGACGCGCCGCCACCGCCACCGCCACCGTATCCCAGATCATCGACGTCATCATCTCGATCGGAGAGGTGGTACTCCTCGTGCAACTCGTCACCTCGCGGCATGCTTGCCTCCTGAGGGTTATGTAATCAGAAAATCAATCAATGGCCGGCGCAGGATCAGCGAGCCGGCTGCACTTCACGTGCCGGTTACCGAATGGCACCGCACCGCACATCGTGCGACGCTTCTGCTCAACGCCTTAGTATACTGGGGCAGGTGCTTCGTCAAGATGACTTCGTATGTGTCTCACACGAACCAAGGAATTCGCATCATGCCGAAACTAGTCGTGCTTTTTTTCGGCGCCGAGAGCCCCGCGGTGACACTGGCCGAAGCGGCGACCGAGGGAGCGAAGGGCGTTCGGTTCACCGAGGTCGATCTGCGAAGCGGAGGGGCGCATGAGGCGACGACCACGCGTCGACACAAGCGACTGGAGTCATCCGCTCAGATTCGGGACTATGATGGTGTCATTCTCGCATGTCCCGCGGCGGGTGATATTCCCGCCGAATTAGCTGCGTTGCTCGACCAGCTGGAAGCCTCGCCGTCAGACGCACTCGCTAACACGGTGTTCGGAATCGTTGGAGGAGAAAACACGACACTGCCTGGACGCGTACTGCGGCTCGGCGGACTGCTTGTCGGGGCACCGGCCGCTGCCGTCGATCCGGAAACGCGTGCGCTCCGACTAGGAGCACGCGTCGCGACGGTTGTCGAGTGGGTGCGCCATGCCTCGAGTCACGAACACGGGCATCACGAGACCGACCGTCATCACCACGGTCATGATGAGCATGGGCATCATCGGGCCTAGAGGTGAATGGGGATTTGTGGGAATTGGGGTCAGACTCCATTAGTGCGAATTTGGAGTCTGCTACGGGCGTAAGCCGTCATTTTCCCGAATTGGAGTCTGACCCCATTTGCGCGAAATGGAGTCTGACCCCAATTGGCCCGTAGCGTTCGAAGCTTCAGTCCACGAACTCGACAGTGACGGGCTTAGTAATGATTCCAGCGTCCACGCCACGCTGAAGAAACTGCTTGACGGCTCGCCGACCGCGGTCGCCATAATCGAGCGTCCAGTCGTTCACGTACATGCCGACGAAAGCGTCCGCCTTGGACCGATCGAGCCCGCGCGCGTACTGCATCGCGTGGTCGAGGGCGCCTTTTCGGTGCTGCAGGCCGTATGCGATACTGTCACGTAAGTGGCGCGAAATCTTCTCCGTCAGATCGTCGCCCAGGTCTTTGCGAACAACATTGCCGCCAAGTGGGAGAGGCAGTCCGGTCTCGCCAAACCACCATTCGCCCATATCCTGGACGAGGTGGAGGCTCCGATCGCCGAAGGTCAGTTGGCCTTCGTGAATCAACAGGCCGAGGTCGACCTTGCCGTCAACGACGGCGTCTTCGATTTCGTCGAATGGTGTTACGACCGGCTCGAAGTTCGGCTCGAACAGCCGAAGCGCCAGATACGCGCTCGTCAGCATTCCGGGAATTGCCACTCGCTTGCCGCGAATATCGGCGCGCGTGAGCGGCTCGCGTGCGACCAGACGTGGCCCGTATCGATCGCCCATGGACGCTCCGTGGGGAAGCAGCGCATAGCGATCCGAGAGGTAGGCGTATGCGTGGATCGAAACGGCCGTGACCTCGAGCTCACCGCGCATGGCGCGTTGGTTCAGCGTCTCGATGTCCTGAAGCTCGTGGATGTACGTGAGACCCTCGGTATCGATCTTTCCCGAGGCGAGCGCGTAGAACATGAACGCGTCGTCCGAGTCCGGACTATGTGCGACGTGAATTGTGGTCATGGACGCTGGGCTTCGAGGGCGACCTCGATGTCGTTTTCGTGAGTGACGTACTCGGGGAGTTGCTTCGCGCGTTCGGCAGGCACAGCGGCGGCGAACTTGTTCCGGTAGGCGCGTTCCGCCGCGGCATCCTTTCGCATGTGCGCGGCATTCGCGGCGAGGATGAGACCGAGCAGGTGATTCGGGTTTTGCGCGAGAATGGTGTCGGCTTCGGCGCGGGCGAGTGTTTCGTCGCCCGAAACCGCCGCGATGCGGCCGACATCATACCGTTGGTCGAGATCGAGATTGCCCAGCATTTGATAGGCAGTGATCGCCATTGGAGCGAAGATCTGCACGCTGTCGGCGCGACCGCGCTCGTGGGCTCCCATCACGCGATTGTAGAGACGGACTGCTGCCTCGGCGGGCGAAAGATTGCTGATGTCCGGGGCTTGCCCGTTCCCGGTGGCCCCGGCAAATGGCGCTGCGCCGCTGGCGTCGGCGGCTGGAGGCGTCGAGGCATCGTCGGGCGTCCGGCCAAACCGTTGACCAGCCAGAAGTGCGACGAGTGCCACGAGCGCGACCGCGGCGAGCCCCCACGGGAGCGCGGTGGAAAAGCTGGCTTTGCTGTCGTTCCGAGCGTCGGATTGCGCATTCGCCGGCGTGCCGCAGCGATGGCAGAATTTGGCACCGGGCGTCAGGGAAGCGCCGCAGGCGGCGCACGCTGCTCCGGCGAGCGGCGAGCCGCAATTCGAGCAAAATTTTCCGGTCGCCGGTTTGCCGCAAGACGCGCAGATCGCGGTGGCGTTCGCTGGAGGAGGTGAAGCGGCAGAGGCCATGAAGCGAAAGCTACACGGCCTCTGCGCTCACGTCAGTGCGCGTGTCGGCCGCCGGGCTCGGAAATTTCTTCGACGGTTTTGCCGGCGCGATGCATGTTGTCGGTCTTTCGCAGGACGTCCGCCTGGGAGACGATGCCAACGAGCGATCCGCGTTCGTCGACGATGGGAATGCGCCGCACTTTTTCAGTGCGCATGGCGTCCATCACATGGTCGACGTCGTCGCCGAACGAGCATGTCGCGAGGTCGTCCGTGCTCATCACGTCGCGGACGCGGCACGATCCGTCTTTTCCATCGGCCACACACCGAATGGCGATGTCGCGATCGGTGACGATGCCGACCAACCGCTTGTCGGCGTTGGCGGCGACGACGGGTACGATGCCCACATCTTCGCGCTTCATTACTTGAGCTGCCTCGCGAACGGTCGCGTCCGGAGTCACGCAGCTCGGATCCTTGGTCATGATGTCCTGAATCTTCATTTTTCTTCTCCTCCTCCCCGATCGGTGAAGTGCAGAACATCGTTCGGCGCAAAGCGCATGCCCCGATTATCGTATCGCCGCTTTGCAACCAGCGCCGATTCACCTTAGCCTTTACGCGACTCAGGCACCGAGGCTCTTCTGCCGTCTCGCTCCCGTTCGCTCACGCCGGACACCGCCGGCGCATCGAAGAAGGACGTTCTCGAGCTCACCGAGAAGCTCAACGTCCGGTTCATGCGTCTTCAATTCACCGACATCTTGGGCGTCAACAAGAACGTCGAGATTCCGTCGTCGCAGTTCGAGAAGGCACTTGCTGGCGACATCATGTTCGACGGTTCGTCGATCGAGGGCTTCGTGCGGATCGAGGAATCGGACATGCTGCTCGCGCCCGATCTCGACACGTTTCTCGTCTTCCCGTGGGGCGATCCGGAGAGTCGCATCTGTCGTTTGATCTGCGACATCCGGACGCCGTCAGGCGAGCAGTTCGCCGGCGATCCGCGGGGGACGCTCAAGGCTGTGCTCGCGCGGGCGCGCGCGATGGGCTACACGATGAACGCCGGAATGGAAGCGGAATTTTTTCTGTTCAAGCCGAATGACTCCGGCGAAGCAAGCACGACGACGCACGACGTGGGCGGCTACTTCGATTTGGCGCCGGCCGATCTTGGCGAGGATGCGCGTCGTGCGATGGTGGATACGCTCGAGCGGATGGGGTTCGAGGTCGAAGCGGCGCACCACGAGGTCGCGCACGGACAGCATGAGATCGACTTTCGCTACGCCGATGCGCTGAAAACGGCCGACAACATTGCCACGTTCCGATTTGTCGTGAAGCACGTGGCGACGCAGTTCGGACTGCTCGCGTCGTTCATGCCGAAGCCGATCTTTGGCCAGAACGGCAGCGGCATGCATACGCATCAATCGCTATTCGCTGGCCGCGACAACGCATTCTGGGATCAGAACGCCGAGTGGGAGCTGTCGAAGACGGCGCTGCACTACGTTGGCGGACTGCTGCGGCACGCGCGAGGAATGTGCGCGATCACCAATCCGTTAGTGAACTCGTATAAGCGATTGGTGCCAGGGTACGAAGCGCCGGTGAATGTCGCGTGGTCGATGCGGAATCGCTCGCCGCTGATTCGCGTTCCAGAACGACGGGGACTCGGTACTCGCGTCGAGCTGCGGTCGCCGGACCCTGCGGCGAATCCATATCTCGCGCTCGCGGTCATGCTGGCGGCAGGCCTGGACGGCGTCGAAACGAGCGCCGATTTCCGCGAGCCGGTGAACGAGAACATCTGGGAGATGAGCTTCCGGGAAAAGCGACGTCTGCGCATCGACGACCTGCCGCATGATCTCAACGAAGCGCTCGACGAACTGGAGAAAGATGATGTGATCACGGGCGCGCTGGGCAAGCACATCACGTCGCATTTCGTCGAAGCGAAGCGGCAGGAGTGGCGCGACTACATCACGCAGGTGAGCGCGTGGGAGCTCGAGAGCTATCTCGCGAAGTACTGAGCTCACCGCTCGGGCTTGAGCACGACGGAGACAATCCCCACGACCTGATCGGTTGTAAGCCGCGCCATAGTCGGCGCAGCCTCGTCACCAGCGACGCGAATCTCGATTGGGCGATTGCGCGGCACGCCGCACGCGAGGAAGCGTCCGTCGCTGGCCAGAGTGCGCACGTTGCGCCTGATGATCGATCCCGGCGAATGCGCACCTGCAGCTTCGCCGATCCACGACACACTGACGGCGCGTCCGCTCAGCGGCTCGTCCCCTCGGCGGACGCTGCCGATGATCACTCCAGTGTCGTCGTTGAGCGATTTGGCGTCGTCGAGACACACCGCGCGTGCGGCATCGAGAGATGATTTGACTCGCACGTCGGTGGCCGGAGATGCGCTCGAGTCGACGTCGATGCGGACCCGCGTGCGAGCAGCGCCGAGGACGTCGAGCTCGGGAGTCGTCACTTCGATGAGATATGCGCCCGGAAGCAGATCGTCGATGGCGGCGTGTCCAAGCGAGTCCGCGAGGACGAAGCGTCGCTGGCTCCCGACGAGAACGACCGCTGAGTGTCCGGCTGGAAGGTCGGCCCGCGCATTCGCACTCGTGACGTGCACTTCAACCGAACGCGTGCCGCGAGACCACACCAGCGTACCGTCGCGGCTGACATCGCGCAGCGTCCCGCCGCTGACATGGAGCTCGTCGATCACCGCGTGGCGGTGAAGGATTCCGACGGGCCCGCCGATGCGAAGCAGGGCAGGGGATGAACCTTGTTCCGACGCAACGTGCGCAACGGGCACGCGAATCGCCCAATCGGTGACAACCCAAGCGCCCGTCGACAAGCGCGCGAAGCCGACATGACCGCCAGCGGCGGAGTCGGCGCCGGCCATGGGCAGGTCGAGATTCACATAGTTGAAATCGAGCGAACGCAGCTCGTGCGTCCGTCGATCGAGCCACAACGTGCCACGGATCTCGACGTGCTTTGCTCTCGAGGCCGGATCAAATTCGACGGCGATCAGCGGATCAGCGTCGCCTCGCTGCACGCCGACGCGGAAGCAGTGGGTTGCGACGAAATATTCGGACAACAGGGTTTCGATGTCGGGCGCGATAAACGTTGCGCTGTCCCGCCGCTCGACGACGTAGCCATTGCGCTGCAAGCGCTCGGGCGAAGCGCTCACCCACGAATGCGTGTCGTAGATGGCCGCTTCCTTCAGATCGACGTCGAGCAGCTCGCGCGTCTTGAAGTCATAGATGCGCGTATAGTCTGTGAGATCGAATCGATACTTTGCGTCGTCGCGCGTAATGGCAGTCGCGAGCAACGCGGTCTGTGCGTCCTCCCATAGTGCAGTGAGAGCGAGCCCGGAATCCGGTCGAACGGCGCACTGCGTCTGCTCGTGGGTGGTGACCGCTGGGAGATCGAGCGGCAGATCGACCATCTGGATCGCAATGGTCGTATCACCGGCAAGACTGAATGGCGCGGACGTCATCGGACGAAAGCCGATGCGCAGCGCACGAATCTGGTAGCGCCCGCGCATCGGCGCATAGAGGACGTAGTCGCCGTGCTCGTCCGCGAGCGTACGCGCCGCGATCGCGTTCGCGCTGTCGATCAGCAGCAGAACTGTCCCCGCAATTCCGTCGTTGATCGCGCGCGAATGCACTGATCCGCGCACCACCTGTCCGGTCGCTGACCCGACCAGCGTCATCAGCAACCCACAAGCAAGCAGCGGGACGCGCAGAGTCGAATGAAGCGCGCGATGCCGCAAATGACGAAGATGGGGCCGACCACGGTGCATGCGCACGATCGAGCAGTCCTCGCAGTGGTCGTGACGTCCTGGAAGATTCGAGCCGCGTTCTGATTCAGCAAGCGCGGGGCGCACGCGTGATCGACGCTTATAATTCTGCCGTGACCTCGCTTCCGGTCCGAGGCATCGGCGTCCATGAACAGGCACAACAATCATTAACGGCACCCCCGAAACCGCGAGCTAATGAGTATATCCGTCCGCGATGCAACGTCCGACGACGCCGAGGCGATCGCCCGGTTATGCGCGCAACTTGGGTATCCGGTAGAATCTCGTATCGTGCCCGGCCGGCTGGCCCGCTTGGAATCCGATCCGAACGCTCGTTCACTCGTGGCGGAATCAGCCAGCGGCGTCGCCGGCCTGGCTACTGTCCATTTGCGATTCACACTGAATCACGAGGCGCCGATTGCGCAGCTGACGCTGCTCGTCGTCGACGAAGCGCATCGCACACAGGGAGTCGGTCGCGCGCTGGTGAACGCGGCCGAGGAGTGGTCGCGCTCGCGGGGTGCCAAACGGTTCGTGGTGACGACCGCGCTTCGGCGTGCCGACGCGCACGCATTCTATGAGAAGCTCGAGTTCAAACACACTGGACGCCGCTACGGAAAAGACTTCTCTTAACCACTTCCCATGATGGACGTATCGATGATGCGACTCGACAGGCGGGCAGCGCGGCTTCTCTCGCTCGCTGCAATCGCCGTTGCCATTGTTGCCGCGAGAGCTCCAACGCCAACCTACGAGGTCTACGCCATTCGGTACGCGACGATTCCGGCGTTTCGCGCATCCGGCCTCATCGCCGGCGCGGACACGAGTCGCCGGCTCGACATCGCCATGATGGTCTGGCTACTCAAAGGTTCTGATGGCCGCAAGGTTCTGGTCGATGCCGGGTTCCATCGCGACGATTTCGTGCAACGGTGGCACCCCACAGGGTTCGTGACTCCGAGCGAGGCCGTAGCTCGCGCGGGCGTCAAACCGGATGAGATCACGGATCTGATCATCTCGCACGTTCACTGGGACCATCTCGACGGGCTCGATCTCTTCCCGAAGGCGCGCGTGTGGATTCAGCGCGAGGAGTTCGACTACTACCTCGATTCGGCCGGCACGGTGAAGAACCGCTCGATCGACGCGGGAGACGCGAAGCTGTTGGCGCAGGCAGCACGCGAAGGCCGAGTGACGCTCATCGACGGCGACGCGAAGGAAATTATTCCGGGAATCACCGTCTATACGGGCGGCAAGCATACGTTCGCGTCGCAGTTCGCCACGGTGCACGCAACGGTCGGAACGATCGTCGTCGCCTCAGACAACATGTACTTGTACGAAAATCTCACTCGCCACGTGCCGATCGCGCAGACGCTCGACTCCGCCTCGAACTTGAGAACGCAGGCCCGCATGGTGACGCTCGCGTCCGACCCGCGACTGATCGTGCCTGGTCACGACCCGGAGGTCTTCGTGCGATTTCCAACGCCTGGCAACGGCGTCGCGCGGATTCAGTAGACGCCCAAGTCTTTGCCAGAAACGACGACGCCTTTGTAGCGCGTGTGTACTTCCCGCAGCAGCGCGGCGTCAGCGATGCCGCTCGGGAGTTGGTGGTAGAGCACGAGCAGTTTTGGTCGGGCCTTGGTGGCGATGTCGCCGAGCTCGTATCCCGGCGTGTGGTACGCGCGATGATATGCCTGCCACTCAGCTGTGCGCCCCTTGAGAGACTCTGACGAGATGACCTCGTGTACGAGCACGTCGCATCCGCCGCAGGCTCGTGCGACCGCGTCAGTCGGCGATGTATCGCCTGAGATGACGATGACGCGATCCGGGGTTTGGAACCGATAGCCATAGGCGTGCGGCCATTTGCCATGTGCAACCTCGAAAGCCGTAACGGTGACCAGGCTGTCGCGATAAACGACGCCCGCTGGGACATCATGGCCTTTTCCGCCGTAACCCGTCTTGTTCGACGGCTCGCCACCGTGGAGTCGAATGTCGATGTCCTGCGCGTAGGCCGCCTCGAGGTGGTCGACCATCGCCGCCGTTCCCGGTGGGCCGTACACCGCGAGCGGAATGGTTCGCCCAAGCACCCACGGCGAGAGCATCAAGTCAGGTAGTCCGACGGTGTGATCCGAGTGCAGGTGTGTGAGGAACGCGATGCGCAGACTGCTCATAGGAATCTTGGCGGCCGCTGCTCGGCGCACGATTCCGGGGCCAGCATCGACGATGTACGTATTGCTGTCGACGACGATCGCGACGGCCGGCCCTGAGCGCGCGGGGTCAGCGTTGGGCGTGCCGGTGCCGAGCAGAATGACGTGCGTGCGAACCAGAGGCGCGGGCACGCCTAGGCGCGGCTCGGGGAGCAGCAGTGTCGCGAAGGAGAGACTGATCGCGAGCCGCAGTCCGGACGGAGGCGGAATCACGGAGGCGGAATCATAGAGCGCAAGAGGCGATGTCTAGACAGTCGCCTCGGCCCGCGGCTCGCGTTCGCTGTCACGGCTGGCGGCCGTTGCAGCCGGACCGTCGGCGCGCGGAAGCACGAGCGTGAACATGGACCCTCGGCCTACCTCGCTCTGCACCATGAGCTCGCCATGCATTGCGGTGGCAAGCTCGCGGCTGATCGCGAGGCCAAGTCCAACCCCGTCGTCTGGGCGGTTGAGCGCACGCTCTCCTTGGACGAATGGCTCGAAGATATAGGTGATCCGGTCGGCGGGAATTCCGCGGCCCGTATCGCGAACGTGAATGCGCACACGTGAAGAATCGAAATCACAGGCGAGCAAGACCGCGCCACCGTCGGGCGTGTACTTGATCGCGTTGCCCAACAGATTGAGCAGCACCTGTGAGAGCCGATCGGTGTCCGCGCGCACGTAAAGCCCGGTTGGGCATGGCCGGTAGGTGAATTTCAGCGCTCTCGACTGCAACTGTGGCGCGATGAGTGTTTCCAAATTCGCGAGCGCGTCGTGTACAGCAACGTCGCGGATGTCGTACTGAATGCGGCCGGCGTCGATCCGCGCGAAGCTCAAGAGATCGGTGATCAGGGTCAGCAGATGCGCCTGGTTCCGGTCGATCCGCTCGAGCGCATTGCGCTGGCCGTCATTCAGGGGGCCGTGGATGCCCATCGACAGGAGCTGCGCGTAACCGCCGATGGCGTTGAGCGGTGTGCGGAGCTCGTGGCTCATCATTGCCAAGAAATCGCTTTTCGATCGGTTGGCCTCCTCGGCTTCCTGGCGCGCCGTGTCGGCTTCGGTGGCCCGCTTCTCGAGCTCGGCGCGCGCCGCCATCATCTCTTTCGACATCGCGGCGAACGAGGCGGCGAGTCGTCCGATCTCGTCGGATCCACTCGCGACGACCGGACTGTAGGTTCCACGCGATACCGACTCCGCAGCACCGGCGAGCTGGACCAACGGTCGCGTGATTCGGCGTCCCACGATCCACGACAGGAGGCCGCCGACGAGAACGACCAGGACGCTCAATCCGGCGAGTAAGCGAATGGCGCTGTAGACGCGCGGGCCCATGATGGCTGCTTCCGATGCTTCGATGACCGCGACCCACGGCGCGCCGACGATCGGGGTCTCCTCGGCGAACATTCGAACTGCGTTAGGTCGAATATGAATCGCGCCGCGGGACGAGCTGTCGCCTTGCACGGGGGGCGTGGTCGCCGAGTCCGGAGCGGCTACCCAAAGCGAGCCGTTGGCGTTCCGCAGATAGAGGTCGACATCTTCGCGCATGAACTCGCGAACCGTGCGGACGTACTCGCGTTGTTCCGCGAGGTAGCGCGGCTGCACGATGTAGCCAATCGGAGTGCGATTGACGACGACCGGCGCAATCGCCCAATAACGCACGCGCGAGCCGCTTTGCTCGAGTGGGGAAAATCGAACGGAATCAGGCGGCGATTGCGCGGTCGCGGCCGTGTCAGAAGAAATGATTCGGGAGAATCGATCGCCGGTCGGCAATTCAGGACCGACGACCAAAATCCTGCGGCCACGTGCGTTCCACAGCTCCACGGGACGCGTGGTGTCGCCCGGCGTCATGAGATGACCAAGCGCCGCGCGGGCAGCAGCGATGTCGTAATTCGCAGTTGATTGCGGCGCCGCCGCGATGCGTCGGACCGATTCGTCCTGCGCTACTTCGGCGAGCTGGGCACTCCGTTGCTTGAGTGAGCCGGCGACGTCGCGCGCGATCTCACCGATCGCGTGCCCCAGACGATCGCGCCAAATACCCTCGGACCGTTGCCTCAGCACGAAATACGCGGAGAACAGCAACGCTGCGAGCGCCGCGGCGATGCCGCAGGTCATGACGAGCGGAAGCTTCCACTCGAGCGACAGCGTGCGACGCGATTCGTCGGACACGGGTGGGGGAACGGCCATCCTGCATGAAGTTACTGGCCGCCCGATGGGTGACAAGCGGCGGCGTCATGATAGCGCGAAGGCGTTAGACCGTTTGTGCGCTGCGTTACAAAGCCGGCGTCTATCCGACGAACTCACTCATGAAGATCACCGTCCTTCCCCCGCTGGTCGACGGGGCGGGGCGCATTTTGTCGTCGAACGTGACCCAGGTTGAAAGCGGTGCTGAGTAAGGCGATATGAGAGAATGCTTGTGGGAAGTTCCCGACCTGTCGCTTGAGCGCCGGATCATACTCCTCGGAGAGGAGGCCGACGTCGTTTCGGAGGTCGAGCAGCCGCCGAAATACACGGAGCGCGTCGTCCTGTCTGCCGAGCAAGAGATAATTGTCGGCCAGCCAGAAGCTGCAGGCGAGAAATGCCCCTTCGCCTTCTGGCAGTCCGTCGTCGGTGGCAGCGCTGTCATATCGAAGCACGAATCCATCGACGACGAGCCGCTTCTCGACCGCCTCGACCGTGCCGCGAATACGCGGGTCGGTTGCCGGGAGAAACCCGACGAGCGGCAGGAGCAGCGTGCCTGCGTCGATCAATTTCGAGCCGTACGCCTGGACGAACGAATTCAGCTCCGGATCGAACGCTTTCTCGCAGACGTCGGTGTGTATTTGGTCGCGAAGCGCGCGCCACTGGTCGAGCGGCCCATCGAGATGAAATTGCTCGACGCTTTTCACGGCGCGATCGATCGCTACCCACGCCATGACCTTGGAGTGGGTAAAGTGTTGTGGCGCGCCGCGGGTTTCCCAAATCCCTTGGTCCGGTTGCTGCCAAACTCCTTCGAGCTGTTTAATGAGCGCCCTTTCGAGTGCCCAGGCATCGGCACTTTCGGGGATCTTTCCCAAGCGCGCCTGATGCAGGGCGTCCATCACTTCGCCATAGACGTCGAGCTGGAGCTGCTCATGGGCCGCGTTGCCGACGCGGACGGGCTTTGAGCCTTCGTAGCCCGGCAACCAGGAGATCTCCCACTCGCGAAGCAACCGCTCGCCGCCGAGGCCGTACATGATCTGCACTTGGTCAGGGCTGCCGGCCGCCGCGCGCAACAACCAGTCGCGCCAGGCGGCGGCTTCTCGGAAGTAGCCGCCGTCCATCAGCGCGAGCAGCGTCAAGGTCGCATCGCGCAACCAACAAAACCGGTAGTCCCAATTGCGAACGCCGCCTACCTGTTCGGGGAGGGACGTCGTCGGCGCCGCGACGATTCCGCCGGTCGGTCGGAAGGTGAGCGCCTTGAGCGTGAGCAGCGATCGAATTACGGGCTCGCGCCATTGGCCGCGGTAAGTGCACTGCGCCGCCCAATGGGTCCAAAACTGCTCGGTGACCTCGAGTGCTTTGACGGGATCGACCGTCTGCGGCGGCCTTAGGTGCGACGGTCCCCACGTCATGACGAACGACACCTGTTCGCCTTCGGCGACAGCGAAGTCGCTCACGGTGGTGAATCCCTCACCGTGCAACGGCACGTCGCCGCGAATGACGATCATGTCCGGCCCCGCGATCGCGCGCAGCGTGCCGTCGTCGAGACGGCTGACCCACGGAATGACGGAGCCATAATCGAACCGAAGAACAATCTGCGTTTGCATCGCGACGCGCCCGCGCTTGCCGACGATCGTGCGAACGATGTTCGACTTGCCGTCGCGTTGCGGCATGAAGTCGATGACGACGACGCTGCCCTCCGCCGTCTCGAACTCCGTCTCGAGAATCAACGTGTCGTCGCGATAGCGGCGCGTGACGCGTGTGTTCGGATCCGCTGGCGCGATGCGCCAGCGCCCATGATCGGGGCTGCCCAGCAGTGCGGCAAAGCAGGCCGGAGAATCGAACCGCGGCCAGCAGAGCCAATCGATGGAGCCATCGCGTGAGACGAGGGCGGCGGTCTCGCAATCACCGATGATTGCGTAGTCCTCGATGCGCGCCATTCAGTCGATCAACTCGCGCACGTTGCCGCTGCACGGCGTCCAGCGGCGGGCGATGGGGCGCTGGCCGCCTTCCGCGGCCAGATGTTGTCGCTCGGGTCGTGGTCGGGAAAGCGACACCGCGGATCGAGCGTCACCTGGACGATTTTTCGTCCGCCGAAATCGAGATCGATCGTGAACGTTCGGCTGCCGGCGAACCAGACGTCGACGGGGAAGGTCACCGTCGCGGTGTCGCCCACGACCGCACTATTCGGGTGCCGCTTGATAGGCGTCCCGCCCGGCGCGAATACGACCTTCAGAATTACCGGTGCGGGCATCTGGCCGTCCTGACGCACGGTGACCAGCGCATGAGTGCCATTGATCGCGACTCGCTCGAGCGATTCGTCGACCGATTCCGTCGTGAAAAGCCAATAGTACCAGAACCAACCGAGGTTCTGATGCAGCGCGTTACTCATGAAAAACGCGTAGTCCCACGGCGACGGATGCTTGAATCGCCAAGCTCTCGCGTATTCGCGCTGCGCGCGTTGCACGGCTGAATCGCCGACGATGCCGCCGAGCATCGACAGCATGAGCGGCGTCTTGTCGTATGCTTGGAAGCCGTATAGCGGACCTCCGTAATTCGAATCCCACATCAGCGGCGGCTCGTGCTCGTCGCCGCTCACGCGGCCGTACGATTGACCCAGCCCATCCAGGTTCGGCGCGCGATGCGCGGCGTCGGCGCCGGACAGAATGTTCATGTATTGGTTGAAGCCCTCATCCATCCATCCGTACCACGTTTCGTTTCCGCTGACCATCATCGGCCACCACTGGTGACCCGTCTCGTGATCGGCCGGGCCGTCGTTCGACATCACGAGCATTGGATATTCCATGCCGTTGTCCGGACCGTCGACCATGGTGTGCTGGGGAAATGCGTCGGGCATCCAGAGCGACGAGTAGAACTCGAGGGCGTGCCGGAGAATGGGACCGGCGTGTGCGAACTGTGGTGCACGCCCGGGCAGGTGGTAGACATTGACTGGAATCGGTCCGCGGCCGGGAATGGTCGCGCGCGTTGCTTCCCAGACGAAATTCTTCGCGGTCGCCCACGCGAAATCGTTGACGGTATCAGCGACGAAATGCCATGTGAGGCGATCACCCGCCGCGGTGGCTCGGCCCGGGCCCGTTTCGTCGGCGCCCACGATGGCGCGGGTCGAATCCGATTCGAGGACGTGAGTCAACCGCTCGCGCGCGGTCGGCGTTAACACCTCTTGAGGATTTCGTAGTACTCCGGTCGCGCCGATGATCCATCCGGCCGGAACATCGAGCGTGACGTCGAAGTGCCCGAAGTTGTTATAGAACTCCGACGGTCCGAGATAGGGATCGGTGTCCCAGCCGCGCAAATCGTCGTAGACGGCGACTCGCGGATACCATTGCGCGACCTGATACAGCGTGTCGCCCCAACGATAGGTCATGCGATGCCCGGACCCATTACCGCCGGCGAGCTTGTAATGCCACTCGACGTCGATCGTCGCCGTGGCCTTCGGCGCGATGGGTGTCGGCAATCCGATCCGTGCCGATGTCGTGTGCAACCCAGTAATACTCGGGCCCGAGCCGCCGTTATCACGACCATTTGGCGGCGCGGTCATGTCGACGTCCGCGCCATTCACGGCGAGGCGGGTAATGACAAATCCCTCATGGATCTCCGCCGGCACCGACGACCCGCGCGGAACATCGGGGCGAAAAATGTTCTGATCGAGCCGCATTCGGATCGATGACAGTGCCGAATCACTGGTGTTGCGCAGCTTGATGGTCTCGCGGCCCGTAAGCGTGGACGTCGCGGGATCGAGCCGTGCCGCGATGGTATAATCCATCCACAGCTGCCAGTAGTTCCGGCCCGGACGACCCGTCGAGTCGCGCGTCCCGGCCGCAAACGCTCGGCGAATGGTATTCGTGAGCGGAATGTCTCGACGAACTGCGCGCGCAGGGAGCGGCGCGGTCTTTTGTGTCGTTTGCGCCCGCATCGGCGCGAAGGGCACTGCGATCAGGGACATGAACAGCGCGACAAACGCTCGATGAATCATCCCGGCTCCAGAATGCAATTTTTCATAGTCGAAACTTGATGGCGCGAACGAGACATACTACATCCCATGCCACCATGAAACCAACCTTCTTCAAATCGGGTGCCGAATTTCGGGGATGGCTCGAGCGACACCATCGCGATGCGGCAGAATTGTTGCTCGGGTTCCACAAGAAGGTTTCAGGGAAGCCAGGCATCAGCTATCAAGACGCTTTGGACGAGGCCCTGGCGTTCGGTTGGATCGACGGCGTGCGCCGCTCGCTCGACTCGGACAGCTACACGATTCGGTTCACACCGCGAAAGGCGCGGAGCATCTGGAGTGCAGTAAACATCAAACGAGTCGGTGAGTTGATGGCCGCCGCCCGCATGACTGAAGCGGGCCTCGCGGCGTTCGCCAAGCGTGACGAGAACCGTTCGGCGATCTATGCCTATGAGCGCAAGGCCGCGGAACTCGATGCCGGCTCAGTGAAGCAGTTCAAGGCCGACAAGAAAGCGTGGACGTTTTTCTGCGCGCAGGCCCCGTGGTATCGGCGGACGTCGACGTATTGGGTGGTCAGCGCGAAGCGACCCGAGACACGTGCGCGGCGATTGGGGATCCTCGTCGCGTACTCGCACGACGAGGAGCGCCTGCCACAACTCACGCCGCCCCGCAAACTTCCACCGGCAAAATGATCACGGCGGCGGCGGCGCAGTCTGGCGCTACGGTGTAGCCCGTGCGCCCGATCCCGGCTTGGGACCGAGCTCGTATTCCTTAGGGGGATCGACGCCGAGCAGGTTCTTCACAAAGTAGTCCCAGCGACGCCGCGTCATGTAGTTCGACTCGTTGCCATAGCCGTGCGGCTGATTCGGCAACATGAGCAAATCGAAATCCTTATTCGCCTTGATGAGGGCGTCCACGACGAGCAGCGTGTTCGTCGGCGGTACGTTGTTGTCCATTGTGCCGTGCGCGAGCAGCAGCTTGCCCTTGAGATTCTTCGCGAGATTCTGGTTGGCCTGGTCATCATAATTCGAATGCCCGTCGGCCGTTTTTTCCTCGAGGCCTTGATATCGTTCGCCCCAGTCGTCTTCGTATTCGCGATTGTCGTGATTTCCCGATTCAGAGATGCCGACCTTGAAGAAATCGGGGTATCGGAACATGGCATCAGCGGTGGCGAATCCGCCGCCCGAGTGGCCGTAAATCCCCGCGCGATCGAGGTCGATCCACCGATAGCGACGGGCGAGCTCCTTCATGCCAGCGATTTGGTCGGGTAGCGTGTTGTCGCCCATGTTGCCGTAATAGGCGTCGTGGAACGCCTTCGATCGCCACGGCGTCCCCATCCCGTCGATCTCGACGACGACAAACCCCAACTCTGCGAGCGCTTGCGCGTCACCGCGGGCGGGTGAGAATGACCGACCGCCGACCGATCCCGTTTGCGGCCCCGGATAAATGTGATTGATGATCGGGTACTTCTTCGCCGAGTCGAGGTTGGTGGGGACGTACATGAGACCATAGAGATCCGTCTTGCCGTCGCGTGCTTTGACGGTGATCGGAACGGGCGGCTTCCATCCGGTCGCGAGCAAGCGCGAGACGTCGGCTTTCTCCAATGCGACGACCATTTTCCCATTGGCGTCGCGCACGACGGCCGTTGGTGGAACGTCGGGACGCGAATAGGAATCGACGAAAAAGCGCCCGGACGGTGACAGCGACACATCATGATCTGCGTCTTCTGGTGTGAGGAGCGTGAGCCCTTTTCCGTCCATTCCAATCTTATAAAGATGTCGGAAGTACGGATCGCGGCCAGTTTCCTTGCCGACACCCTGGAAGTACAGCATGCGCGCTTTCTCATCGATCCGGAGCAGTTGCGTGACGTTGCCTTGGCCGGTCGTGATCGGGTGCTCGAGCTTCCCGGTTGTGAGATCGTAGAGGTAGAGCTGTCCCCAATTGTCGCGCTCCGAGAACCAAATCACTTCGTTCGAGGCCGGCAGCACGTGCCAATTGACGCGGCCGTTCCCCGACTCGAACTGCGTCTTGACCGTCTCCTCGAGCACATCGCGAATGACGCCGGTGTTCACGTCCGCGACGCGAAGCACCTCGTGCTTGTGATCGCGCGAGGTCGAGACGAAGGCGAGGTGCGAGCCATCCGGATACCATTCGACGTCCGCCCAGTCACCGCCGCGACACGCGATGTGATCGCAGAGCGTCGAGCGATGCTGATCGGGCGGCATCTGCAGTCGAATCATGCGTGGGGCGTCGGTGCTGACGTCGATGATGACCCGCTGGATCGTCGGAATGATGCTGTCGCCTGGAAGCGGATACTTCCACGCTCGCATTTCCGGATGGCCGACTCGCGTGTTGACCAGATACATGTCGCCGACGTTCCGCTGATCCTGCTGGAACGTGGCGATCTTCTTCGAGTCGGGCGACCATACCAGAATTGCGCGATCGCTATTCGTCCAGCCGGCGTTATCGGTGGCGTAGCCAAAATCCTTGACGCCGTCGTGGGTGAGCTGGATTTCGCGATTGGTGGCGACATCGCGCATCCACAAATTCCAATCGCGGATGAACGCGGCGCGCTTGCCGTCGGGCGACAGCGTCTCGGGCGCGCGTGTCGAACCACCGCGACCGCCGCCACGCCCACCGCGCCCTCCACGGCCGCCGGCATTGGCGCGCTCTCGGTCGTCGACCGCGGCACCACAGCGCGACGTCTCGACGTCGCAGCTCACGGTGCGCCCGCCGACCGTCACGTTGATCATACGACCGCCGGCAGCGAACTCGAACTGCGTGCTCGCTTGCCGCATCGCGTCGGGCGTTGCTTGCGTCGCTGCCGCAATCGCACTGGCGAGCGCGGGTTCGGCCAGCAAATCGGTTCGTGTCTTGCGGGTCGGATCGACCACCACGAACTCGACGCCCTTCGGTGTGACATTCCTATACCAAAAACGCTCATTCGCAAGCCAGCTTGGCCGAACGGCGTTTTCAAACACCAATGGTGTGGTGTTGTAGCCCATATACCGCTCTGCCCGCGCGTAATCGGCGCTGGTCATGGCGCGTTGTTGCGCGAGAGCCGGCGCGGCGATGGCAATGGTCGCCGCGAAGACAAGACCACAACGCATATGCCTCCTCGAATGCATGCGAAAGTCAGCGCTGAAGTTCGCCAGCGGCGCGCGGTGTGGCAACTGGGACGGAAACGAAACGGCCCCGGCGTTCGAACAGCGAACGCCGGGGCCGCAATCCCACAACCCTCGATCTCAGTGCGGCGCGACCGTCGTCCGGGCGACGATCTGCATCCCCGTGGTCAGGTTCGCCAACAACACGAGCTCCGATGTCGACGTAGTAAGCAACCCGGCGTCGACTAGCGCTTTGCGATCAAAATGCAGCGCGATGCGCTTGCCGTCCTGCAGATCCGCCATGAAGCGCCCGCCACGTCGAGTGACGCCGACGGTGCCGATGCGCACCGAGGAGACGTCGATCAGCGAAATGTCGACGCTGGCATCGGCCACCAGCGTGATCTTGACATCCCCATTCCCTTGGTCGTTGACGTTGATCGCGTCAGGCCCGCCCTCAGCGGCAACGGTTCGACGGGCGACGTTCACGCTCAGTGCGCGCGAGCCTGTCGCACCGTCTTTGTCCGTGACGCTCAGTGTGATCGTGTATGCACCGGCCGTGAGGTATGCCTGACTTCCGGTGACGGTCGCCCCAGACGCGTTCAGTGTGCCGGGCACTGTAGTCCCGTTCCCCCAATCCAGGACCGAGTGCCACGGCGCGTCTGCGCCTGGATCGGTGAAGCTGCCACTCACACCGACCGATTCGCCAGAGACAATCGACAACGGTGTCGTATTGGTCAGCGACACGGTTGGCGTGACGTTCGCCACGGACACGTTTTGCGTCGCCATCTTCTGCCAACCAAAGGCATCGCTCACGAGAAGCGTCGCCGTGAATGCGCCGTTGTCCGCAAAGGATTTCGTTACGACCTTGCCCGACGCCTGGCTACCGTCGCTGAAATGCCAGACGTAGCTCAGCGCCTCGGTGCGACCGAGATCCGTGCGCCCGATGTCGGGGTCTGTGCTCGCCGATGCGTCGAACGTGATCGATGCGCCCTCATTGAGTGCGCCCGACACCGAGAACTGTGCAACAGGCGGATGATCGCCTGCCTCGACGGCGTCTTGGAAGGCAACGGGAAGAAGCGAGAGAAAGTCATAACCTGTGGCGCTCTCGATCTTATCCACTGTTGTCAGGTACTTCTGCCAAGGATCATTCCGGACACCGGCGACGTTCGGCATGTTGACGGCAAGCACCGTCACACCGGCGACGTCGTCCCACGTTTGAATGGTGCCGTGCGTGAATGGCACACCACCGTTTCGCGGCCCGATGATCGCAACCTTCCACGTGCTATCGGGGATCGCGACCTTGCCCTCGTTTTTGAGAAACGTGAGGCCATGCGATTTGCTGTACAGCGGCCCGGTGACGATGTAGACCGCGCGACCGCCCTTCGTTGCTGAATCGCCCAGTGCGTTCTCGAACTGTGCCCAAACACCCTGGTTCAGATCGGCCATCTGCGGCACAATGTTCGTGAGATAGAACGTCGTCGCATTGTCGACGTTCGCGACGGTTCTGTCGGCCGAGCGCGCCATGTGACCGCGATCGAACCCGCCGTTGGTGTAGTCGGAGGTGAAGATCTGCTTGTCCGCCGGCAGCAATTGGTCGGCGGTGAAGCAGTTGCAGCGATCTTGTCCGACCACGATTTGTCGCGAGTCGAGCTCATACGAAACCCAGTTCGGCGTGCCGCGGGATTCGTTGTATGAGATCGTGTATTGCGGCCGCACGATCAATAGATCGTTCGGGTTCGATGGCGCGGCGGGCGTGGGATCGCCGAATTCGTCGTTCTTTGCGTAGATCGATAGCGGCGCCGAAACCGGCGTCTCGATGAAAATGACGTGCGTGACGAAGCTGAATGACGCGCCACCGCCGATCGGCGTCGCCGTGATACGAAATCCCGGTCGCGTCACTCCGTCGGCCGGTGCCGCGACCCCCGTCACGATTCCTGTATTCTCCACCGTGGCGATCGTCGCGATCTGCGGGTCGACCGCCTCGAAGGTGAACGTCGCCGGGATGATCGTTCCACCCGAGGACACGCGCGCTGTCGCGAACATCTGCGTCTGAAATCCGGGTGGGAAACTCGTCGACGAACTGCTGATGTCGATGAATCCAATTGCTGGCGCGGTAACCGTGACCTGAGCCGTTCCTATCTTCGTGATACCGTTGTCGACAGCGGTCGCGGTAATGGTGACTGCTGCCGCGCTCGCGAGCACGCCGCTGACTTTGCCCGTCTGGTCGACCGTCGCGACGGCCGTGTTGCTCGACGACCAGGTGACCGTCGCGGTCGACACGGTCTGATTGTTGGCGTCCTGCGGCGTCGCGGCGAGCTGGATCGTGCCGCCCGGTATGACCGTTGACGGGCCAGCCACGAGCACGTGATCCAATGGACCAACCGGCAACGCTCCCGGGCAGGGATGAATTGGCGTCGCGTTGTTGCGTGGATTGGGAGCGCCAGCCGCGAAATCGGCGGAGAGATCGCCGGTATACGCGCACCCCTGACTGCCGCGAATCGCGGCTGTGGTATTGCTCAATGTCGCGGTCGTCTTGAACCCACAGTCGCTCGCCGCCGTGCCGAAGCTGACCTGATCGACGAACGCCGTCGGACAAGCGCCAGTGAGCGCAGTGGTCGATGAAACGAGCGAGACTTTTCCCGCTGTCGCGCTCATCGCGATCGTGCCGGTGGCGTTCGGCGTTGGCAGGGCAGTCGTGCCACCTGAGCCGGCCGACTCTTGCACCAGATAGTATCCGCCTGCCGGAATGCTGCCCGACAGATTCGTGACCTGCCAACTAGTGCCGGCCGCGGAGGCGTACTGCACGCTCCAACCAGTGAGCGAAACGGACTGACTGCCGGGATTGAACAACTCGACGAAATCGTTCGTGAAAGTCGCCCCCGAGTTTCCGCCCCCGCCATATAGCTGGCTGATCACTACCGATGGCGTCGAGGCCGACACGGTATGTAGCGCCGAGCGGGGCGAGAGTGGCGAGGACGAGGCTGGGGACGTCGGTCGTTCGGTACAGGAAAGGATACTTGTTCCGAACAAAAGGCTTATCGCAGCACGTACTACTCGGTGTCGCATGTCGGCGGATTTCCTCTTAGATATTCTCGGATGTTCGATGCTCGCGTTCGGTCTGCTCGGATCGGCAGCGAGCGGAAGCAGTCAGAAGCGCTGAACATACACGTGAACGGCAGCCCGACAATGACCAAGCGCAACGGACGCGCTGCGACAGGGTAAGATTCGATCATGATGAGAATTCTCTTTACTGTCGCCGCGGCCGTGCTTGCCGCCGGGCCAATCGTCGCGCAGACGCCTAAGTCGCCAACGCCCGCGTTAACTGCACCGCTGCCGGTCGATCCCAAGGTCCGCATCGGCACATTGCCGAACGGAATCCGCTACTACATCCGCCAAAACCCCAAGCCGGAAAAGCGCGCTGAGCTACGGCTCGTCGTGAACGCTGGGTCGATCCTCGAGAACGCCGATCAACTCGGCCTGGCGCATTTCGTCGAGCACACCGCCTTCAACGGAACAACGCATTTCGCGAAGAATGATCTCGTGAAGTATCTGCAGTCGATCGGAGTGCGGTTCGGCGCCGATCTCAACGCGAACACGAGCTTCGACGAGACGATTTACATCTTGCCGGTCCCGACCGACACCGCGCGAATCATCGATCAGGCGTTCACGATTCTGGAAGACTGGGCACACGGCCAAACTTTCGACTCGACCGAAGTCGTCAACGAGCGCGGCGTCGTGCGCGAAGAGTGGCGACTCGGCAAGGGCGCCGGCGATCGCATGCTGCACGAATGGCTACCGATCGCGCTCAAGGGCTCGCTCTACGCTGATCGTCTGCCGATCGGAAACGAACGCAGCATCATGACGGCGACGCCGGCGCGACTCCGCTCCTTCTATAAGAGCTGGTATCGACCCGATCTCGAAGCCGTGATTGCCGTCGGCGACTTCAAGCCCGAGGAAATCGAAGCCGAGATCAAGAAGCATTTCGCCGGCATTCCGAAGCCGGTGAATCCAACGCCGCGACCCGTCGCGCCGGTTCCAGGCAACAAAGAGCCCCTCATCGCGATCGCGTCGGATAAAGAGGCGACCGGATCGGACGTCGAGCTCGCGTTCAAGCTTCCCGCTGAAAAGACCAAGACCGTCGGCGACTACCGTCGCGATCTCATGGAGCGACTCTATCTCGGCATGCTCAACAGCCGGCTCGAGGAAATCGCGCAGAAGCCGGACGCGCCATTCCTCGGCGCCGATGCATCGAAGGGCAACTTCATCGGGCGCAACACCGACGCATTCACGCTGAGCGCGAACGTCAAGGACGGCGCGATCGAGCCGGGGCTCGAGGCGCTGCTCACCGAGGCGAAGCGCGTCGATGAATTCGGATTTCTCCAGTCGGAGCTCGATCGCGAGAAACAGAGTCTGATCCGTGCCTACGAGCGCGCGTATGACGAACGTGACAAGACGCAGTCGGCCGCGTTCGTACAGGAATACATCGGCAATTACCTGAACGGCGAAGCGATTCCAGGGATCGAGTACGAGTACAAGCTCGTGAGCGAGCTCGTGCCCACGATCACACTGGCCGATGTGAACAAGCTGGCGAGCAACTGGATCACCGACGAGAATCGCGTGATCATCGCGCAGTCACCGCAGAAGGACAGCATCAAGGTGCCGACGCGAGCCGCTCTGCTCGCGGTGTTCGAGCGGGTGGCCAAGGAGCCCGTAAAGGCCTACACGGAAAATCTCTCGGGCGCGGCGTTGCTCGACCGCGCCCCCGTGCCTGGCAAGATCGTGTCGGGGAAGGCAATCCCGACGGTGAGCATGTTTGAATGGAAATTGTCGAACGGCGTTCGAGTGCTGGTGAAGCCGACCGATTTCAAAGCTGACGAAGTTTTGCTTGGTGCATACAGCCCGGGCGGAACGTCGCTCGCGCCGGACAGCGACTACATGTCGGCGGGGTTGGCGTCGCAGATCGTGGGGTTGAGCGGGGTCGGGAAGTTCAATCGCACCGACCTGCAGAAGAAGCTCGCAGGCAAGGTTGCGTCGGCGAACGCCAGCATTGGCGAAACGAGTGAAGGATTGAGTGGCCGGGCGTCTCCCAAGGACTTGGAGACGTTGTTCCAGCTGATCTACCTGGAGTTCACAGAGCCACGACTCGACACGGCCGCCTACGAGGCATTCAAGAACCAAGTCGGACCGTTCCTCGCCAACCGCGGCTCCGATCCGGAGCAAGTATTTGGCGACACCGTTTCATGGACGATGTCGCAGCACGCGTATCGTTCGCGGCCGCTGACCGCTTCGACGTTCGCCGAGGTGAACCCCGAGCGGGCATTCGCGTTCTACAAGAATCGGTTCGCTGATGCGAGCGATTTCACATTCGTGTTCGTCGGCAACGTCGACTCGACTACGCTCAAGCCATTGGTGGAAAAATATCTCGCGTCGCTTCCGTCGATCGGTCGCACAGAGACGTTCCGCGACAATGGCGGCGCGCCGCCCAAAGGCATCGTCGAAAAAGTCGTGCACAAAGGCGTCGAGCCCAAAGCGAATACGATCATCGAATTCACGGGCGCATGTCGCAACGCGCCCGACACGCGGTTTGCGATCCGCGCACTCGTCGAACTATTCGAGATCAAGCTCACCGAGACGCTGCGTGAGCAGCTCGGCGCAACCTACAGTCCGAGCGTCGGCGGCGGTTGCAGCCGCGTGCCGCGCCAGGAATATTCCATTCAGGTGCAGTTCAATTCATCGCCGGACAACGTGGAAAAGCTGACCAAGAGCGTGTTCGCGCTGATCGACACACTCAAGACCAAACCGCCGACGCAGGCCGATGTCGACAAAGTCAAAGAGGAATTCCTGCGCGCGCAGGAGGTCAATCTCAAACAGAACGCGTACTGGCTGGGCAACATCATCGGACGTGAGCAAGCCGGCGAAGATGTCGCCGGGCTCCTCGGCCCCTATGAGGATATGATCAAAAAGTTGTCGCCGGCGCAGATTCAAGAGGCCGCCAAGACATACTTCAACACCTCGAACTACGCTCGATTCGTACTGTTACCCGAGAACGGCAAGACCACTCCGGATGGAGGCACTCGGTGAAGTTTCTTCGCGCCGATGTCTTCGCACTGCTCGCGATACCATTCGCCGCGAGCCTGCTCGCCGCGCAAATCCCCGAGCGCGAGTACGCGGCGCGGCGGGATTCGCTCGCCAAGCGGGTCGACAGCGGCGTCGTCATCGGGTTCGGCGGACGTACGCCCGTCAGCGATTTCGGACCCTTTCACCAGCTTCCCGCGTTTCATTATCTCACCAACTTCGATGAGCCCGACGCTGCGTTCGTGATGGTCGTTCGCCACGGCGCAGGCTCGACGACGTTGTTCATCACGCCGGCTGAGCCGCGATCCGCGTTCTATTACGGTTGGCGCCCGGACTCGGCGGCAGTTCGCCGCCTGCATGCGCTGACCGCGCGGTCATTCACTGCGCTTGCCTCGGTTGCCGATTCGCTCGCGGCAACCGGATTGCCATTCTACACGCTCAATGATTTCGAGGACGCCGATTTCGCGCGCGCGGATTCATTGACGCGTGGTCGCGCGTTCGTGCGCAGCATTGCCGAGCGACATTCCGGGCTCGTGGTCAAGGATGCGCACCCGCTCGTCGATCAGCTTCGCGCCAAGAAGAGCACCGCCGAGATCGCACTACTCAAACGAGCGGCTGAAATCAGCTCCGAGGGTCATCGAGCCGCGATGCTCGCGCCCGTTCCACAGCACGAGTACGAGCTCCAAGCGGTGTTGGAGTACAACTTCACGCGATTAGGCGGAACACGACCAGCTTACGGATCGATCGTTGGCTCCGGGCAGAACGGAACGCAGCTTCACTACATGAAGGATCGCGGAGTAACGAAGCCAGGCGATGTCGTCGTGATGGACGCCGCGACAGAGTACGAGGGCTACGCTGCAGACATCACGCGCACGATTCCGGTCAGCGGCACGTTCACGCCGGAGCAGCGAAAGATCTATCAGCTCGTGCGCGACGCGCAGGCTGCTGCCGAGCGGAACGCGAAGCCCGGACGTTCGGCAGCGGCGGCACAGGATTCATCGGTTGCCATTCGCGCCCGCGGACTCGCCGCATTGGGTTTGATCCAGAGTGAAGACGCGACGTTCGATCCACCGTGGCAAGCGAACTGCGATCGCACGCCGGCCGCGTGCAAGCAATCGAATTTCTGGATGATCCACGGGATCAGTCATGGCCTCGGACTCGCCGTGCACGATCCCGCGCAATTTTCCTATGGCGACCACGTGTACAAACCCGGCGATGTGTTCACCATTGAGCCCGGCATCTACGTGAGCGCGCGGATGCTCGACGCGCTCCCCGACACGCCGAAGAACCGCGCGTTCATCGCCAAGGTGAAGCCAGTCGTGGCGCGCTATGAGAATACGGGTGTACGGATCGAGGACGATTACCTGATCACGGAGACTGGCCTCGAGCGACTCAGCTCGGCGCCACGAGAAATTGCCGAGATCGAGGCGTTGATGAAGAAGCGCACTCGGACGATTCCGTAACCCACTTCAAGATCAGCGATCGCGCGGGCGTCGTTGCGCTGCCGCCTTCTCGACGAGACGACGCAGCTCCTTGATCGGTTCGGGATTGTCGTCCACCTGTAACCGCAACACAGTGTCGTTGTGCAGCCAGACGCCGCCGTCTTTCTTCACGATGACCATCGCGGCAGATTCCTGGCCACGCTTGTCGCCGCCAGCGAGTTGACCGCCCTCGAGCGCGGCGAGTAGCCGAAACGAAAGGTGTCCCGGCGTGCGCTCGAAGAACGCCACCATGCTATCGACGACGCCCGGCCCAGCGAGAATGTTGCCCTGCGCGGTGCAATGGGTGTTTGGCGCGCTGCACGACTTGTTGCCCGCCCACTCGGTCGCCTTAGGTCCCGTGTAGGCATACACGTTCCCCTTGGCGTCGATCACCGCAAACTGGCGGCCTTCCTTCGACCAATCCTGCGGTCGCGGATCAGGGTCGCGCTCCCAAACCGTCTTCACGACACGCTCGGCGTCCATGCCTTTGCGCAGTAACTCGAGTGCTTGCGGTCCGTAGCTCACATCGACGATCGCCTGCGTGGCAGCGGCGCCAACCCCGGCTTCGGCCCACAACACGCCATTGCCGACGGAGAAGACGCGCGACTGCACCGCGGCACCGATTTCTCCAGTTTCCGGATCGAAGGCGAGAATGGAGAAGGTGCCGGTCGGCCACGGACGATCGACGGTGTCAACGCGGGCAACGCGACGGGCTTGCGCTTCGACTTGGGTCGTGGCGAGTACGAGGACAAGTATTGCGGGAACCAAACGCATCCGAATCTCCGATCGATTTTGACGATACCAAGAAGCCCGATCACGCTCGCGCTGTCAAACACCGATGCGCGGCGCTCGATCTCCACTCGCGCTCACCGACGATAGTTGACGTCGAGCGCATCGAGCCGCGCCAAGTGAACTGAAAGTCGCTTGGTGAAATCGCCGAAGTCGCGACGATCGCGCGGCGTCCAGAGAACTTCGGCCAGCGCGCTCAATCGCGGGAACGCCATGTACTCGACGCTCTTCGGCCCATCGATGTATTCCGTCCACACTTGGGCCTGCGCGCCGAGGATGTGCGAGACGAATTGCGGCTCGAGCTCGGCGGGAACGGGCTCGTAGGAATACACAGTATCGATCGGTAGGAAGCCGCCGATCGCGAGCGGCTCGGAATCTGTTTTCGCCGATTGATAGTGATCGAAGTACGTGTAGCTACCCGGTGTCATCACGACGTCGTGGCCGGCGCGCGACGCCGCGATGCCGCCAGCGGTACCGCGCCACGACATGACGACAGCATTCGGTGCAAGGCCGCCATCGAGAATCTCGTCCCAACCGACGAGACGGCGACCGTGCGCGGTGAGAAAAGAATCCATCTGCTTGATGAACCAGCTCTGGAGCTCGTTCTCGTCTTTGAGCCCCAGTTCTTTGATCCGCGCCTGTGCTCGCGGACTCGTTTTCCACTGCGGCTTGATAGCTTCGTCGCCGCCGACGTGGATGTACGGACCAGGAAACAGTGACATCACTTCGGTGAGCACATTCTGCATGAACACGATGGTCGTGTCCGATGGGTTCAGGATATACGGACTCACGCCCCACATCGCCCAAGGCTTGATCGTGTCACCGAGGTTTCCGAGCTCCGGATAGGCAGCGATCGCGGCCTGCGAGTGACCAGGCATCTCGATCTCGGGGACCACGGTGACGAAGCGGTCGCGCGCGTAGGCGACGATCTCGCGTACGTCGTCCTGCGTGTAGAAACCGCCATGACGTTTGTTGTCGAATACGTTGGCGGCCGAATCGCGTTGTGGCCGACCGACGAGCGTTCGATCGCGCCAGGCGCCGACTTCGGTGAGCCGCGGATACTTCTTGATCTCGATGCGCCAGCCCTGGTCGTCGGTGAGATGCCAATGGAACGTGTTCAGCTTATGCAGCGCGAGCAGATCGATGTACTTCTTGACGAATTCCTTCGGCATGAAATGACGTGCGACGTCGAGATGCGCGCCGCGCCACTTGAAGCGGGGACGATCCTCGATCTTCAACGCCGGAATCGTCCACGCGGCGCCGGCTACTTTCGCCGCACGATAGACTGCCGCCGGAAGCAGCTGCCGAATCGTCTGTGTCGCGTAGAAGGCGCCAGTGGGCGTGGAGGCGGTCACAATTACAACGCCCGGACGCACATCGAGGCGATAGCCTTCAGCGCCAGGCGTCGTGTCGCGCGCGGCTGTTCGACGAAACACGATTCGATTTCCGGATGCCGACGTGCCCATCCGCACCGCGAGATCGAAGCCGGTGGCGGGAGCGAGACTACGCGCGAACTGGCGGGCGACTGCCGAGTCGGCTTTATCGGACCAGATGGTGGTGTGTGGCGTCAGCGTGAACGCGCCGCGAGCCAGTTCGATCGACTGCGGTCGCGGAATGACCGCGACCTCGTCAGTCGTTTGGGCGCTCACGGCGGTGCGCATCGAGATCGTTACGAGCGTGGCCACGACGAGCTGGCGGGCGATATGGGTGAGTCGCATGAGTCGTGTGGAGGAGCGCGAGAACATACGCCTGCACTCGCGAATTGCCCAGGCGAGCCAGGGGCACCATGTTCCGATCATGCGTCTACTCATCATCCGGCATGGAATCGCCGAGGACAAAGAGGTCTGGGCGGCAACGGGCCACAGCGACGACGAGCGTCCGTTGACTGAGGAGGGCCGTCGCAAGATGACGCTCAACGCGAAGGGGATTCGTGGCGCGATCGACTCGATCGATCTACTCGCGACGAGTCCGTTGGTGCGCGCGCGTCAGACGGCGCAGATCGTCGCCGACGCGTTCAAGTTCAGTCGCATCGAGACGACGAAGGCGCTCGTGCCGGACGCGCCGATGCGAGACTTCATCGAATGGCTCCAGCATCACGCGGGCGCTGGCGTTGTGGCGGCTGTTGGCCACGAGCCACACCTTGGCATTCTGGCCACGTGGTTGATGACGGACATCGAGGATTCGCGCATCGATCTGAAGAAGGGCGCCGCGTGTCTGCTCGAATTCGACGGAAAGCCCGAGTCGGGGGCCGGTCGCTTGTGCTGGTCGATCGCGCCGTCGCAGCTGAGGGCCATCGCCGGGACCTGACGCGGGCCTGCGTCCGCACGATCGTCACATTCATCTTGACAACCAACACGAACGGGTGCAATGTAGACCCTTCCAGTTGGCCACCAAGTGGAGCACCCCCAGGCGAACCCGTGGACGATCCATCGACCGACGTCATTCAAGGCACGCTGGACATGCTGATCCTCAAGAGCGTGAGCCTCGAACCGATGCACGGCTTCGGGATCGCGCGGCGCATCGAGCAAATCAGCAAAGGCGTCTTCAAGGTCAACCCTGGCTCGCTGATGCTCGCGTTCAAGCGAATGGAGCGCGCGGGCCTCATCGCCTCCGAGTGGCGGACGACGGAAAACAACCGGCGCGGAAAGTTCTATCGGCTGACGGACAAAGGGCGACGACAGCTCAGAGCAGAGACGCAAGACTGGGCTCGGCGCGCAGCCGCGATCGCGCGTCTTCTCGAGACATAACTCCAGACCGGCGGTGCACGATGTCGCTCAATGCAATCAGGAGCGGACTGCGGGGGTTGTTTCGAAAGGACCTCGTCGAGCATGAGCTCGATGACGAAGTCGCGCAGTACATCGACTTGGCGACGCGTGAACACATTCGCGCTGGGCTGTCGCCGGAGAAAGCCATGCGTGCGGCGCGCCTGGAGTTCGGCGGAGTCGAGAACGTCAAGGAACACGTCCGTTCCTGGGGTTGGGAATCGTTCGCCGAATCGCTCCTGCGCGATCTCGGATATTCGTGGCGTGTGCTTCGCGGATCGCCTTCATATGCGCTCGTTGCGATCGCGACGCTGGGAATCGGCATCGGTCTCACGACGAGCGTCATGACCGCATCGCACGCCGTGTTGGACCAGCGTTGGCCCGTATCAGATCCCGCGCGCATGGTCACCATCGCTGGTCGAGGCGGCCCGGCGTTATCGCCGGCAGAAGCCCGGTACGTCGCGAGCCACTCCACGAGTCTGAACGGCGTCGTGATCGTGCGATGCCTAGCGGGCACGAACGAAGAATGCCAGCTGGGAATGGAAGACAATCCAGTGCGCGCCGACTTCGTGAGCGGCAACTTCTTCGCGACGCTTGGCGTTGGGATGGAGCTGGGTCGAGGATTCTTACCTGCCGACGATGAGCTTTTGGCGCCCCATGCCGCGCTCGTCTTGAGCGATGCGACATGGAGGAGCCGCTATGGTGCGGATACCAGCATCATCGGTCGCCGCATACGCATCGACAACGTGCCGTTCACGGTTGTCGGCGTGTCGCGGCCAGGATTCACCGGCACGCGAATGGAGCGTGAGGACATCTGGCTTCCGCTTTCGGCGATGATGCTCCTCCGTCCGGGCCGTCACGATGTCCGCGATCAGCTCACCGATCCGTCGTCCGATCGTAGCGACGCGTTGGTTGCGGCGCGACTCGCACCAGGCGTCAGCATCGCGCGCGCCGAAGCCGAGGTCCGAAGGCTGAATCGCACTTTTCGGTCGCAGAATGCAGTCGACGAACGGGATCTCCGTCTCATCCCGGCGACACTGTTCCCGAATCCCGCAAAGCTTCGCTCCGCGAAGATTCAATTTGCGCTGATGGCGACGGCCGTGGTTTTGGTGTTGATGCTTGCGTGTGCCAACGTCGGCAACTTACTGCTCGCTCGCGCCGCCGCGCGTCGACGAGAGATCGCTGTTCGCCTGGCGATGGGCGCCAGCCGCGGCCGAGTCGTGCGTCAGTTGCTTGCGGAGAGTTTGATGCTGGCCGCGATTGGTGGATTGATCGGCCTCTTCATCGCACTCGTTCTACCGGGCGCATTGATGGCGCGGATCAACGGCCCACTGTCGTTGCGGTTTGCGCCCGACGCATTGGTCATCGGCATCGCGTTGACGCTCGTGACGCTGTCGTGCGTGGCGTTCGGGTTGGCGCCGGCGCTTCATGCGACGCGCGGCGATGTGTCGGGCGTACTCAAGTCGGGCGCCGAACCCATGAGTCGGTCGTCATCGCGTTCATCGCTGCGAGGTAGCCTGCTCGCGATTCAGATCGCCATCAGTCTTCTGTTGCTCGTGAACGCCGCTGTTCTCGTCCGCGGAATCGAACGTGGACGCGGGAGCGATCTCGGGTTCCGCTCGCGCGACATTTCTGTTGTCTCGTTCGATGTGCCAGCGTCGGATCTGCCGGAACGAACCCGGGCGTTCGCCAAACAGCTGATGTCGGAAAGCCGATCTACGAGCGGGCCGGCGATCGCATTCGTCAGCAGCGCGCCACTCGACCGCGCCCAGTATGGGCGCTTCAAATTGCCTGGCGAATCGGGCCGACAAAGCCACGTCGCGGCGGCCATCGAGATCTCGCCGCGAACGCTCGAGCTGCTCGCGATTCCGGTCGTCGCGGGTCGCGATCTCATTGAATCGGATGGCGACGACGCGATTCTCGTGAACGAGTCGATGGCGCGCGATGTGTGGCCTGGCGAGAGCGCGTTGGGCAAGACGGTTGTGGACGACTCAGTCACGCGTCGCGTCGTCGGCGTCGTAAAAGACGCGAACCTGGTTCACATCGATCGCATCGACCACCTCATGCTTCGGCCGATTGGCGGTCGCGGCATTGTTCCCACGATGCTGGTTCGCGACGCGCCGCCGGCGATCATTCAATCCGTCACGGCGACCGCCGAGCGAATCGACTCTAGAGTTCATGTGCGAGTCGATTCGGTTGCGGCCAACGTCGACCGGCAACTCGGCGACCTGGGAACGATCGCGACGCTCGCCGGCGTGCTCGGCCTCATTGCGCTGGTGTTGGCATCCATCGGGGTCTTCGGCGTATTCTCGTATGTCGTCCAGCAACGAACTCGCGAGATCGGCATACGGACGGCACTCGGAGCGTCGTCGGCGAATGTGGTCTCGTTGATGTTGGCGGACAGCGCTCGGTCGATCGGCGCCGGAATCGTTGTTGGATTTGCCGCGGCGGTCGGGGTGTCGCGGCTGCTCCGGAGCGAACTCTTTGGCGCGACGCCGTTCGACCCGCTCGTCTTCGGCGCCGTCGCGCTGGTGCTGACGATCGCTGGAGTCTTGGCCACGATAGTTCCAGCGCGTCGGGCGGCGACGGTTGATCCAACGCTCGCCCTTCGCCAAGACTAGCGACATCAATTGGAGTCTGACCCCATTTGCGCGAAATGGAGTCTGACCCCAATTCGAGCGGGATAGCGATGTGGACTGCGCGGCCGCCATCGGTTGCCGGCGATCTGCTCCCGAACCATACTACGCTCAACCTTTCCGTTGGGCGATATGGACCAAGACCGCCGCAGTTTTCTCGCGACAGTTGGCGTCGCGACAATTGGTTTCGCGACAACCCGCTCCCTATTCGCTGAATTCCGTTCGGACTCGGCACGAGCAAAACTGTCGCGCATCGGCCTCGAGATGTACACCGTCCGACGCGAGGCCGCCGCTGACCTCGCCGGCACGCTCGCGCGCATCGCGAAAATCGGCTACAAGGAAGTCGAGTTTGCCGGCTACTACAATCATCCGGCGACCGAAGTTCGCGACCTGCTGGAGCACAACGGGCTGACTGCACCCGCGGCCCACATCGCGATTACCGCGATCCAAACCGCGCCGGACAAGACGTTCGAGGATGCGAAGACGATCGGACACGAATGGATCGTCGTGCCGTCGCTCCCGTCGGGCAAGCGCGAGACGGTGGATGATTGGAAGCGCGTCGCCGAGCAGTTCAATGCGGCGGCAAAGCAAGTGAAGGCGGCCGGGTTCCGCTTTGGATTCCACAACCACAATGATGTGTTCAAACAGATCGGCGCCGTTGTTCCGATCGATGTGCTGATGAAGGAGACCGATCCATCGTCGGTCTCATACGAGATGGACGTCTACTGGGTGGTGAACGGCGGCGGCGATCCGGTCGATTTATTGGCACGGTACCCAGGGCGCTTTCGGCTGCTGCATCTCAAGGACAGCATGGGTGCTCCCGACCACAAGATGGCCGACGTGGGCAGTGGCACGATCGACTTCAAGGCAATTCTCGCGCGAGCCAAGGGCATCGAGCACTACTTCGTCGAGCATGACAATCCGCCCGACGCATTCGCCGATGTGGCGGCGAGCTATTCGTATTTGTCGAAGCTCGAGTATTGACTATGCAGCGTCCAACATTCGACGTCGCAATCATCGGCTCGGGGGCGGGCGGCGGAATGGCCGCGTACGCGCTGACCAAAGCCGGCGCTCGCGTCGTGATGCTCGAGGCCGGACCAAAATGGTTCGCGTCTCATGATTCCAAGATGCTTACGCCGGCGTACGCCACGCCGCATCGTGGTGCGGCGATCCATGGCCGTCCGTTCGGTGAGTTCGACGCGTGCGACGGGGGTTGGGAGATCGACGGCGAACCGTACACCAAGGCGCCGGGCACGCAGTTCAGCTGGTGGCGCGCACGCATGCTTGGTGGACGCACCAATCACTGGGGCCGCATCTCGCTCCGGTTCGGGCCAGACGATTTTCGCGGAAAGAGCATCGACGGCTTGGGTGACGATTGGCCGATTAGTTACGACGACGTGAAGCCGTACTATGACAACATTGATCGGTTCATCGGCTTGTACGGTAGTAACGAAGGGCTGCGCAATCATCCGGACGGCATCTTCATGCCGCCGCCCAAGCCGCGTTGTCACGAGCTCTTGGTCAAGAAGGCATCAGACAAGCTCGGCATCACTTGCATTCCCGCGCGGCTCTCGATCATCACGAAGCCGCTCAACGGACGACAGGCGTGTCACTATTGTGGGCAGTGCAATCGCGGCTGTTCGGTGAAGGCAAATTTCTCGAGCCCCGACGTGCTCATCGCACCGGCACTCGCGACGGGAAAGCTCACGCTCATCACGAACGCGATGGCGCGCGAGGTCACTGTCGGGCCGAATGGTTTGGCGACGGGCGTCTCGTACATCGACAAGAACACCGGCGCCGATGAGCACGTGCAAGCGCGCATCGTCGTGATGTCGGCCAGCGCCTGCGAGACAGCGCGCCTGCTACTCAACTCCAAGTCGACACAATTCCCGAACGGCTTGGCCAACTCGAGCGGCACCGCCGGCAAATACTTGACCGACACCACAGGCACCGGTGTCTCAGGATTCATTCCGGCGATGGTCGACCACGTTCCGCACAATCACGATGGCGTCGGCGGAATGCACGTCTACATGCCATGGTGGCTCGACAACAAGAAGCTCGATTTCCCGCGCGGCTACCATATAGAAGTGTACGGTGGGCCCGGTGAGCCGTCGGCAGGATTTGGCGGAGGCATTCAACGCTACAACGGCGGTGGCTACGGCAAGCAGCTCAAAGCCGACTATCGCAAGTATTACGGCGCGACGATCGGCTTCGACGGACGCGGCGAGATGATCCCGAACGAGGACTCGTACTGCGAGCTCGACCCGACGACAGTCGACAAATTCGGAATCCCGGTACTGCGCTTTCATTGGAAGTTCGCCGACTACGAGATCAATCAAGCGAAGCACATGCAGGAAACGTTTCGCTCGCTGCTCACCGAGATGGGCGCGACGATCTTCTCGCCGATGCCGACGCGTGAGCAGAACTACAATCTCGCGGCCGGCGGTACGATCATCCACGAGCTTGGCGGCGCACGCATGGGGAGCGATCCCAAAACGTCGGTTGTCAACGCCAACTGTCAGGCGCACGACGTGAAGAACCTGTTCGTCGCTGATGGCAGTCCATTCGTATCACAGGCCGACAAGAACCCAACGTGGACGATACTCGCACTCGCATGGCGAACGAGTGACTACATCACGGAACAACGCAAGGCGGGGGCGATATGAGCGACGCCGAAGACACCAGCCCGAAAGAAGAGGCGTCTGTGTCGAAGATCATGACACGGCGCCGAGCGCTTCAGGTGCTCGGCGCGGTTCCCGTGGCGGCGGCGATTGGACAACAGCCAACGACTCCGCAGCAGCCGCTGACGCCAGCGGTCACGTCGCAGGTGCCATCGAAGCCCGGACAAACGCCCGGAGCGCACGCGGGTCCGCGCTTCTTCAACCGTCATGAGTGGAAGACTGTCGCGTTGCTTGCCGACTACATCATTCCGCGCGACGAACACTCCGGCAGCGCGACGGACGCGAAGGTGCCGGAGTACATCGACTTCTTGCTGTCGGAGAAAGACGCGAACGTCAACACGCAGATCGCGATCCACGGCGGCTTGGCGTGGCTCGACAATGAATCGCGCAAGCGGTTTGGAAAGACGTTCATTGACGCGAAGGACATACAACGCCGCGAGATCCTCGACGACATCGCGTATCCGGCGAAAGCCAAACCAGAGATGCGATACGGTGTCACGTTCTTCAACCGCTTTCGTGACATGACGGCATCCGGATTTTTCTCGAGCGCGATCGGATGGAAAGATGTGCAGTACCAAGGCAACGTGTTCAACCCAGGCTACGATGGGTGTCCGCCCGCGGCGCTTGAAAAGCTTGGCGTCAGCTACGACCTGATGCAGACACGAGTCGCACCGCAAGAGAAATGAACGGCAAGAACAACCCAGAATCAGCACGCCGGCTCGGCGTGGGTTTCATCGGAAGCGGCTTCAATGCGCGCTTTCACATGCAAGGCTTCCGCGGCGTTCGAGACGCCGACGTGCTCGGCGTCTGGAGCCCGAACAAAAGGAATGCGGCGTCCGCGGCGCAGCTCGCGCGCGACCTCGACGTCGGCGGGGCGAAAGCGTATTCGTCGATCGGGGCGATGGTCGCCGATCCGGCGATCGACGCGATCTGGCTGACGGGTCCCAATCACGCGCGCGTCGAGAACGTCGAGGAAATCGTCGACGCGATCGAACGCGGTGTTGGAACGCTCAAAGGCATCGCGTGCGAGAAGCCACTGGCCCGAAACGTGGCGGAAGCAAAGCGAGTGATCGAGCTCGTCGAGCGGGTTGGGCTCGCGCACGGATATCTCGAGAATCAGGTCTTCGCGCCGCAGGTGGAGACGGGTCGCGAATTGTTGTGGGCGCGCGGCGCGGCGACGACCGGACGACCATATCTCGCTCGTGCGGCCGAAGAGCATAGCGGACCGCACATGCCGTGGTTCTGGCGCGGCGACCTGCAAGGTGGCGGGGTGCTCAACGACATGATGTGCCACTCGGCACTTGTCGTTCGGCATTTGCTCACCAAACCTGGTGCGGATCTGGCGACGGTTCGACCCGTCCGCGTGACCGCGCATATCGCGAGTCTCAAATGGACGCGACCGAACTACAGCAAGCAGCTCGCGAAGATGATGGGAAGCGAGGTCGATTACACGAAACGTCCCTCTGAAGACTTCGCGAGCACGACGATCGAGTTCGAGACCGACGATGGACACACCGTGATCGGCGAAGCGTCTACTTCGTGGAGCTTCGTTGGTGCCGGACTTCGGTTGTCGGCGGAATTGCTTGGTCCGGAGTATTCAATGTCGTGGAACACGCTCGACAGTGGGCTCAAGCTGTTCTTCTCACGCGCGGTGCGTGGTAAAGCCGGCGAAGATCTGGTCGAGAAGCAGAACGCAGAAATTGGGTTGATGCCGGTCGTGGCGAATGAAGCGGCGGCCTACGGATACGAAGCGGAGGATCGTCACTTCGTGCGCGTGTTCCTCGGCAAGGAGCAGCCCAAGCTCACGCTGCATGACGGACTCGAAGTTGTGAAAATCCTCATGACGGCGTATCAGAGTGCCGAACAGGGAAAGACGCTCGCGTTCCCGCCGCGCGGACTGGACAAGTTCGTCCCGGCCGTTGCGCGCGGCGATTGGAAGCCGAGCTCCTGAAGCGCCGCTACGGGTTGTGAAACAATCCGATGTCGAACGTCCCGTTCGCGATCGTGAGCTGGCCGGTCGCGGCGGTGCCAGGCTGTGGTGAAAGCGTCGCGCTGAAGGTGCCTTTGGTGCGGGTCTTCGTGAGGGTTGTGAACGTCACGGTCCCAACGTCTCCTTGAACACCCCAGCAGCAACGCGCTCCTGCTGGTTTCGTCGCGCTTGGGTCCCAGGCGTTGACGAAGTTCGGCAGAACATTGTTGAGCACATATGTCCCGGGCGCTGTCGGCAGCGGTATCGTGAACAGGATGGTCTGCTTGTCGTTGATTCCGCTGATCGAGATGAATCCGGAGCCAGTCTGGCCGCCGACGATTCCAGCGTTCCACGCCTGACCGTTCAGCGTCGCAGACATCTTGCTGCCGACTGAATCTGGCAGAGCCTTGATCACCGCGGCGGGCTTGAACGGTGCGTCGAAGACGCCACTCGTCACGACGCGTGCTCCTGTTGCTCCATTGGTTGGCAAGCTTGCCGTGTACGAAAACGTTCCGGCGATATGCGCGGTCGTCAATGCGGTGATCGTGATGGTTCCCGCTGCGCCCGAGACCGGAGTGGTCCACGTTTGGGTTCCGCTGACCGTAACACCGGCAAATCCGCCGGCCACACTCACACCATCGGTGCCGAGCGGATATGTGCCCGGACCGGGGATGTCGTTGATCGAGATCGACAGGCTGGTACCAATGGTGGTGCCGGTGAGCTCGATACCGGAGATCAAGTAGCCGCCACTCGCCGACGAGACCTGGAACGCCATGACGCCGCCCGAACTTGCTGTCCACGCCTTGCCATCGATCGTCGCGATCATCTGCGTGGTGCCGGTCGTCCCTCCGGTCGTTCCTCCCGTGGTGCCGCCGGGATTTCCGCCGTTCGTAGGGCCGGTCGTGTTGTCGCCGCCGCACCCGGCTAAGAGCCCGAAGCAGACGGAGGCTGTCGTGAGCGCGAGACGGCTTGATCGCATTGTCTTCTCCGCGAGCAGTTGGGTTGCGGCGGCAGATGCGCGCCGCAACGTGTTCCTGGCGTCCACCATGTGTACCCAAGGCAATGCGTAGAACTCCACAAAAGGACGTCATTCGGGCGAGGGACGAGCATGGACGTGGCCGCTAGCGTCGCGAGAATCGGGCAGTAGCTTGGAGGCGCAATCGACTCGCTACTCGCAAGCAGCCACCGAGGTCCGAAATGACTGACAAGAAGAGGGAGATCACCCGGCGCGATTTCGTTGCCGATGCGGGCAAGCTCGCGCTCGGCGCGATCGTCGCGCCACACGTCCCGATGATCGTGCCGCGTCACGTACTGGGCGGCGTTGGCTATCAGGCGCCCAGCGATACGGTGCACTTCGCCGTCGTGGGGTTTGGTGGGCAGGGATCGGTGAACGGCACCGCGCTCGCCGCGACGGAGACGCTGGTCGCCGTTTGCGACGTCGACCAAGCATTTGCCGAGAAGAATGCCAACGACAAGCTGCGTCCCGGGCGAAACGAGCAGGTGCGGCCGGAAGCCGTTCGACTCAACGAGCAGTTTCCAAAGGCGACGAAGTACGCGGACTTCCGCGAGATGCTGCAGAAGGAGAAAGGGCTCGATGCCGTCGTCGTCGCGACGCCCGATCACTTGCACGCCGTGGTCGCCAAAGCGGCGATGGACTTGGGAAAGCATGTCTACGTGCAGAAGCCACTCACGTGGTCGGTGCATGAGGCACGGGTGCTGCGCCAGACCGCACTCGCCAACAAAAAGCTCGTCACGCAAATGGGCAATCAAGGCCATTCGAGTGACGGCGCGCGGTTGATCAACGAATGGATTGCCGCCGGCGTGATCGGGCCCGTGCACGAGGTACATGTGTGGACGAATCGCCCAGCCGGATATTGGCCGCAATTCGTGCCGCGACCCGGAGCGACGGTGGCGCTGCCCGCTCCCGGTGCGCTGAACGGTTTCGGCTCGACGTGGGGACAGAACGTCGTGAACGGAACGCTCGCGCGGGCACTGGGCGGCGACGCGCCGGTTCCGCCCGGATTGCACTGGGACCTCTATCTCGGCCCCGTTGCGGAGGACATTCCGTATCACCCGATTTACCACCCATTCAACTGGCGTGGATGGATCGACTTCGGCATGGGCGCCCTCGGCGATATGGGCGCGCACTTGATCGATCACCCATTCTGGGCGCTTGGACTCGAATATCCCACGAGCATCGAAGCGACGTCATCGCCGTTCGGCACGATGACGGTTCCCGGTGATCCAACTGCGCCAGAAGGATCGCCGGCGCGGCGAAATCGCAGCCGGCCGGTTTCGTATCCGCTCGCGTCGACGGTGCATTATCAGTTCGGCGCACGCGGCAATCAGCCGCCGGTCAAGCTCACATGGTTCGACGGCGGACTTTTTCCGCCGCGCCCCGATGTGCTACCCGACACGGGGCCTGACGCAGTCCTCAAGTCGGAAGGTGGCGTGATCTTTCTGGGCGAGAAGGGAATTCTCATCAACGACACCTACGGCAGCAATCCGCGTGTCTATCCTGAATCGCTGCAGCAAGACGCACTCAAGGTTCCGCAGACGATGCCGCGCATCACCTGGAGTCACGAGCAGAACTGGGCCAAGGCGATCAAGGGCGAAGCCACCGCCAGCTCGCCGCTCGAGTACGCCGCGCAATTGACGGAGACGATGCTGCTCGGGGTTGTCGCGCTTCGTGCGGGGCAGGGAAAGAAAGTGCTCTACGACGGTGAGAAGATGCAGATCACCAACGTACCGGAAGCCAATCAATTTCTCACGCGCGATTTTCGCGCAGGATGGGCGATTTGACCATGCGCTTTTTTCGCACGCTCGTCGGGCTGACGTTGGTAACCGCCGGCTGTGTGCATCGAAGCACGTCGACAACATCTGTCGTTGGAGTCGGCGCGGCGGCGGTGGCGTCGAGCGCGATGACAACGACTGGATGGCGCACGCTCTTTGACGGTAAGACGCTCAGCGCGTGGCGCGGCTACAAAACGCAAGAGCTGCCGAGTGGCTGGAGTATCGTCGACGGGACGATCGTGAAGGAGAAGGGCGCCGACGACATCATGACGCGAGATCAGTTCGCGAACTTCGAGCTCGATCTCGATTGGAAGATCGCGAAGGGCGGGAACAGCGGCGTTTTCTATCGCGGCACCGAGGAGTACGATCACATCTACTGGAGCGGGCCGGAGTACCAGCTGTTGGATGACGCAAACGCGCCGGATGGTCGGAATCGTTTGACCTCGGCGGCCGCGGCGTATGGGCTGTATGCGCCGCCCGCCGGCGTGGTAAAGCCATTCGGAGAATGGAATACCACGCGAATCATCGTGAACGGTGCGCATGTCGAGCACTGGCTCAACGGACAGAAGGTCGTCGAGTACGAGCTGTGGAGCCCTGACTGGAAGGCAAAAGTCGCGGCGAGCAAGTTCGCCGCGTATCCGAACTACGGTATGGCGAAGAAGGGATACATCGGCATTCAGGGTGATCATCCTGGGACGCTCACACTCCGCAATATCCGCATTCGGGAGCTGCCATGATGGGCGTACGCACGAAGCTGTCAGTGATGATGTTCCTACAGTATTTCGTGTGGGGCGTCTGGTTCGTGACGATGGGAACGTACCTTGGCCAAACGTTGCACTTCACCGACCAGCAGATCGGCGCTGCGTACGGCGCGATGGCCATCGCCGCGATCGTTACGCCGTTCTTCTTAGGCATAGTCGCCGACCGCTTTTTCGCGAGCGAGAAGCTGCTTGCGTTTCTGCACATCTTCGGTGGCATCGTGATGTGGTTCGTGTCATCGCAGAGCAACTGGGGCACGTTCTATCCGCTCCTGCTTCTGTACGCGCTCTGCTTCATGCCGACGCTGTCGCTGACGAATTCGATCTCCTTCCATAACGTGGAAGATCCTGCTCGTGACTTTCCAATCATTCGCGTGCTCGGGACGATTGGTTGGATCGTTGCCGGCATCATCGTGGGCAAGATGCACGCGGATGCACTCGCCCTTCCGATGCGGATGGCCGCCGGCGCCTCGATCGTGCTCGGGCTCTATTCGCTCGCGCTGCCGCACACGCCGCCCAAGGCGGCTGGTCAGGCATTCCGTGCGCGCGACGCGATGGGCCTCGATTCGCTGGCGCTGCTCCGCAATAAGGATTTTCTGATCTTCGTGCTCGGGTCCTTCCTGCTCTGCATTCCGCTGCAATTCTACTACACGTTCACGAATCTCTTCTTGAACGAGATCAAGGCGCCCGAGCCGGCGTTCATCCAGACGTTCGGCCAGATGTCCGAGCTCGGCTTCATGCTCTTGCTGCCCTTCTTCCTGCGGCGCTTCGGCATCAAGATCATCATGCTCGCCGGGATGTTGGCGTGGTCGCTGCGGTATTTCGCGTTCGGCAACGGCAACATCGGATCCGGAATGTGGCTGCTGTACGCGGGCATTCTGTTGCACGGTGTCTGCTACGACTTCTTCTTCGTGAGTGGGCAGATCTACACCGACCAGCGTGCCGGCGAAAAGATCCGCGCGGCGGCGCAGGGCTTCATCAATTTCGTGACGAACGGCGTCGGGTATTTCGTTGGGGCCGCGGTATCTGGCCGCGTCGTCAATCAGTACGCGACGACCAACTCTGCGTGCACCGCCGCTGCCGCCGCGGTGCACGAGTGCGTGCAGGTCACCCACGACTGGCACGCGATCTGGATTGTTCCGGCGACCGGAGCACTCGCCGTATTCATCTTATTTGCCGTGCTGTTTCGTCCGGCGAAACAAGGTCAGGAACCGACAGTGCTCGAGCCGACGGGGGCGAGCTTACCGGCGTGAGAGCGACAGCGCGACGTCATTCGCATCCCGTTGCACCGCGCTGACTGCGCTGCTCGAAAGGGCGCCAGGCTCCGTTTGACGGAGCCTGGCCAAAGACCTACGGATTCAGCGAGATAGTGGTTCTGGTGTACGTCGGCCCAGTCGTGACGGTCGTGACCTGCGGATTCGTCCGCGAGTCGCCGATCCATGCCTCGAAGATGTGCGTCGTTGGCCCAAGTCTGCTCGTGCAACCGCCGCCGTTCACCGACAGAACCCGGATGATCGCCGACGTAACGCCCGCGGGGAACTTGAAGAACTGGAACGTCGACGCGGCGGAGTACGGCGCCTCCGTGACTGCTTGTTTGAAGCAGGCGGCTTGCGTCATCCGCCAGGTGATGACCTGACCCGCGGCCGCCGGCGCGGACAGCTTCAATGTGAAGTCGATCGGATTTCCCGCTGTCGTGCTCGTCGGATTTGCCGTCGCCGCCTGCGCGAAGCCCTGACCCGCCGTCGGCGAGACGCTGAGGACCAATGTCGTCGTCCGGTTCGTCGCGATTGGATTCGTGATCGTGATCGTGTTGTTGCTCGCCGCAGTCAATGCCCGAGTTCCACTCACGTTGAACGTGAATGTCAGCGGTGTTAACGCGGGCGGCGTTTGCGCCTCCGTCAGAAAGGACGGTAGCCCGGTCACGGTGTATTTGAAGCTCGGCGAGATGTCGACGATGGGGAACGACGTCGGCACGACCTTTACTTGGATCGTGTTGCTCGTGCATGTCGTCTGATCCTGCGACGCCCCCGGCGGAAGCTGGATCACGAGTTTCGTGTCCTGATTGAGCAAACTGATCGAGCCGGTCTTGATCAGGCAGGGGAGGTTGCTCGGCTGCAAAGATCCGCTTTGCGACCACGTCGCTTGCGCCAATGCTGGAAAAGCCGTGATCGTCAGGGCCAGGCCCGAGAAGTCGCCCAATGGCATCTGGAACGATACAGATGCGGCGGCGTTCGCCGTCATCGTCCCTGGTGTGCTCACCTCAACGATCGCAGATCCGACGAAGCCGCATCCCCTGGAGGAATTCTCAGCCCCGCTGTGCCGCGACACGATATGGGCCTGCATACCCGTGGGGCCAGTGAACTTGAAGCCGCTCGTGGGGTTCGTCAGGTCAACCGAATTCCCCCACACCTCGAATTGCATGCTGGGCCCCGCCATTACCGTCAATGGATCACCGGGTCCGGCGAGGTGTGTGTTGCAGTCCGACGTTCTCGTTGCATACTCAACGCCGGCCCACGCGCGCGCCACTGGCAGCACGGCCAGCGCAAGTGCTGCCCCACCCACCACCACGTTCCGCCGCAACCCCGCGCCGCGACGTATTTTCACGATGCTGATCATGTGATCGCCTCCTGTTGATGCTACTGACGAGCGCGGCGTACGAATTTTCTCACCTTTCTGTCAATGGCCCGCGCGAGCAGTTGTCGGGAACGCCATCGGCAAGTGACGCCGGAGGGAACACAGCTAGAAGAAATGGACGACTGGCGTAACACCAAGTAGCTTCTTGTGATAGGCGCCGTCGGAACTTCGAGGCGCGAATCCTCGTTGTATGTATTCGACGTTGCCCGATCTCTAATCCTCGCCTCTCCGATGGACCTCTACATTTCGAGTCTCTTGCTTGGTGCCGCCGGCCTCGGCGTGATGGCACTTGGCGGTCTCGGGCATCGGGGACACGCTGGCAATGCAGCGCGCGGACACGGTCACGCCGCTGGCCACGGCAATGGCGCTATCCATGTGCACGGCATCAAGCACCCGGGACACGCGCCCGTCGTGAGCAACGCCGCCAGCGCGCGCAGCGCCGTGAGCAACACGCTGTGGGCGATCACGTCCCCGCGTTTTCTTTTCAGCTTGGTACTCGGGTTCGGCACCGCAGGCGAGTTGCTTCGTCCGATGCTCGGTGGGCCGCTGTTGTTCGCCGCGGCCATTGCTGGCGGTTTGTTGTTCGAGCGCGTTCTCGTCTCGCCACTCTGGAACTTCGCGATGCGATTTGCGTCGGCGCCTGCAGTGACACTCGAGAGCGCGGTGACCGACGAAGCGACGGCCGTGACCTCGTTCGATGCGAATGGACAAGGCATTGTCTCACTCGAAGTCGACGGACAGGTGGTTCAGATTCTCGCGACGTTGCGGCCCGATGATCGCGCGCTCGGGACGGCTCGCATCCGCGCGGGGCAACGCGTTCGCATCGAAGAGGTTGATGCCGCGAAGAATCGTTGCACGGTGTCTCTCATCTAGTTGTTATTGCTGGTGGTGCTGGGTCTCTCCCCCTTCAGGAGTCTTGTATGTCGAGCATGTTTTCGGGCGGCGTGCTGATCGCGCTCGTCGTCGGTTTCGTCATCATCGTCGTGCCGATGATCGTCGCAAGCTTTCTTCGGAACGTCGAGGCGGGCACGATCCGTCTCGTGAGCTGGCTGGCCGGCGGCACGGTGATCTACCGCGGACCAGGCAAATCCAAAGAGATCCCGCTACTGACGACCGGAACGACGATCTCGAGTAAGGTCATCAACATCGATCTGGACATCACGGATCAAACCGCGGACATCGATGAGAATGGAACGCCGCGCCCGATCAAGGTACGTGTACTTGCGAGCGCGATCGTCTCGGTGGGCGAATCAGACGCACTGATCAAGACCGCCGCGAATCGCTTTTTCTCGAAGAGCGACGCCGATCAACTCAGCACGTTGACGGATCTGCTCTCGAGCTCCGGTCGACGCGCAATGAACTTGCTCACGCACGACCAGCTCTTCTCGGCGAAGGCGTCGCCGGGCGCGTCGCGTGCGCTCTTGCCGGCGGGAACTGGTGGAACGCTTCCGGCGCGGGTTCAGCACGAGCCGACCGCGATCGTTCCCGCCGAGTCGACATCACTCGAGGACGAAGACGATCCGCTCGCCGTGATCATCCGAAAGGCGTGCTCGCGCGAGCTCACCGATCTCGGGCTGATTTTCAATTCGCTCAACATCAAGGTCGTCCAATCGGAAGTCGCAGAGGCGCGCCGGCGCCAGTCGGCGGCGGAAGCGCAGGCAAACGCAGACATCGTTGCGGCGAATCAATCGCGTCGCGCGAAAGAAGCGCAGCTCGAGGCCGAGCGGGCGATTTCAGACAAGCAGCGAGAGTTGGAGCAGACAAAGGCGTCCAACGCCGCGTTGGTCGCGCAAGCCGAAGCGAAGCGTCAGGAAGCCGCGGGTTTGCAGCGGACTGCCGAGTTGGACGCGACGCAGATCGCGCAAGCAAAAGCCGACGCGGCAAAGGTTCGTCTTGCCGCGGAAGCAGCGGCCGACGCCGAAGCCATTCGCATTCGGCGCATCGCTGACGCGACGGCTGAGAGCATTCAGAAGGTCAATCAGGCGATTCAATCCGGCGGCGAATCGTACTTCCGCTATCGTCAGATCGAGATGCTGCCGCAGATCGCGCCAGTGATCGCGGATGCGCTCGCGCAAGCGAAGCTCGTGACGATCTCCAACGACGGCACCGGTGCGCCGGAGACGACGACGAACAACATCTCGAGCGTGATTCAAACGGTGCTCGCGGCGCAACTGGTCTCGCGCGGCTTGCTCGACGGACAATCGTCGAACGGCCAGCAGCCGCCAAGTGTGGTCGAGGCTCCGCCGGCACCTTCGAACTCGTATACGCCGCTAGTTCCGCCGCCGATCAGTAAACGCATCTGACGCGCGGCAAATAGGCCGCGCACGCAGCCTCGAGGGGAAGGCGACAGAGTAGCAGCTCTGTTGTCCTTCCCGTCGCGCGGCTCGCGTCGATCCGAGCCACGCGTTTGCGGAGCGAGTAGCCGACGCTCGTTTACGGTTCGGCCACCTTCGGAACCACGTACGTTTTTTTCAAGTCTTCGAGGTACTGCGTGTGCAGCGCGCGGATCGTATCGAATTCGCGCTTGACCGTCGCGCGGTAGTCGGGTCGCGTGGCGAAATCGAAGAGCAGCGCCGCCATTG
>Ga0207695_10000804_pt1 | contig 58597 bp, 43 predicted proteins | sample KBSC54metaG_FD_184354 | JGI IMG/M metagenome (GOLD analysis project Ga0207695, IMG submission 184354) | Corn rhizosphere microbial communities from Kellogg Biological Station, Michigan, USA - KBS C5-4 metaG (SPAdes) (version 2) | ecosystem: Host-associated > Plants > Roots > Rhizosphere > Soil...
CCGTGATCTGCCGCCCAAGCTGCAACCGCTTCCACCAGCAGGCGACCAACCCTCTGCCGGCGATACTCGGGCGCGGTCCACATGGAGACCAGTTGGGCCTGGTTGCCGGGCTGCACCAGCCCTCCTGCAACACCGCACGGCTGGTCGGCATCCATCGCCAGAAATCCGATGCCCTGCTCGCCGCCCCATCGCTCCACCCTGCGCGTCCACTCCCCATCGTCAAAGGCGGACTCCCGGGCATACGTAGAACAGAAGGCTGTCGGCGACTCCTGCAGAGCCCGTAGGCGGATCTGGCGGAAGAGGTGCGTGTTCGCGGGCGTGATGGGGTCGATGCGGATCATCGGTTGAATCTAGAGAGCATCATCCGGTAGAAGTGCGATCGCACGCAAGAAAAAGCCCCACACCAAGGTATGGGGCTGAACAGGAGACGCTGACTTTGTAGCTTTGACTAAGCAGTCTTTCCCTCAACCTGCTTGGGTTGGGCTGCGGATGCCCCGGAGTTGATCTCAACCTTAATCTGCTTCGGCTTGGCCGCCTCTTTCTTGGGAAGCGTCAGGGTAAGCACACCGTGTTCATAGCCGGCCTTCAAGGCCTCGCTGTCCACGGTCTGCGGCAGAGTAAAGGTGCGGGTGAAGGTGCCGTAGCGACGCTCGATGCGATGGAAGTTCTCTTCCTTCTCATCCTTCTCGAACTTGCGCTCGCCCTTTACCGTCAGGGTCTGGTTTTCCAGCCGGACGTCCAGGTCCTCCTGCTTGATGCCGGGGACTTCCAGCTTCAGAACCAGGTTGTGGGTGTCCTCGTACACATCCACCGGTGGGATGAAGTTCCCCATCGCAAGCGATTCCTGCTCACCCTCAGGACGGGCGAAGTCACTGAAGATCGCATTCAGGCGGTTTTGCAGTACAGCGACATCTGCAAGGGGTGAGCGGAAGGGTACGAACCGAGTCAAGGTGGTCATTTTCTCAAGTCCTCCAACGATATAGGTCAGATTTCGTGAGCGGCCTCGCGGCCACTCTATTCCCTTAGACGCAAGCATGACATAATAGTTGCACATAATGTGACAGCAATCAACTAAGATTCTTCTGGCATCGACGTTATTGTCCGTTATTGATCTAACTGCTTGATAATTCTATGGGTCTGCGAGCTCACTTGCCTTGCGAGCTTTCCCATGCTCCTTCCTGCGGCACGTCGCCGAGGCCTATACTATGGCTGGAGCCAGCACGGGCCCGGGCAGCGAAGAGTACCCCTGCCTGGATCCCACCGGCCGCAATGCGGCGGACAGTTTCGATTCGAATAGCATTAGGCGCAGACCTAAAGGAGATGCATGCCCTCACCTGAAACCCAGAAGCTTCTGCTTGTGGCCTCGGCCGCCTGCGAGGACAAGAAGGCTGAAGACATAAGAATTCTGGCGCTGGACCCCGCCGAGAGCGGCCTCACCGACTACTTCCTGATCTGCAATGGAACCAACGAGCGGCAGAATGTCGCAATCTCCGATGAAGTGGAGCTGCGGTTGAAGCGAGAGTTCGGGACGCTGCCAAACTCGGTAGAAGGCCGCCGTCAGGCCGACTGGATTCTGCTGGACTATGTCGATTTCATCGTGCACATCTTCTCACCGGAGAAGCGCGCGTTCTATGGGCTGGAGCGTCTACGGAAGTCGGCAACCAGTATCAGCCCGTCGGACTTGAACGAGGAATTGAAGGCGACGGTGAAGGCCGCCCGCGCCAAACCAGTCGCGAAAAAAGCGCCAGCGAAGTCCGCAAAAAAGGCCGTCGCAAAGAAGAAGACAGGTACGCCACGCAAGGCGGCGGGCAAAACCCGAACCTGACTTCATGATCGAGTTCTGATTCTTCTGCGAAAGAAAAGGGCCGCGATCAGCGCGGCCCTTTGAGTTAGAGGAGAGTGGTTAGAACTGATAGCGCACGAAGAAGCGGAGTGTGCGTGCGCCAGATACGGTTAACGCCTTATTTCCGAAGGTCACGTTGCCGCTATAACTGTTGCCAGACTGGTCGGTCCCAATGAAGGGTGACCCGCTGATCAGCTGTGCGTTGTAGTCACCGGTTGCGCCGTGGTTGAAGACATTGAGCGCCTCGGCACGAATCATGAATTCCTGTCCCTCGAAAATGTGAAACGACCGCTCCACCGTCGCATCCGTGAAGGACTGATGATCCGCAAACAGAGAGTTGCGTCCCACGGTGTTTTCGGTGGTGCCGAAATCAGACGTGACCCAGTGGGTGTTTGCAGCACTCACCACCTGACAGGGATCGAAGGTCGCCCAGGCGCGCGGTCCGTCGCAGAGAGTTCCCGCCGGCATACCAAAGCCGAACAACGGGTCATCGCCCTTGACGGCCCAGTTTCCGAGAGGAGCCTTGCTGTTCAACAGAATGGGACGATCGTTGCTGATTCCGTCACCATTCCAGTCATACCCGATCTCAGGGTTGATAGGCTGCCCCGATTGGAAGGTGGAAATGCCGGACACGGTCCATCCGTTCACAATCGATCCCGCCCAGTGAGCTCCTTCCACTGCATGCCAGCGAGGAATCTGATAAACCGCAGAGACCACGATGCGATGCCGGTGATCGAATGCAGACGCAGCGTACTCGCGGCTCCGGGAGTGCGGATACTGAAGTTCCGCGTAGGTGGACAGATTGGAATTCTCTGTCGTCGGATCCGGCGTGAAAAGCTCCGAACTGTTGTCGAGCAGCTTGGAGAAGGTGTAGTCCGCACGGAAGGTCAATCCGTGGGAGGCCTGGTGCACGGCTTCAAACTGCACACTGTTGTAGTTTGAGCCGGCCGAATTGTCATACAGGATCATGCGCCCGCGGCTGGGGATAATCCTGTCGGGAACAAAGAGGTCGTTCACATAAGGGTTGAATTCGTTGGTCGCGTACTGGTGCTCGGTGCGGCTACCTACGTACTGAACCTGAGCGACAAAGGCGCCCGGCAAAGAACGTTGCACTCGGAAGTTGTACTCAAATGTGAGCGGCTCTTTCAGGTGCTGTGGAATCACGATCGCACTATCTGTGGCAAGCGGATTCTTGTTCGTGATCGTGGACAAAATGGTCGACCAGTTCGGCGTCCCGCGGCCGTTGGCGGAGGACGTCAACTGCTTCGAAGCGGTGTTCGGAGCGGATCCTTGCACATTGTCGATCATGTTCGTGAAGACATGGCTGTAGAACAGACCGGCTCCGCCGCTGATGACCGTCTTGCCATCGCCAGAGTAGTTGAAGCTGGCGCGAGGCGCGAAGTCCCGCTTGTTTGGAATCTCGCGCACGCCCCCCGGGAACGCGGCGAAGTTGTTGGGGTTCAGGGCCGGGTAGTTCAGAGAGTTGAAGGGCGCTCCGTAATATTCGTAGCGAAGGCCGAAGTCGAAGGACAGGTTCTGCCGCACCTTCCACGTGTCGTCCGCGTAATAGTTCTGCACCCAGATCTGGGGACGCACAAAAGGATTGCCGAATTGAATGGTGGCGTTCGAAGAACTGCCGCCGAAATCGTCGATGAAGTTCCCCAACGCCGTGTATCCGGTACCCACCGACGCGTCGTAGGCAACCGCGCCATAGACATTCAACCCGATGTTGTCCTTGATGCGTTGATCCTCCAGGTCGAAGCCGAACTTGAACGTGTGACTTCCGGTGGTCCAGGTCAGAGCATCCTGCAGCTGATACGTATTCTGAAAGCGCCCCTGCGGCACTCCTCCAGGAACTCCGTAGCCGGTAATGCCACTGATCGTTACTGCCGGCGCGATTGCGAGCGGATTGGCGTAAGTCTCCGGACGCAGATCGAAGTTGAAGCCGATCCTGCTCCACGCTGGGCGCAGCTCGTTCAACAGGTGCGGGCTGAAGATGTGGGTGTAGACGACGCCGGCGTTGTAGCTCGTTCCCACCTGTTGGGCGTCGAATCCAGGCAGCTGGCTGCCGTAATTCTGAACGTCGTTGGGGACTGAGTTCGGTGCCTGGATGAAGCGGAAACGCACCTTGTCGTTCTGCGAAAAGATGAAGTCCGTGGTAGCTTCCAGCTCACGGTAGTTGGAGTCATTGCCGAGTTGGCGCTGATATCCGGCGAAAGCGACGGTGCCGCGGTTCTGCAGCGTGACCGGATCGACCCCAAGCGAAAACGTCTGCGCATAATTTTGGTTGGTCCCGCGCAGAGATCCATATGCGGCCAGCAGGTTAGCGACCTGAGGACGGCTGGCGTAGTTCTGCAGCACAGCGAAACCTGCGGCCGTCGGTAAGGTTAGAACACTTGCATTGGCCGTAGACCGATATCGATCCCACTGGTTAGAAACAAAGAAGAATGCGCGATCTCGCAGGATGGGACCGCCGACGCGAAACCCGAACCAGTTTTGACGGTACTTCACCTTGGGGTTCCCGTTGAGCACATCGCTCTTGTCGGTGCCGTCCAGTGTCGAATTCCCGAGTCGCTCGTAAACCGCACCGTGGAACGAGTTCGAACCTCCCTGGATAAGCAGATTCGAAACCGACCCGCCTCGGCCATATTCCGCCGAGAACGAATTCAGAAGAAACGTAACCTGCTGGAAAGCCTCCAGATTTTCTGGCTGAAAAGCCTGACCGTGGATACCCTGATCGTTATTGTCGACGCCCTCAATCAGGAAGTTGTTATCGCGGGGCCTGTTGCCGTTCACTGAGTAGGACGTGCCATTGGTGTAGTCCACTCCGCCCGTAACGGTCGTGACACCCGGAAGGGTGGTTGCAAGCTGGTAAGGGTTCAAGCTCGAAATGGGCAGGGTCTTGATCTCAAGGGACGACAGCGTCTCGCTCAGCTCTCCACTGTCCGTCTTCAGCGCCTGCATGTCCGCCGCGTTCACTTCGACATCCGTGGATGCAGTCCCGATGGAAAGCGTCACGTTCAGCGAAGTGACGACCGAAGCGTTCACAACCGCTTGATTAATCGTCGTGCCCGCAAACGAAGGAGCGCTTACTTCGACCTTGTAGTTTCCAGGGCGCAGCGAGTCGATGCGATACGCTCCCACTCTCGTCGTTGTCGTCATTCGCTTCTCACCCGTATCGAGCGACGTAGCCGTCACTGTGGCTCCGGAGATCGAGGCATTCGACTGATCCACTACGCTGCCCGCGATTGTGCCGTTTGTAGTCTGTGCGGCAGCGACAACGGCCAGCATCAGAATGGCGAGTGCCGAAAAAAACTTCTTCATCCAAATCTCCTTGACTAAAGCGCCTTGTGCGGCAACCAGGAAATGACGAGTAACCACATTTCCTTAACCTTCAGTAACCAACCAGCAATTCGCATTCCATTGCACTTCGGGCCCGCCAAACCGGAACTTCTTCTTAATCTCCTCTATTTTTCGGCCTGCCTCGCCGGATGGGAATGACACCTTTGGGGAAAGGAAACCCAATCAGACACGCGTGTTACAAAAAACTGTAGGTACGACGCTGCTATCTTTTTGGACATGAATTTCTTTTTGGCGGCCGTCGGCCCACGATCCAAGGCAAAGTCCTCCCCCGCGGGGGCTCTGACCGAGGATTTTGTTGAGCGGGCAGGGCGTTACGCGCGGACTGAGTTGGTGAACCATGCCTCGGAAGCCGGGCTTCTGGGCTGGGTGGACCGGCTGGCCGGGCGCACTGCGCCACATCTGATCCTTCTCGACAGCCGGGGCAAGCAACTCACAAGCGACGAGTTTGCGGCCTACCTGGGAGGTCTGCGCGATTCGGGCATACAAAACGTGGTGATGGCGGTCGGGCCGGCGGATGGATGGTCGGAGACGGCCCGAAGTCGATCCCATCTTCTGCTCTCCCTTGGCCGCATCACCTTGCCGCATGAAATGGCACGCGCAGTGCTCGCCGAACAGGTTTACCGGGCCCTCAGCATCCTCGCCGGCCATCCCTATCATTGCGGACACTAGCTGGCTCCATACCGCGAAATCCCCGCCTCCGGATCGCGAGCCGGATCGCCGATCTATAACAGTGATATGTCTGATCTCTCCGAGAGTTCCGATGCTTCGCCACGGCGCGGCCTGATTCTCATCAACACCGGCCCTGGAAAGGGCAAAACTACCGCCGCCCTGGGAACTGCCTTCCGTGCTGCCGGCAACGGCATGCGCGTGCTGTTTCTGCAATTTCTCAAGGGATCGTGGCATTACGGCGAACTGGACTCCGCTGAGGCCCTCAACTCGGCCCTCGCGGAGGAACCCGCATCGTCCGGCAGCCAGCAGTTCGTCATTCGACAGCTCGGCCGAGGATTCGTCAAGGTCGGAGGCGCTGAAACGGACCCAGAGGACCTCCGGATGGTGGAAGAGGCGTGGGCCGAGTCTGCAGCCGCGATCCTCTCCGGCGAATGGGACCTGGTTGTGCTGGACGAGATCAACTACGCCATCGGGTACAAGATGCTCTCACCCGAAGCCGTCGCGGATGTGCTGAAGCGGAAGCCCGAGATGACTCACGTGATCCTCACCGGCCGCAATGCCCACCCGCTGCTGGTGGAACTCGCCGACACCGTCACGGAAATGCGGGAAGTGAAGCACGCCTACCAGAAAGGCATCCTGGCTCAGCGCGGCATTGAATTCTAAGCCGCACGACGAACTTCCATATCTTATGACTACGACTGTACCGGTTGAACAAAAATCCAGACGAGACGCCTGGTTGTGTGCCTTCCTGCTTCCGTTCTGCGCCCTGCTCGCGTGGCCCGTCAGCAACCAGGGGTATCTGGACGACTTCAGTTATGCCCACACAGCGCTGCGATTCGCCCAGACCGGCCACATCATCTACAACGCATGGGCAGGCCCCACTCAGGGCTGGATGATTGTCTGGGGAGCTCTGTTTGTCAGGCTGTTCGGCTTTTCCTTCAATATCCTGCGCATAGCCATGCTCATTCTTGGCATGTTGACCATCTTTCTGTTCCATCGCATCCTCCTGCGATTTGGATTGCCGAACCGAAGTGCCGTTCTCGGCACTCTCACCCTAGGCCTTTCGCCCCTCTTCCTCCCGCTCTCGTTCTCCTTCATGACGGACGTGCCGGGAACGTTCGCGCTGCTTCTCTGCGTCTATATGTGCCAACGGGCCATCGCGGCAGCGGATTCGCGGCAGACGATCTGGTGGCTCATCGCGGCAGCGTCGGTGAACCTGGCCTCAGGAACGGCGCGTCAGACGGCATGGTTGGGAGCTTTGGTCATGGTGCCCTCGACAGGCTGGCTACTGCGGTCCCGGCGCGGAGTTTTTCCAATTTCTACGGGCGCGGCGCTGGTTTCAGTTGGAGCGGTCTTCTGGCTGACTCGATGGTTCGCGAGCAGGCCCAATGCGTGGACCGACCTGACGACAGCTCCCGGGACCGTGCATCACTACCTTCGGGCCACGGTCTTCGAGGAGTTCGTCAAGCTGGCGCTCTGCCTTGCCCTGCTACTGCTGCCCTGTCTGGCGGCGATTGTCCTGCGCGTTCGACGCCTGCCCCTGCTCGCGTATCTGCGAGGTGGGCTGGTCATTACGATGTTGCTCCTCTGTCTGAGGAACGCTGCCGGTCGTGATCGCCTGAAAATGTGGGTTGCGCCGTGGCTCTACTGCACGCTCGGCCGGTATCCGGAGTTTGGCAAACCGCCCATCGATCAGCTGTTCGGCAGCTCGGTGCGCTTCGCTCCCTGGATCGGCGTCGCACTCGCAGTGGTGACCGTGGCCGTGCTCTGGCTGATCGTGGAGCAGCTGTTCGGCAGCCCGCTTCGCCAGCCGACGAACGCTCGCGAATGGAGCGCCTTTTGGATCTTCGGTCCGTACTCTCTCGTTTACTTGCTGCTGCTTTTTCCGCGAGCCGATACGCTGGGCCTCTACGATCGCTACGAGCTGGGGCTGATGCCGGTGGCCATCGCTCTCGTGCTTCTTGCCTATCAGAGAATCAGCGTGGAGCGGGTGCCGCTCGGAAGTTTCGCAGTGCTGGCAGTCTTCGCCTTGTACGGCATCGCGGACGCGCACGACTGCTATGCCGATGAGCGAGCTGGAGATGCCGCCGTCCAGCAGTTGATGCAGCATGGTGTACCTCGAACCGCGATCTCCCTCTCCGAGAACAGCGATGCGTGGCTCCAGGTCTCAATCGTGGGGCGAATGCACTGGACCGGCCCCGCAGAGCTCGACGGAGGACCTCCAGTCACCTCACCGAAGCCCATGGCGGTGCCGTGCAGCACCTACGTCTCCTACGTCACTCCGGTCGTTCAGCCCAGGTACTTTGTTGTCTTCGCGCCAAGTTCCTGTCTTGATCCGGCACCCTTTGCACCGGTGGAATATCGCGCGTGGCTGCCGCCTTTCCGCAGGCGCGAGTACATTGAGCAGCCGCGCTGGCTGAAGCCATGAGCCCGCGTCGCCGCATCTGCCCTGCCGCCGACCGGCACAGCTGAAACTGGTAGACTGGTTGTTGGCGGTGGCTACTTTCTGTTCCTCCGATGAGCCGCTGCTTGAGGACCTATTCCCATGGCAGACACAACCTCCGGCATCGCCCAGAACGGCCATCCTCGCGGTGACTTCAACTCTTCTTCCCTGCGTCTGAAGCTGGGCCTGGCCGAGATGCTGAAGGGAGGCGTCATCATGGACGTCATGAACGTGGAGCAGGCGCGCATTGCCGAAGAGGCGGGCGCGATCTCCGTGATGGCGCTGGAGCGTGTGCCGGCTATGATCCGGGCCGAAGGCGGAGTCGCCCGCATGGCCAGCCCGAAGCTGATCAAGCAGATCATGGATGCCGTCACCATCCCGGTCATGGCCAAGGCTCGTATCGGCCACTTCGCCGAAGCGCAAGTGTTGCAGGAGATCGGCGTCGATTTCATAGACGAATCCGAGGTGCTGACGCCTGCCGACGAGACCCACCACATCGACAAGCACGCCTTCAAGACGCCGTTTGTCTGCGGCGCTCGCAATCTGGGCGAAGCACTGCGCCGGATCTCCGAGGGTGCTGCCATGATTCGCACCAAGGGCGAGCCTGGCACCGGCGATGTCGTACACGCGGTGACGCACATGCGCACGATGCGGCGTGAGATCCAGGCGCTCACCGTGCTCTCCGAAGATGAGCTTTACCACGCGGCGAAGACGCTCCAGGCTCCATACGAACTAGTGCGTATGGTCGCCAAAGCCGGCAAGCTGCCGGTTCCAAACTTCTCGGCAGGCGGAATCGCAACTCCGGCCGATGCTGCGCTGATGATGCAGCTCGGCGCCGAAACCGTCTTTGTCGGCTCCGGGATTTTCATGAAGGAGCGCGCCACTCCGCTGGACGTGGAGAACAGTCCGGTGGAGCGCGAAGAGGCGGTTTCCCGCGCCCGTGCCATCGTCCTGGCGACCGCCCATTACAACGATCCCCGGATCCTTGCCGAGGCTTCGGAAGCCGTAACCGGCAGTATGAAGGGACTTGCCGCCGCGGCTATCGAAGAGCAGCACCTGATGCAGACACGCGGCTGGTGAACGCGCCTGCGTGGTAGCCTTAACCGCTGAACCCTATCCCATTTTTTGTGCGCCGGCCCGGCGCACCTAAGGTCTCGTATGAATCGAAGTCTGGTTGTTTTCGCCCTCGCTGTGATCCTCCCTCTGACTGCACGCGCCGATGATGCCTCCAAGCGCGCCAAGGCGCAGGAGCTTATCGGCATCCTCCACAGTGAGCAGATGATCGGGCAGCTCTCGGCCAATCTGATGAAGCAGGTGGACGATGCAGCCCAGCAGGTCACCGGAGCCGCTCCCTCGCCGGAGCAGAAGGCTCGTCTGGACGATTTCGAAAAGAAAGTATCCGGCATGTTCCAACAGGGACTGAACTGGAATACGATGGCGCCCGAGTTCGTTACTGTCTACAGCAACAGCTTCACCGAGGAGGAGCTGACCGCAATCGTGAATTTCTACAAATCGCCGGCTGGGACCGCCTTCCTCACCAAGGCTCCTGAGGTGAATCAGCAGATCAACCAGATCGCTCAGCCAAAGATCGCGGCATTGCAGACCCAGATTCGCGCAGCGTTCGATGAGTTCCGCAAGAGCCAGCAGACAGCTACTCCGCCAACCTTGAACTCACTGCCTCCGGCGGGTGCCCCGGCGCCGAGCGTACCGGAAGCCAAGCTGCCTTCAGCCAAGTAAATTTGCCCGGCAATTTGGAGCGCCGGAGCCCACAGCTCCGGCGCTTTTAGTTTGAGCTTCGAAACTCACAATGACTGAAGATTCCCCATCCACCGCGCCACTTGTCATCGGCGTACTTGCCCTGCAGGGCGCCTACGAAGCCCACGCACGAACTCTGCGGGAGCTCGGAGCCGAGCCTCGCCTGGTCCGAATACCGGATCATCTTCAGGGGCTGGACGGCCTCATCATGCCCGGCGGCGAATCCACTACGATGCTCAAGTTTCTCGAGCGCAACGGATTCTTTGACCTGCTCAAGACCTTCGCCGAAAAGACGCCGACCTTCGGCACCTGCGCTGGAGCCATCCTGCTCGCCACCGATGTCGAACATCCGCCGCAGCGCTCCCTAGGCGCGCTACCCATGACGGTCGAACGCAATGCCTACGGGCGCCAGATCGACTCCGCGATCATCGAGAGCCAGACAGAGCTGCCCGGCGGTCCGCTGGAGATGGTTTTTATCCGTGCCCCCCGGATTCGCTCCACCAGCCCAGAGGTGGAAACGCTTGCCAGTCGCGACGGGTTCCCCACACTGGTGCGGTACCGTCACTTAATGGCCGCCACCTTTCACCCGGAGCTCTCGGGCGACACGCGCGTCCACCAGCTTTTTCTCGATACGGTGCTCCGTCACAAGCAGGCGCAGGTGTCTACGGGCTCGGCGAGGCGGTAATGCTACGAACCACGACCCCCGAGGTTTCCAGGTGCGTCACCCGGTGGCCCACGGCGTGCCCGCTCTGAATCGCCTTCTTCAACATCCGAATCGGGCCTCTGGACTCTTCCTCGAACCAGCGGCTGCTTGCCCAGTCCCAGTCTGCGACCAGGTTGTAGATCACGTCGCATTTGGCGCAGCGGAGCGGGTCTTCCAGCCACTTGTGAAAGGCCGCCTCCGGCAGCTTACCCAGCGGCTCCGTACCGGAGCGGATCGCCGCAATTGTCTTCGCCAAAGCCTCTAGCCCTCGATGCGATAGTTGCGGTCGCGCGCCGCTTCCCTGCCGGAGTTGAAGAGAAATCCGAACAGCAGGTGTAGCAACGCCAGCGTCAGCGCTCCCCAGAATGCGGCCGAAAAAGTGAGCACCCGGAAACCGGGTACGAACGTCGAGGCGAAGCGCAGGATGAACGCGTTCACGATCAGGAAGAACACGCCGAACGTCAGAATACCCAGCGGCAGGGTAATGATCTTCAACAGCAGCCCCAGTGTGGCATTCAAAAACCCAATCACAATCACGGCAATCATTGCGTAGCCCAGGCCGGTCACCTCAAACCCATGCACCAGCCGCGAGACAATCAGCAGCGCAACCGCGTTCAGAATCCAGTGCAGAACCATCCGCACCATGTGTTTCCCCTTTCTTGCCTGCTAAGACTCTATCCGATGCGGATGTGCTGCGGCAGCAGGGCGGCAAAGCGCAGAACCCATGGAAGCAGTTCCCCACGGGTACACCCGGTGGAAGTGGCGGCGCATCTTACCCGAAGCAGCCGCTTCGCAGTCGCAGCAGTTTAGAAAGCCGGAATCTTGCCCACCCCACTTCGGGTGGTCAGCCGTCCAAAATACGAGTAAGCTCGACAGCATCCAGCCGCCGAGGCGTTCTACATGCCGGTCATTCTGACACCTCCGGAGATCGACCGCCGCTCCCGCCGTACTGAAGAATACGACGGTGGCAACGGGCGGCGCCCGCCAAATGGAGGCGACCTCAAACGCACCGGCGGCGGAGGCGATAACGAGGGCTGGAACGATTCGGCGAGACAGCGACGCAGTCCAGGCGACCGGCTGGCGACCTACCGCCATGGTCTGTTCCTGGTGCTGGCTGCAATCTTCATGTTCTTCCTCTGCATTGTGGCGGTGTTCTTCCTCTCGCAGAGCAATCGCCACCTGTATGCCTATGACCCTGCGATCAGCCAATGGCTGCCGACCGCGGTACCTCCGATCCTATGGCTGAATACCGCGGCGCTGCTGCTCAGCTCGCTGACCATGGAGGTGGCGCGCAGGCGGATGTTTCACCCCATCGATGCGATGGAGGAGTGGTTCGGGCTGGGCCGCCCCACCTCGCTGCGGACGCTGCCCTGGCTGGCGGTCACGGTAGTGCTGGGCGTCACCTTTCTAATCGGCCAGATGGTGGCATGGCGGCAGCTGGCGCTGGAAGGGATTGCATTCCGCTCGAACAGCCTGAGCGGGCATGCCTTCTACATCATGACCTACGCCCATGCAGCCCACCTGATGGCCGGCGTGGCCGCGCTGCTGCTGGCGATCCTGGGCCTCTTCGGCTTCCGGCAGATCGAAAGCCGGCAAATTCTGGTGGATTGCGTCGGCTGGTACTGGCACTCAATGGGACTACTCTGGGTGGTGCTGTTTGTGTTGCTCACTTGCTGCCAGTAAGGCCTGCTCCCAAGCGAGCTAAACCGCAATAGCCACAAGCCCTGATCGCCTAGTACGGCGTGCCCTGCTTGCGCTCAGCCTGGAAGGCGCGCATGTACCAGTCGAACTCGGCGAAGAATCTGCCGGTCTTTTCGGCGAGGTGCTGGGTGAGGGGCTGACCCTCGATGGTGAGGGCGCTGCCTACTGCAGGAATCGGTTGAATCGATGGGATCGAGGGCATGCCCAGTTCGGCCAGCATGGCACGCAGTTGCATGGCGGCACGTACTCCCCCGAAGGCCGTGGCCGAGTAGCAGACGATGGCCGAGGGCCGCCAGAAGTACTCCTCCAGAAAGTGGTCCAGCAGGTTCGAGAGTGCCGGCGGAATGCTGTGGTTGTACTCGCCGCTGATGATACAGAATCCATCCGCGCGCCCGTACAGGTCGACCAGCGGCTTCAGTGTGTCGTACAGCTGGCGGTACTCGGGAGGAGGGCCGCTCTTGATCTCCTTCCACATCCGATCGAGCAGGGGAAGCTGCAGCGCGGCAGGGTCAACCAGAACCGCTTCGTGTCCGCGAGCCTCAAGCTGGTGCACGGCCCATCGGGCGACGCGCTCACCCATACGGTCGCTGCGCACGGATCCCAGAAGTACGGGTACGACCATACATCCCCACCTTTCGACTGAGGGTACAAGGCGCGATACGACGGTACGTTGTGCTTAGCGGCGCTTCTTGGCCGCGGGTTTGGCCGGCTTCTTCGCAAGCTTTTTGGCCGGAGCGGATTTCTTCGCCGGTGCGGCCTTCTTTGGCGCAGCTTTCTTCGGCGCGGATTTCGCTGCCTTGCGAGGCACCGGCTTAGAGGGCCCCTTTTTCACGGGCTTTGCAGCTTTCTTGGCAGAAGGAGCCTTCTTCTCGGGCTGCTTCTTTGCGGGTGCCTTTTTGGCCGGGGCGGGCTTCGGTTTGAGGGCTGCCTTCTTCGCCGCAGCCTTTACACCAGCGGGCTTAGCGGAAGTCTTGGACGGAGCAGCCTTTTGCTTGGCGGCGAGTTCCTTAGCGGCGAGCCGGGTCGGAGGCTTGATGCGCGCCTGCTTCCGCTCGGCCGAACCCGGCGCCTCGGCCGCGAACTCGGCGACAGCATCGCCACCAGCGGTCCCGGCAACTTTGACGGCCGCGGCGGCTGCTTCGTCCATGTCTTTGGGCAACGCCTCGGCCTTCTTGCGCGCCCGGGGGGCTTTGGCCTCCTTGCGGGCCGCACGCGGACGCCGCAGATGCACCGGCGGCGGGGGAGCCGGGGGCGAGTAGGGCTCGAGGAAGGCTTTCATCTCCTCCGGCGTTCCCAGCTTGCCGTCCATCAGCTCGAAAAACAGCTTTTCGACCAGGTCGTCATAGCCGGGCAGCTCCGGAGTGATGCGCATCTCCTGCATCAAGGTATAGGGAATACGCTGGCGGGCCTGCGGCCAGTCCGTATAGAAGCTCTTGAACTTCGCCTGCACCGGTGCATTGCGGACGGCGTACGCGGCCTGAAGCACAGCCTCCGGGCGGGCCGCCATCAGCAGCTTCCAGGCGGCGGAGGGAGTCGCGGCCTGCTTCCCGGTCAGCTCGGCAGCAAACTTCTTGCCTTCCGCCTCGAGTGCGTCAATGTGGGAGACGAAGGTGCGGCGCGGGAAGCTCTTCTTCAGCGAAGCAACATCCTTGCTCTGCATCTTGGCCGTCAGCAGAGGAAACTGCGCGGCCGAGGGATCGGCGTGGATACCACGGGTGAATAGTTGCCCCTGCGCATCGCGCAGCTTCTCCAGCTCAGCAACGTTGACCTTGGCGGAGATCCAGGCGGGACAGAGTACTTTCATCCAGCCCTCTTGCTCCAGACGCTGGAGCACGCGCAGCGGGTCATCCTCATGCGCAATTTCTTCCAGCTCATACCCGCGCTGGAAGGAGGACATCGCGGAGATGTACCCCTCTTCTTTGCCGGTCTCGTAGCGGGAGCGGGTGCGCTCTTCCAGCTGCCAGCCCAACCGTGCGGAGAATCGGGCGGCGCGAATCATCCGCACCGGATCCTCGATGAAGCCATATCCGTTGACCAGCCGAAGCTCGCGGTTCTCAATATCAGCGACCCCGTTGAGGGGATCCATCAGCAGCCCGTAGGAGCCCTCGTTCAGCGAGAGCGCCATAGCATTCGCCGTGAAGTCGCGGCTGCGCAGGTCATCGTGGATGCTGCCGGGCTTGACCACGGGTTTGCCCGGCTTGGGGAAGGTGATGGTAACGGTGCTGGAGATCTCCATGCTCACATCGCCAGGAAACTCCACAAACAGCGCCTGCAAAGCCTCAATCTCGCCGGAGAACACGGCCCCGGCTTTCTCCAATTCTTTCTTCAGCTTGAGAGCATTCCCCTGAACTGCCACATCCAGATCGCGCACAGGAGAGCCGCTGGTCAGGTCACGAACCGCGCCGCCTACCAGAAATACTGTGAGTCCCTTAGCTTTTGCGATCTCTCGTACTGCCTGAAGCGCCTTCTGCTGTGCCTGCGAAAGACGGCTTTCGAGCAGGTAGATATAATCGGCCATAGGTTTAAGGTGCTCTCCGCCGGCGCACTGGCGCCGTCTCTCAACTGGGATACAAATGCTGCAAAATCAAAAGCTTAGGCTGCCGCAACAACACGGCACAAGAGCCTATTTTAGCATGTCCCCAACGCTGTGACCATTGTCTTCAGTGATTTTCGTGACGTCGTGCCCTGAGCATGCGACAATCACGGCGTGACTGCTCAAGCGGCCACAGGCCAGTGATGTCCTCCTCCTCGCGCAAGAAGGTTCTCGTGCGCCGGTTCTCCGGCGATGCCCTGCCCGGCTATCTGCCGAACGCGGGGTTTGTGCATGCGGGCGCAGTGGAGCTGCTGGACCTCGGGGGACGCATCCTGCCACTGCCGCTGGCCGACATCAAGCACATCAGCTTCGTACGCGACTTCAACCTGACGGACACCGCCAACCCCGAGCGCCTGACCCGGCGGACGTTTCTTGCCCGGCCGCGCAGCGAAGGCCTCTGGGTCCGGCTGACCTTCCGCACCGGCGATCAGTTCGAGGGCCTCGCCCCCACGGATCTCTCCTTGCTGGACGGGATGATCGACGATGCCGGCCTGTTCGTCGTTCCGCCCGATACTCGCTCGAATACGCAGCGGCTGTTTATCCCCCGGGCGGCAATTACGGAGTTGCAGTTGGTAGCGGTAATCACCACCCCCTCCAAGAAGCAGCCCGCCGAGCGCCCGGAGAAGGAATCGCTGCAGGATGAGCTGTTTCACCTGCCGCTGGACCCCGACTCCCGCCCCAACTAGCGCTGCGCTCCTCGTACAATTCCCGGATGAAGCTTTCCGAAGTTGCCGAACGGCTCGGCGCGAAGCTCGAGGGTGATCCAGAAATCGAGATCGTCTCGGCAGCGGGTCTGGAAGATGCAGGTCCGGGACAGCTTACGTTCGTGGCGAACCCGAAGTACGTGCCGCTGGCGCGGACCACCCGAGCGTCGGCGGTGCTGGTGGATCCATCGTTCGAGGCGATTTCGGCGGCAACGCTGCGGATTGTCAACCCCTACCTGGCGTTCGCGCGCGCGCTGGAACTCCTGTATCCCAGCACTCCCTATCCCGTCGGTGTCCACCCCACGGCGGTCATTGCTCCTACCGCCAGGGTTGGCGCCGGTGCGCACATCGGTGCCTATGTGGTGATTGGCGATCACGCCGTTGTGGGCGAGAACGCGGTTCTGCTGCCCCATGCGGTTCTCTACCCCGGGGTGGAGATTGGCAGCCACTTCTTCGCGCATGCGCATGCGGTCGTGCGGGAGAACTGCCGCCTGGGCGACCACGTGACGTTGCAGAACGGCGCGATTATCGGCGCGGATGGATTCGGATTCGCCCGCATCACCTCCGCGCCTGCCGGTTCGGCATGGCACAAGATTCCGCAGACCGGCCCGGCAATTCTCGAAGACAACGTGGAGGTACAGGCCAACTCCACCGTGGATCGGGCCTCGATCGGGCAGACGCGGATTGGACCGGGCGTGAAGATTGATAACCTGGTGCAGGTGGGGCACGGATCCTCGGTCGATGCGGACACCCTGTTGTGTGCCCAGGTGGGGCTTGCAGGCTCGACTCATGTCGGCAGGAATGTGATTCTTGCCGGACAGGTTGGAGTAGCGGGCCATTGCACCATTGGCGATGGCGCGGTGGCTACGGCACAGTCGGGGATTCCCGGCGATGTTCCGGCTGGCGCGACGGTGAGTGGATATCCTGCAATGGACAATCGCCGCTGGCTGCGATCCGTGGCCGTGGTGCAGCGGCTGCCGGAGCTGATCCGCGAACTAAAAGGCCGCAGCAGCACGGCGGCGCGAGGTGACACAGAAAAAGCAGCAGTATCGAGGCAGCCGGAGAAAGAAGTAAGATCGCGCGAAGAGTAGTATGACGCGCCCATTAACTCCTGCATCTAAGTTCAGGTGCAACCACTTCCACCCGATCCCCAAGAGACCGAAGCGGCTTCACCTCCAACTGTGAACGTACTCCTGCTCGACGACGACCCCGTGAACCTGCATCTGCGCGGAGCCATCCTTCGCCAGCACGGGTACGCCTCCGTCGCTGCATCCACGATTGAAGAAGCCACTGAGCTGCTGGACCAGATCGACATCGCGGTGCTGGACTATCATCTCGGCGCTGGGAAGTTCGGCACCGAGGTCGCGTCCAAGCTGCGGCAGCAAAGGCCCCAGGTTCCCATCATCATCATGTCGGCGACCCTGGAACGCCGCTTCGGCGGTGTTGAGGACATGCACCTGCTGAAGGGACACAGTTCGGTGGAAGACCTCCTGGCGGCGCTACGCTCGTTTGAGGCGCGCCGGCGAGGATCGCCGGTCGTCGTCGATGCGCGCGACTTCTTCTATTCGCGCATTGCCATGGCCATTGGCGCCGATGTGCTGGTCCAGATCTTCGATGCTGAGGGCAGCTGGCTCTACGTGAACGAGACCGCCGCAGCCTATCTTGGCCAACCCCGCGACTGGTACTCCGGACGCAATCTGTTTGAAGAGATCCCAGGCGTCACGGCGGATTGGGGCGACGTGCTGCGCTCCGTGGCAGAGACACGCAACACATACATCGACCGCACCCGCCGCAACATCTTTTTCGTGAATAGCGATGGGCCTACACCCAGCTGGTCGGTACTGGCGTTCCCCATCACGCTGCACGACGGACGGCCTGGCGTCGTAGTGACCGCCCGCATTCTGGAGCGCGCTCCCACGCTGCTGGCCTGATCCGGGCCAACTCCGTAAGCCCTGATGCCATCTTCTCCTGCCAGCGATCATGCGCAGGGGCACTGCTGCGCCTTATCCAGAGCATTTCACGGGAATCGGAGGGAGTCATGGGTCTTTTTGGAATCGGGTCAAAGCCCAAACTAACGGGAAAGCGCATTGCCATCCTGGCCACAAACGGAGTGGAGCAGGTTGAGCTCACCAGCCCGAGGAAGGCCCTGGAAAAGGCGGGAGCAAAAGTCGACCTCATCTCTCCTCACAAGCTGCTGAAGGGCGGCAAGATTAAGGCCTGGAATATGCACAACTGGGGCGATTCGTTCCGCGTCGACGTGCCCCTCTCGAGCGCCAGGGTAGCGGATTATGACGCGCTGCACCTTCCCGGCGGGGTCATGAATCCAGACCTGCTGCGCATGGACGAGGATGCGGTAGATTTCGTGCGGCGCTTCTTCGAGGCCGGCAAGCCGGTCAGCTCCATCTGCCACGGACCCTGGATGCTGATTGAGGCGGATGCTGTTCGCGGCAGAACCTTGACCTCCTGGCCCTCGCTCAAGAAAGATCTTCGTAACGCAGGTGCGAACTGGATCAACGAAGATGTAGTGGAAGACCGTGGGCTGGTGACGAGCCGTGGACCGCAGGATCTTGCCGCCTTCAATAAGCGCATCGTTGAGCTCTTCGCCGGTACACCCCTGCGGGTGAGCCAGGTGGCCTGAAAACCCGCTGCCAGGCGCCGGAGAGGTCCCGGATGAACCATCGCTGGCTGATCGCGGGTTCGATGCTGCTGAGCGCGTCTCTGATTACCGCGATGCTGGCGCAGCGCGCCTTCCGGCAGTACCCGTCCGTGGAATACGGCGTCAGTGTCCAACTGCCTGGCGACTGGAAACGGCCTGCGGAGTGGACCTTTGCGCGCCTGATGTTTCCGCCGGGACCCCTGGACGGCTATCGCGGCCGTTACGACGGCCCGTGGCAGGAAGGGCTGTCGCTGTGGACGCAGGACTACCCGCGAGCCGACCGCGCGCTCGCCAACGCCGTTCACCGCCTGACGCGGGTGGATGCGCGCTCCGTAGAGCAACCGGTCAGCCTGGATGACGGAGATGAGGTTTACAACTGGCCCTTCCTCTATGCAGTGCAGGTAGGAGAGTGGGGTTTGACCGAGGCAGAGGCGAAGAAGCTGCGCGACTACCTGCTGCGCGGCGGTTTCTTTATGGCCGATGACTGTCACGGCTCCGCCGAGGAAGCCTATTTTGTGCAGACCATGAAGATGGTCTTCCCCGACCGGCCGCTCGTCGATATCCCGGATAACGATCCCATCTTCCACACCATCTTCGATCTGGATGAACGCATTCAGGTGCCCGGGGCCGAGCACCTGGCGACCGGACACAAAAAAGACGGCATCGTCCCGCACTGGAAGGGTATCTACGACGACCACGGACGCATCATGGTCGCCTTCGTGCTGAACTCCGACATCGGCGACTCATGGGAATTCCTCGACGACCCGCGCTATCCGGTGCAGTACACCGTCTTTGGTACCAAGTTGGGCGTGAATTATGTGGTCTATGCAATGACCCATTAGCCCGCTGCATCCAGACACCTGGCCCTGGGCAGGCATCCAACTTTGCAGCAGATTCACAGCCTGCTCCGAGGTTCGGACCGATGCGCCAGCCCGTTGTTGCCCGATTCCTGTTTCTCTCCTGTCTGCTGCTGTTTTTGCTTGCGATAACGCCCGGCGCGAGGGCGCAGTACTACCCGCCTCCGCCGCCGCCCTATCCTCCGCCTTCCTATCCTCCTCCGCCGCCGCCGCAACAGCCCCCGGACTATCCGCGGCAGCCGCGGGGCGGCCCGGGCTATCCCCGCTATGCGGGCACCAGCCCCTACCTCTCGCTCTATGGCATGTTCAGTGCGGGTCACTACTCCGGCCTCGGGGTGGGTCACGGCACGCCGCCCACGCAGAGCGGAGGCATGACGGCGCTCGGCGGCACCTTCGGCGGCTACGTCGTCTATCCCTCACCGGGCCCGATCAACGTCGGCGTGGATGCGCGGCTGATCCTGGAGAACAGCTCCAACTCCACTCAGTTCGGCAACAAGATCATGGGTGGCCTGGTCGGCCTGCGCGTCGATACCGATAGCGGCCGCCTTCCGGTCGCGCCTTACTTCCAGTTCGAGATTGGAGGAGTGGGCACCAACAACGGCACCAGCACCACTCGAACCGGCTCATTCGCCTATCAGGCGCAGTTTGGGGCGGACCTGCCGTTTGCTACCAATCAAGTTGCCGGACGCGTGGAGTACGGAGCCGGGCAACTGTTGGGCACGAGTGTGAACCACACGCTGCAGACGTTCTCGATCGGCATCGTAGTGCACCTGCGCTAGACGTCGTGTGTTAGCGAGCCACCAGCTCAGTCGATGACCCGCACCGCGCCGCGGCCCACCAGCTCCTCCACCCGATCGATGAACAACCGGTCGGCGTTGACGCTCATGTTGTGCGGCTCCAGCACAGCGAGAAACTCACCCGGCTCCTCCATATCGAGCAGCAGTCGGCCGTTGCCCGGCATGGTCTGAAACACGCCCAGCAGCCTCTCCAGCAGCGCCGCATCAGGATGGTGCAGCGGAACCTTGATGCGCAGTGAGCTTGGCAGCTTCAACTGCACGTCTTCGAGCGCCTGAATGTTGGAGACCGAGAGCTTGGGCGCGGAGTCCTCCTCGCCACGCAACGCACCGCGGACCAGCACGGGCACTTCGATCTTCAGCTTCTCCGCCAGCTTCTGGTAGGAGCTCGAGAAGGCGATGAGCTCGATCTTTCCCACCTGATCCTCAAGCGTCGCCTGCGCATACAGCTCGCCGGAGCGTTTTGACTTGCCCACCTTAAGCCCGGTAATCACGCCCGCGATCTGGATCTCGTTCTGCGCCTCCATCGGACGGCCGCGCTGAAACACCTGCGGCTCCGGCTTCATCTCGCAAGCCGTCGCAGTATCGACCACCTTCAGGTTGCGCAGCTTCTCGCGGTACTTATCCAGCGGATGCCCCGAGACGAAGAAGCCGAGGACCTCCTTCTCGTTCTGCAGCCGCGTGTGCTCGTCCCACTCCGGCGCTGCGGGCAGCGGTTCTTCCTTCACCGCCGAAGCCGCAATGTCGCCGTCGAAGATGCTCGCGAACAATCCGTGCTGGCCGGCAGCCGCGTCCTTCTGCGATTTCTGCGCGCGCTCCATCGCCTTATCCAGCGCCGCAAACACCTGCCCGCGCGGCCCGAACGAATCCATCGCGCCCGCCTTAATTAGCGACTCCAGCACGCGCTTGTTGAGCAGGCGCAGGTCCACCTTCTCGCAAAACTCCCACAGGCTGCCGAAGCCCGGCTTTCCTTCCGCCTTCAAAGCCTCGCGTGCAGCCAGAATGGAGACGATGGCGTTGTGACCGACGTTCTTGATGGCAGCCAGCCCGAAACCGATTGCCTCTCCGCTTTCCGTCTTCACTGGGGTAAAGTTCGCGTCCGACTTCTGCACATCCGGAGGCACCACGGGGATGTTCATCTCGCGGCATTCCTGGATGTACTTGACGACGTTTTCGGGCTTGGAAGTTTCGCTGGTCAGCAGCGCCGCCATGAACTCCACCGGATAATGTGTCTTCAGCCAGGCGGTGTGATACGCCAGCAGCGCATAGGCGGCCGAGTGCGACTTGTTAAACCCATACCCCGCAAACTGTTCCATCAGGTCGAACAGAGCTCCGGCCTTCTGCTTGTCGAACTTCTGTTGCGCGGCTCCGGCCATAAAGGTGTCGCGCTGCTTGGCCATCTCCTCCGGATTCTTCTTGCCCATTGCGCGGCGCAGCAGGTCGGCTCCGCCCAGCGAGTAGCCGCCGATGGCCGAGCTGATCTGCATCACCTGCTCCTGGTACACAATCACGCCCAGCGTCTCGCGCAGGATAGTCTCCAGCTCCGGGAACATGTACTCCACCGGCCGCCGTCCCCACTTGCGCTCGATGAAGTCGTCGATCATGCCGCCCTGGATCGGCCCAGGCCGGTAGAGCGCATTCAGCGCGGTCAGATCTTCTACCGTGGCGGGCTTGTAACGGCGCAGCACATCGCGCATGCCGCCGGATTCAAACTGAAATACGCCGGAAGTCAGCGCGCGATGGAAGACCTGCTCATAGGTCTGCATGTCATCCAGCGGAATCTTCGCCATGTCCAGCGCAACGCCCTTGGTCTGACGGATCAGCTTCAGCGCGTCGTCAATCACCGTCAGCGTGGTGAGCCCGAGGAAGTCCATCTTCAGCAGGCCCATCTTCTCCACCGACTTCATATCGTACGAGGTGACGATGGCCTCGTCTTTGGTACGCGTCACCGGAACCAGCTCGGTCAGCGGCTTGGGAGCGATCACGACCCCGGCGGCATGCACGCCTGCGCCGCGCACCAGCCCTTCCAGCTTCATCGCCGTGTCGATCAGCTCGCGGATCTTGGGATCCTCATACGCAGCCGCCAGCGGAGGGGAATCCTTGAGCGCACGTTCGATGGTGATTCCGATGGTCGCGGGGATCAGCTTCGCGATCCGGTCCACTTCGCCGTACGGCATATCCAGCGCGCGACCCACGTCTTTCACCGCAGCCTTGGCAGCCATGGTGTTGAACGTGATGATCTGTGCGACCTGGTCTTCGCCGTACTTGCTCTTCACGTAGTCGATCACTTCGCCGCGCCGGTTCATGCAGAAGTCGATGTCGATATCCGGCATGGAGACGCGCTCCGGATTCAGAAAGCGCTCGAACAGCAGCTCGTTCTGCAGCGGGTCCACATTCGTTATCTCCATGCAGTACGCCACCAGCGAGCCCGCCGCCGAGCCGCGGCCCGGGCCGACCGGAATGTCCTGCTCCTTCGCGAATCGGATGAAGTCCCACACGATCATGAAGTAGCCGGGGAACTTCATCTGCCGAATGCATTGAATCTCGCGCTCCAGCCGCTCCTGGTACTCAGGCAGCGTCTTCTTCAGCAGACCGCTGGTGCGCAGGTGCTCGATATCGGTGGCAATGCGCTTCTGCAGTCCTTCCCGGCACACGCGCTCGAAGTAGCTGTCCAGCGTCTCACCCTCCGGCACCGGAAAGCGCGGGAAGGGATTCTCCACCTTCGCCAGCTTCAGGTTGCATCGCTCCGGAAACTGCATCGTCCCGCTGACGACGTGCGGCGCATGCTGGAACAGCCGTAGCATCTCATCGGCAGACTTCACGTAGAACTCATTGGTGTCGAACTTGAACCGTTTCGGGTCGTTCATGGAGCCAGCCGTCTGTACGCACAGCAGAATCTCGTGCGCCCGGCTGTCGGAGTCGGCGATGTAGTGCGAGTCGTTGGTGGCGATCAGCGGAATGCCTATCTCTTTCTCCATCCGCAACATCGCATCGCACACCGGCTTGTCCGCTTCAAGCCCGTGGTCCTGAATCTCGAGGAAGTAATTGCCCCGCCCGAAGATCTCCTGGTACTGCCCTGCTGTGGACTTGGCCTGCTCGTAGTGGCCTTCCATGATGTGCTGCGATACTTCGCCCGCCAGGCAGCCGGAGAAGCCGATCAGGCCCTGCGCGTGCTTCGCCAGAAACGCCTTGCTGACCCGTGGCTTTCTGTAGAAGCCGTGCAGCGCCGCCTCGCTGGTAAGGCGGACCAGATTGCGATAGCCTTCTTCGTTCTCCGCCAGCACCAGCATGTGGTTGTACTTCAGCTCCGGATCGGGCTTGCCGCGATGGTCCTCTTCCTTGCAGATGTAGAGCTCGCAGCCCAGGATCGGCTTGATCCCAGCCTCCTTTGCCGAGTTGAAGAAGTGCACCGCGCCGTAAATATTGCCATGGTCGGTCATCGCCACCGAGGTCTGCCCCAGCGATTTCACGTGCTGCACCAGCTTGTCGACGTCGCATGCGCCGTCCAGCAGGGAGTAATCGGTGTGCAGATGGAGATGGGTAAACTCGGCGGGCATACCTCCATCTTAAGTCCCCGAGGCGCCTCCACTCATGCGGAACTCCGCCACCCAATGCGGAAAACCCGGTACCAAATTCAGTGGGCCCACAGATCATTCCGGCGACCGTCCGTGAGCGCATCCGGGCCAGCCGTACCCCGAACCGCATATAATCCCCGACGATAGGCCAAGCGTCACCATTTCATCGCGCAAGAGGATTCCATGCCACTCGCTACCCGTCTCGCCTGCTTCGCTCTGCTCTGTGGTTCGCTCCCCATGCTGGCCCAGCCTCCTGCCGGCGGAGGCGCCCAGGAAACCAACCGCACCATCAGCAACGGTGGCATCACCGTTCCGGGCTGGAAGGGTCAGATCGATGCCAGCGCGGAGAAACAGGGCCAGTCCGTCAATGATGCGAAGCTCGCCCCGGAAGCCGGCGGCATGCGCGTCACCACCGGTCCCGCAATCAGCTATTGGAATCCCTCCAACAAGGCCACTGGCGACTACACCGTCACGGCGACCTTCAACGAGCCGAAGTTCATGAACCTGAACACTCACCCGCATCCCTATGGAGTGTTTATCGGCGGCAACGACCTCGGCACGCCTGACGCATCGCTGCTCTACTGCGCCGCTTATGGAAATGGCCGGTTCATCGTGCGCGGATTCGGTCCCGCGGCCTTTCAGGTCAACGGCCGCATGGGCGAAACCAACGACGCCGTTCATAAGGCCGCCGGCCCGGGTGAACCTGTCACTCAGACCATCGCTCTCTCGGTCAAAGGCGACAAGATTTCGTGCGCCATCAACGGGACGGTGGTCGGCACGTACAACAAAACAGACGTCGTGGGCTCCGGCAAGCTGAAGTCAACCGACGGCATCTACGGCATCCGCTTCGCTCACAACACCGATGCCATCGTCACCGACCTCAAGGTCACCAAGCCCTAGCCGCACAGGGGATAGCAAGGGCGCCTTCGATTCGAAGGCGCCTTCGCTGCTTAAATCTTCCGGGCCTTTACGGTTGATTCACCTGCGCACAACTTCCCGCACCAGCTTCGCGCGCTCCGGCTTCTCCTGCTCCACTCGGATGGTCTCCTGCACCATCGCCTCCGGCTCATGCAGCAGGTCCGGCTCGTCGCTGTACAAGGTTATTAGCGGCTGCCCTTTCTCGATTCGATCGCCGATCTTCACGTGCATCTCGATGCCTGCATGCGCGCTCACCGCATCGCCCGGCTTTGCCCGGCCTGCTCCAAGTCGCTGCACCGCCCAGCCCACCTGCCGGCAATCCATTCCCGCTAGATACCCTGTGCTCTCCGCCTCCAATACCCTCCTCGCCGCGGGCGTGTGGAACTCCGCCGGCCCCTCTAGCGCAGCGCGCGCAGCCCCCCACGAATTGGATTGCATCTCGACCATCTCCAGAAACTTCCGATAAGCCGAGCCATCCAGCAGCATCCACTCTGACAGATCCGCGCCATCTTCCGGCGTCGCTGCCTTGCCGCCTAGGTGCAGCATATGGCCGGCAAGCGCATGCGTCAGCTCCAGCAGGTCCGCGGAAAGCCGGAGCTTGTCGTCACTAAGCGTGAACTCAATTTCGGGCGAGAAGTGCTGCATCAGTTCGACGCACTCCTGCACCTCCACCCAATTCCCCGCAAACCGGCCCAGCGGCTGATCCATCGCAGTCAGCAGTGCCACCGTCCTGGTCCCGGCCAGCTCGCCCGTCTCTACCATCAACCTGGCCAGCAGCCGAGCATCCTCGTCCCGCTGCATGAAGGCGCCGCTCCCAGTCTTCACATCCAGTACCAGACCGTTCAAGCCCTCCGCCAGCTTCTTGCTCATGATGCTCGCGGTGATCAGGTACGGCGACTCCACCGTGCCGGTATGATCGCGCAGCGCATACAGAATCCGGTCCGCCGGCACCAGCTCCGGCGTCTGCCCCGCCATCGCAAAACCTGCCTTCTGGACGATCCGCAGCATCTCCTCCAGCGGCAACTGCGTCCGGAAGCCCGGGATACTCTCCAGCTTGTCCAGCGTCCCGCCCGTATGTCCCAGGCTGCGGCCGCTGATCATCGGGTCCTTCAACCCGGCCGCGGCAACAATCGGCGCAATCAGCAGCGAGGTCTTATCCCCCACACCGCCGGTCGAGTGCTTATCGACCACAACCCCCTCGAGCGGCGACGAGTCGAACACCTCACCCGAAAACCGCATCGCCTGGGTCAGCGCCGCCAGCTCCTGGGCATTAAGACCGCGCACGAACACGGCCATCAAAAACGCCGCCGCCTGTGCATCGGTCGGGGTTGGGTGCTCCGCATCCCGCTTCACCAGTGCCTGGATAAACCCTTCGATCTCCGCGTCCGAGAGCACCAGCCCGTCCCGCTTGTGCTGAATCACCTCGATGGGATGGATCGTCACCCCACGATTCTATGCGCAGCGCAATCGCAACACCTCACTCGCTGCTAAACCGGAATCCCGCCGGCAGCAACTCGCCGATCGTCGTCTCCACCATTACCCCACCCGCCGCCGGATAAAGCACCTGCGCCTCCGCATCGGCAAACTCCCAGATCGTTTGCCGGCACGCGCCGCAGGGCATGCACGCAGCTCCGTTCAGGTTCGCAACCGCCACCGCCCGAACCCGAATCCCCGGCCCGAACTGCGACACCGCCGATGCAATCGCCGCCTGCTCCGCGCACGAGGTCAGCCGGTACGACGCGTTCTCCACGTTGGTCCCTGCCACCGTCTCCCCGCTCTGCAGCCGCACCGCCGCCCCCACACGAAACCCACTGTACGGCGAATACGAATTCTGCGCCGCCGCAGCCGCTCTCCCACAAAGCGCCTCCACCTCTTGCGCACTCAGCTTGTTTCTCGCCATAGGCTGTGTAGACTAGCCGCTTTCCACCACCGCCGCAACTTCGAATTCGCAAAACCACAAGCCAGACGCATCCTCAGCATCTTGTTTATCCTGCGTATGCCGAACGCCATCTAACCGCAAGCATGCCCCGCAAGCCTTCCAGCCCGAAATCCATCAACCTGCAGCCGGAAAATCCCCCAGTTCCTGCCCCGTCCGACCCCCTCTCCCTCTTCCATCCCATCACCGCCGCCTGGTTCCGCGCCGTCTTTGATCAGCCAACGCCACCTCAGCGCGACGGTTGGCCCGCCATCGCTCGCGGCGAATCCACCCTCATCCTCGCGCCCACCGGCACCGGAAAAACCCTCACTGCATTCCTCTGGTGCCTGGACAAGCTCATGCTCGGCAGCCGCCCCGAGAATTCCGGCACCCGCGTCGTCTACATCTCTCCGCTCAAGGCTCTCGCCGTCGACGTCGAGCGCAACCTCCGTTCGCCACTCGCCGGGATCGCTAACATGGCGCAGCGGTCCGGCGTCCCCGTCCACATCCCCGAGATCAGCGTCCGCACCGGCGACACCAGCCCCAAAGAGCGCGCCCGCTTCCGCCGCCACGCCGGTGAGATCCTCATCACCACACCCGAATCCCTCTACCTCCTCCTCACCTCCGACGCCTCCGAAGCCCTGCGCCACGTTGAAACCGTCATCGTCGACGAGATCCACGCGCTCGTTCCCACCAAACGCGGCGCCCACCTCGCCCTCTCCATCGAGCGCCTCGAAGCTCTCGTCCGCGCCTCCGGCAACCCAGCGCTGCAGCGCATCGGCCTCTCCGCAACGCAGCGCCCACTCGAAGAGGTCGCCCGCTTCCTCGGCGGAGCCGCCGCCTCCAACCTGTCCGGCCTCGCCTCCAATGGCTCCGAGCCATCCACACCACCGCAGCCCGCGCCCGCCACACTCGATTCCCTCGACCCGGCCTCAGACGGCCTCGAACCGCACTCCCCCAACTCCCCGCCCTTCCGCCCCGTCAGCATCATCAATGCCGGTGCGCGCAAAGCCCTCGAGCTTCGCGTCGAGGTTCCCGTCGAAGACATGGCACGGCTCGGCGAGATCGAAGACCTCCCCAGCGGTCCGGCGTCTCAAGGTCCCAAACGCACCTCCATCTGGCAATCCATACATCCGCGCCTGCTCGAGATCATTCGCGAGCGCACCTCTACCCTCATCTTCGTCAACGCGCGCCGCGTCGCCGAGCGCCTCGCCGGAGCGCTCAACGACCTCGCCGGTGAACCCCTGGCCCGCGCTCACCATGGCTCCCTGGCCGCGACCCAGCGCGTCGAAATCGAAGAGCTGCTCAAAGCGGGCAAGATTAAAGCCCTCGTCGCAACCTCCTCGCTCGAGCTCGGCATCGACATGGGCGCCATAGACCTCGTCATCCAGATCGAGGCTCCGCCCTCCGTCGCCAGCGGCATGCAGCGCATCGGCCGCGCCGGGCATCAGGTGGGCGCACCCTCCGCCGGAATCATCTTCCCCAAGTACCGCGCCGATCTCGTCGCCTGCGCCGCGGTCACGCAGTCCATGCACGAGGGTCACGTCGAATCCACGCGCTTCCTCCGCAACCCCCTCGATGTCCTCGCGCAGCAGATCGTCGCCATCGTCGCCCAGCCGCCGCTCACCCCGGCCGAATTCGAATCCACCCACCGCACCGGTACCGAAGAAGAACCCGGCCCCGGCATCTCCCGCAGCGCGCTATTCGACCTCATCCGCTCCTCAGCCTCCTTCGCCACGCTCAGCGCAGCCACCTTCGATGGCGTGCTCGACATGCTCGCCGGCCGCTACCCATCCGACGAATTCGCCGAGCTGCGCCCCCGCCTCACCTGGGACCGCAATCGCGACTGGCTCACTCCGCGCCAGGGCGTCAAGCGCATTGCGATCCTCAACGGCGGCACCATCCCAGACCGCGGCCTGTACGGCGTCTTCCTCGCTGGAGCCCATGCCAAACCCATCCGCGTCGGCGAGCTCGATGAGGAGATGGTCTTCGAGTCCCGCAACGGCGACACCTTCATCCTCGGTGCCTCCACCTGGCGCATCGAGGAGATCACGCACGACCGCGTCCTCGTCTCCCCCGCCCCCGGCGATCCCGGCAAGATGCCTTTCTGGCACGGCGATCGCGCCGGCCGGCCCATGGAGTTCGGCCGCCGCATCGGCTCGCTGGTCCGGCAGCTTCGCGACATGCCTCGCGCGCTCGCCGTCACCTCCCTTGTCAAGGACCACGATCTCGACACCCTCGCCGCCGAAAACCTCATGCGCTATCTCGCCGATCAGGAGATCGCGACCACCGTAGTTCCCGACGACCGCACCATCGTCATCGAGCGCGTACGCGACGAGCTCGGCGACTGGCGTGTCTGCGTGCTCACTCCCTTCGGCAGCCGCATCCACATTCCCTGGGCCATGGCCGCAACCGCCAAGCTGCGCGCCAACGGCGGCCCGGAGGTGGAGACCATGTGGTCCGAGGACGGCTTCGTACTCCGGTTCCCCGAAACCGACTCCGCGCCCGACATCGAACCGCTGCTGCTCGAGCCGGCCGAGGCGGCCGAGCTCGTGTTGCAACAACTCGGCGCCTCTTCACTGTTCGCCGCCAAATTCCGCGAGTCTGCCGCGCGAGCCCTGCTGCTGCCCCGCCGCCGCGCAGAGGGCCGCACCCCGCTCTGGCAGCAACGCAAACGCGCCTATGACCTTCTCGCCGTTGCTAGTCGATACCCGGCCTTCCCCATCCTGCTCGAGGCCTATCGCGAGTGTCTCCGCGACGTCTTCGACATGCCTGCGCTCATGGAGATCCTGCGCAGCATTCAGCAGCGCGCGTTGCGTGTCCACACCGTGGACTCCCGCACGCCCTCACCTTTCGCCGCCGCGCTGCTCTTCAGCTACGTCGCCAACTACATTTACGACGGAGACGCGCCGCTCGCCGAACGCCGCGCCCAGGCCCTCTCGATCGATCAGGATCAGCTCCGCGAACTGCTCGGCGACGCCGACCTGCGCGAGCTGCTCGACCTGAGCGCCATCGAAGAGACCGAGGAGCAGCTTCAGGCGCTCACCGAAGGCTATAAGGCCCGCAACCTAGATGCTGTCCACGACCTGCTGCTCCGGCTTGGCGACCTGAGCCGCGAAGAACTTCTCGCCCGTTCGGATTCTGAGGACGTCGCCAACTCTGTCACCAAGCTGCTTCGCGCCCGCCGCGCGCTTGAAATCACCATCGCCGGACAGAAACGCTTCATCGCTGTCGAGGACTCGGCGCGCTACCGCGACGCTCTCGGCGTACCGCTGCCGCCCGGCCTGCCTGCGGCCTTCCTGGAGCCCGCCGCCGACGCCGCAACCGACCTCGTCCGCCGCTACGCCCGCACCCACGGCCCCTTCACCACCGCAGAGGCAGCCCGGCGCTTCGGCCTTCCCGTCGCATCCGTGGAAGCAACGCTGGAGCGTCTGCTGCCCACCGGCCGTATCGTCGAAGGAGGCTTCCGTCCCGGCGGCGTCCATCGCGAGTGGTGCGACGCCGAAGTGCTGCGCACCATTCGCCGCAAATCCCTGGCCCGCCTCCGCAAAGAAGTCGAGCCCGTCGATCAGCGGGTCCTGGCGCGTCTCTTCACCCGTTGGCAAGGAGTCGTGCAGCCGCGCCGTGGCCTCGATGCCCTGCTGGACGTGGTTGAGAATCTGCAAGGCGCGCCGCTGCCCGCTTCCGTCCTGGAATCCGAGATCCTGCCGGCTCGCATCCGCAGCTACCGCCCCGAGGATCTCGACACCCTCATCGCCGCCGGCGAGGTCACCTGGGCCGGCGTCGATCCCATCGGCGAGCGCGACGGCCGCATCGCGCTCTACCTCTCCGACAAGCTCTCCACCTTATGGCCGGTTGCGCAGACGCCGCTGACCGACATCCAGTTCTCGGAACGCGAAGCAGCAATCATCGCCTATCTCCGCTCCCATGGCGCCTCGTTCTTCCAGCAGATTCATGATGCGCTGGGCGGCGGCTATCCCGGAGAAACGCTCGACGCGATTTGGAGCGTGGTTTGGCGCGGACTGCTGACCAACGACGCTCTGCACGCGCTGCGTGCGTACACATCGCGCCCCGCGGCCACCGCAAAACACGGCAAGCGCGTTCACCAGCAGGGCGCGGGCTTCCGCTCCCGGCGCACCACTCCGCCAACCGCGCAGGGTCGCTGGTCGTTGAATCCCGCCGCCATCGACGAGACCCGCTCGGCCACCGCCTGGAGCCACGCCATGGCCCAGCAGTTGCTCACGCGTTATGGCGTCGTCTTTCGCGAAACTGCGCATGCGGAAGGTCTCCCCGGCGGCTTCTCGGCCGTCTACGACGTGCTGAAGGCGCTTGAAGAATCAGGCCGTGTCCGTCGGGGATACTTCGCCGCGGATCTAGGAGCGGCGCAGTTTGCCATGCCCGCTGCGGTCGACCTGCTGCGCTCGCTCCGCACCGAACGCGAGGGCGAGCGCTGCGAAATGCTTCTGCTTGCCGCAACCGATCCCGCGAATCCGTACGGAAATCTTCTGCGCTGGCCCGCAGGCGGCGATGCCGCCTCCTCACTCACCCGCTCAGTCGGCGCTCGCGTAGTCCTCTGCGACGGAACCCTGGTCGCCTACCTTCGCCGCGGCAACCCCAACCTGCAAGTCTTCTTGCCCGAGGACGATCCCGCCAGGACCAACGTCGCCCGCGCGCTTGCGCAATTCCTCGCCGAGCGAGTTCGTACTGACCGCGAAGACGATCCTGCCCACCGCGCCGGCCTGCTGATCGCGACCGTCAACGGTATCCCCGTCGCCGAAAGCCCGCTTGCCCAACCACTCCTGGACGCTGGCTTCGTCGCCGGGGCGCTCGGCTTCAACCTCCGCCGCCCCGCCCCAGCTTTGGCGTCCACTTCAAAGCCCTGAAGCGCTCCGCCAGTCCGAAATCTTGTCAAGCCCCTAAACCACCTAAACCTATCAATCCAAAGCAGATGTAGATGTTACTTAACCGCTCCCAACCTGCTATCATTAACTTAAGAGTGGAAGTTCGAAGGCGTCTCCCCGGCAGCCTGTGCGCGTTCGAAATAACCCCTGTGAATAGACGATTTTAGCCACAACTCTATTGCTTCCAATACTTTGCCGACACCACCTGCTTGCAAGTCTATGAGGCAAAAGAAGTTTGAGCCAAAATACCCCGGGGCCCCCCCCCCCCACCTACGCGATCTAGGCGTCGTAACGAGTAAACCCGTTGACCACTGAGTCCCGCCTCAGACCGAACCGCACTGCATCATTCCTCGCGGCACTTGGTAACAACAGCCTCCTCGTGCCGGCGCTGCTTCTTCTGCTGTTCGCAGCGGCGTTTCTGATCCGGGTTTGGGGCCTCTCGTACTTCCATTACTGGGACGAGATGGTCTACCTGCAGAATGCAAAGGTCATCTGCTGCGGAAAAACCAACTACTCCGAGCTCTCGTTCCGTCCTCCGCTTTTGTCGCTGATCTTCGCCGCTGCCTTTCTGGTCCGCGATCACATGTTTTCCGCATGCGTTGCAGCCGCTGCATTGAATGCGCTCGCGCCGGTGTTCTTGTTTCTTTCCGGGCGCCGCATTGTCGGAAGCCTCGCAGCGGCACTGGGTTCCATCCTGCTGGCGTTCGGGCCTTTTTTCGTGGGAGTCTTCCCCGCCGGATTCGACAGCGACGATACCGGCAACAGCCTGCTGACCGATTCACCAGCGCTCACACTGCTTCTGCTCGGGCTCTGGCTGATGCTGAAGGCGGTCGAGCGTCAGCGCGGCTGGCGCTTTGCACTGGCAGGCTTCGCGCTCTCGCTGGCGATCCTGATGCGCTTTGGCTCCATACCGGGCGTTGCGCTGCTGTGCCTGATGCCGCTTGCTGCACAGCAACGATGGAAATCGCTGGGCTGGACGATCGCAGGAGTCTTCGCGGGGCTTGCACCCTACCTGCTGTGGTCGCGCATCACCTACGGAGGCTTCCTCGCCACCATTCACGAAGGCTGGACCCATGTCGAAGGACCCGCGCCGCCATTCACGTTCTATCTCTCGAATGCGCCGGCGATCTTCACCTGGATGGGAGTCGCCGGCGTGCTGCTGGCCGCGGGTGCAGGGCTGGCACAGCTTGTGCGCTCCCGGCGCGAGCCAGCGCTGCCACGAGTCCTCACATCGCTCGATACGCCCGCAGCTCTTCGCGGCTTCCTGTGGATATGGCTGTTGCTTGCGATGCTCTTCTTCAGCACGATGCAGCACAAGGAGCCGCGCTATATCCTTCCGGCGGCGCCTGCCGTGCTGCTGCTCGCGGGATGGGGACTCGCGCTGCTCTGCCGCGGCGGGACAACACGCCTGCGGGCGTTAGGGTCAATCGTGGTCGCAGTGGGGATGCTGGTTGTGCTGCTCCCATCGCGCAGTCGCTTCGAGAGCCCTTTCGTTGTGCGGGCGCATCCGGAAGAGATGGACGCATCGGCATTTCTGGACTCCAGATTCCCAGCCGGCACTCCCGTCTATATGAACTTCAATTACCCCGCGTTCGCGTACTTCTCCGACCTCCGGATTCGCGAGTTACCGATCGGAGGTCCCGAAGTCTATCGCGCGATTCACGAGATACCCGAGGGAGGGCTCCTCGTCGCCTATCGCCAAAACGAGAGCGGCGACCCGCGGCTGGAGGTACTGGATCAGGACACATCACTGGTACCGCTGAAGCGATACCAGACGCTTACGATTTATCAGCGGCGAGAGAGTGCGAGCGGACGACCTTAGCCACTCACCTGCCGAATTTCTGCTTCCCCTGCATCTGGCTGAGCAGGCGCTGCTGGGCTTTCATGCCGCCTCCGCCGCCCATGGACTTGAACATCTTGCGCATCTGCGTGTACTGGCGGAGCAGGTTGTTGACGTCCTGCACGCTGGTACCGGATCCATGCGCGATGCGCTTGCGGCGGCTGCCGTTGATGATCTCGTGGTCCGCACGCTCGCGGGCCGTCATGGAATTGATGATGGATTCCACTCGGGTGAGCTGGCCTTCATCCACGTTGTCCGCCGCCTGCTGGATCCCCTGAAAGGGACCGACTGAGGGCAACATCTTGAGGATGGACTTCATGGAGCCCATTTTCTTGATCTGACGAAGTTGATCGCGGAAGTCCTCCAGCGTGAAGCCATCGCCTGAGAGGGCTTTGCTGGCGAACTGCTCCGCCTTCTTGCGATCGAGCTTCTCCTCAGCCCGCTCCAGCAGCGTGGCAATGTCACCGAAGCCCATGATCCGGCCCACGATGCGGTCAGGATGGAAGGGCTCAAATGCATCCGGCTTTTCGCCCGTTCCCAAAAACTTGATAGGAGCGCCAGTGATGTGGCGGATGGACAGTGCCGCTCCGCCGCGAGCGTCGCCATCCATCTTGGTGAGCACGACGCCGGTGATGGAAAGGAGGTCGTGGAACGCCTTGGCGGATTTAACAGCGTCCTGCCCGGTCATGGCATCGGCGACGAAGAGGATCTCGGAGGGATTGAGCTCTTTTTTCAGCATCCCCATCTCGTCCATCAGGTCGGAAGCGATCTGATTGCGACCCGCGGTATCCACGATGAGGATGTCGCAGCCGAAGTTGGCAGCATCGCGCTTCGCCTCTTTGGCGAGGCGAAGAACGTCAGGCGTGCCGTGCGCGACAGCAGGGTCCAGCTTGCCCTCGTAAATGTACGAGCCTGTGGTCTGCGCGACCAGGCGCAACTGCTCGCGCGCGGCCGGCCGGTACACGTCGACGGAGACCAGCATGGGCCGGTGACCCGCTTTCTTGAGCCAGTTGGCGAGCTTACCGGAGGTCGTGGTTTTTCCGCCTCCCTGGAGACCGGCCATAAGGATGACGGAAGGCGGCTGCGACGAGGTTTTGAACCGGGCGGTATCGCGGCCGAGGATGTTGACCAGTTCGTCGTGAACGATCTTGACGATCTGCTCGGCGGGCGAGAGAGACGTGGCGACCTGCGAGCCCATGGCGCGGTCGCGAATGTGATCGACCACCTGGGTGACGACGGGGAGGCTGACGTCAGCCTCGATGAGGGCGAGGCGAATCTCGCGCAGGGCCTCGCCAATGTTCTCATCCGTGATCGTGCCCTGACCGCGGAGGGTTTTGAAGGAGCGCTGGAGCTTGTCGCTGAGATTCTCAAACATGGCTTCTGTGAGTTTATCAGCGTAAATGTCGTGAGTTTGGCTGGTGGCAGCGACCCGCTGGCAGTGCGGCGGGAGCGGCCGTTTTTGCTCGACAGGGGGATCAGACACAGAACGGGCCGCCATGGTGGGAGCGGCCGGTTCTGTGGAAACTCGCGGTCTCTGTGTGGCAGGGTCTCTGCTTCTACTTCTTCTTTTTGGCGTGCTTGTCGGAAGAGGTGAAGAGGGAGAGATCGATGGCGTCGGCCATTGCCTTGTAGCCGGCGTCGTTAGGGTGGAGCTTGTCGGTATTGTTGTATCCGGCGCGGAACTGGCGCGGGTCGGCGGGGTCGCGGACGACCTGATCGAAGTCCACCACCGCGTCGAAGCTGCCCGGGGTACGGATGAAGGTGTTCACGGCCTCCCGCATGGTTTCAGCCTTCTCCGTCGCGTTGCCAAACGGCGTGAGGGTGCAGCCGATGACCTTAATGCCATGTTCGTGAGCTCGGAGCACCATCTGCTTCATTGCGCCGATGAGATCGTCCGACGTCAGTGGCGGAACTACGGTAAGAGCGACCGGAGCCGGACGGTCGGGGTTGGGCGGCCGCGTGGAGATGTTGATGTCGTTGATGCTTTCGAGGATCATCAGCCACTTGACGCCGGGCTGGTCGAGAACATCGCGGTCAAATCGGGCGAGGGCGCTGACACCGGCGCCGTCATTGAGAACCTGGTTGCCGGAGATGCCTTCATTCACAATGGCGATGTTGGCGGTAGAGGGATTCGCAGCCAGCCGGCGAGAGAGATCGCTGGGCCAGCTGCCGTCAGTGTCCGGAGTGGAGGTGGCGCCGTCAGTGATGGAGTCACCGAATGCGACGATGGCAGCGGATTCAGGTGCAGAGCTCTGCACGTCGATATCGGATACCCAATACCAGGAACGAAGCTTCTCGCCGTCGGCGAGGTCGGGGGCGGATGTGACGTCTCCGGCTTTGACCCAGGTGGTGTGGAGGCCGAGAGAGTGAACGCTGGCAGCGCCGGTATCGTTGGGGACGAACACGCTAACGGCGAGCTCGGCCAGAGGCGCGACAGTGAGCGAGACTGGGTCGCTGATCATCTCTGCGCCTACGGGAATCGTGACCGAGGATCTGCCGTTGAAGGTGAGGGCTCGATCCGTGCTGGCCACAATCGCGGAGTCCTTGTCCCGCAGAGCAATGTGAGCGGCGCTAATATAAACGGGGCCTGCGCCGAAAGCGTTTGAGAGATGCACACGTACGGAACTGCCGCCGATGCTGGCGCGCATGAACATACGAACTGTCTCATTGTTGAAGCTGCGCGGCGGCAAGGGGGCAGGACGAGCCGCCGGCGGCGGCCCCGCGGGTGCAGCCTGAGCAGTCGCGGCGGTTACACCGGTTGCTGAGGGTTGGGCAGTCGCGGGCCGGGCGAAACTAGCAGTCGGCTTCTGCTGCGAGGCCGCCCAGGTTGCCACCCAATGTGTCTGGGCCTGCCCGGTAAGGGTGAGAACGGTCAGCGCGAGAGTGAGATGGGACAAGGGTCTAGCGAGCATGGCAGCCTTTGAGTGAAGCAGATATTTTGTGCTCCCAAGCTATTTCGCACGGACTCTGCTGTCAAAGAACAATTTGCCGAGGGTGAGTCGCAGAGAGCGATCCCGCTTTAGCCCGGAGTTTGACCGAGGGCTGGATGCGCCATTACACTCAAAACTGGTAATGCGGCGCGCACTTCTTCAAGATGCGCTCGCGGCTTACAGTATGGGTACGCGCCTTCGGAGCTGCTGCCCCCTCGTTCAATGGTAGGACAGTCGGCTCTGAACCGATCAATCGGGGTTCGAATCCCTGGGGGGCAACCAAATCAGATTGCTCATCGTCGTGCCGCCTAAACCGGGTGAATAACAGGTGCTCCAATGGAGTTTCCGTTCCATATGAACCCTTCCTGGATGACGCCGCGCTGAATTGCAATTTGTCAGGTAAATCGGCCTTTTTTGCGATGCTCCGAGCATCGTTCGACGAAGGCAAGCGCTTGTCCAAAACCGACTCCAAGGCTTATTTTGCATGGTGATCAGTCCGTGACAATTGCATGATTATTAATTCGTTGACAATAAGATGCTGGGCCTTGTAAAAACCACCCCTGAGAACAATCAGACGCGAAGACGTACACCGTATCCCGCCTTGGGTGTGGTTGATCTTTAGCGTTTAGCTTATTTCTCGCGGCCAGCGAGCAAGTAACAGCTATGTCCGCGAACCACATTTTTAGGAGGCAGTAGATGGCTATGCAGAGGCGTTTGTGTGTACTGCGTTCGTTCATTCCTTCGTTCATACCGCTCTCACTCGTAGCGGTATTCGCCATTGCACTTATCGCAGGGGTTGCAACTCCTCAAGCCCACGCGCAGTTGACCTCGGGGACGATTTCGGGGACGGTTACCGATCCATCTTCGGCGATGGTGCCGAATGCTACCGTCACGGTCATCAGCGAAACCCGGGGTACAAAGCTTCCCGCAGTGACGAGCAAAGGCAACGGCGAGTTCGTCATCCCGAACATTCCTCCTGACACCTATACGGTAGAGATTACCAACGCAGGCTTCAAGACGTTCCAGCGCACCGGCGTCCAAGTAGCCCCCGGAGATCGCGTGGCGCTCGGGCAGCTTGCCCTCGAGATCGGCACGGTGAACTCCACCGTTACCGTCTCCACCGAAGCAGCAAGGCTGCAGACGGAAAGCGCGGAGCGGTCCGCCACGGTATCTACGGAGGAAGTGAAGAACCTGCCGGTGCTGAATCGCAACTTCACAGGGTTGACCGCGGTCATCCCTGGAGTTACCAGCGGTGGCAATCGCATCGGCGATCGCGCCTCCACCCAGGCCGGGCAAGGCGGCGACAACAACATCATGGTGGACGGCGTGTCGGCGATGGACACCGGCAACAATGCCCAGAGCGTCGCGGTGAATACGGAGTCGGTTGCCGAGATTAAGGTTCTAGTGTCGGACTACCAGGCCGAATACGGCCGATCGAGCGGCATTCAATTGACCGCCGTCACCAAGAGCGGCACCAACCACTTGCACGGCAGCGGCTTTCTGGTCATGCGCCAGTCGGGATGGAATGCTAACAGTAAGGTCAATAAGCTGAACGGCGACTTGAGGTCCTACCTGAAGGAAAAGGACATGGGCTTCTCGGTTGGGGGGCCGATCGGCAAGCCAGGCCACAACAACAAGCTGTTCTTCTTCCTCAGCGACGAATGGGATCCGCGCTCACGGTCTGGCGTTGTCACGCGGTATCGCTTCCCGACCGCTCTGGAACGCAACGGCGACTTCTCGCAAACCCTGGACAACAACGGCAATCTGTTCCCGTACATTCGCGACGCCTCGACGGGCAAGCCGTGCTCCGCTTCCAACAAAACCGGCTGCTGGCAGTATGGTGGCGTGCTTGGAAGGATTGATCCCACGAAGTTCTACTCCCTGGGCCAGACCATCCTGAATCTGTATCCCACACCGAACGTGGTGGACGCTAACGGAAATACGCTTGCTGGGAATAACTACAACTACCAGGTCACATCGCCGAATCAGCATCTGACGTCGCAGATCCCGGTGCTGAAAATCGACTACCAGCCGCTGACCAAGCTGAGAGGTTCGGCCAAGCTCGGACTGTGGGGGCAGCCGACCAATGTCGTCAAGGGCACCCTGCCAGGCTTCAACGATTCGCAGGAATACAGGAAGTGGTACTACCTGTGGGCGAGCACTGTCGATTACACCGTCAATCCGACGTTGTTCGTCGAAGTCACCGTCGGCGGCTCGCGCAATGACTATACCGGCTGCATCCAGGGCGGCTCAGGTTCGGGGCCTGTCTTTTGCCAGAGCGGCATTCCGACCGATGCGATCGCCAGTCTGTCCGGGGCCGGATTGACCGGGCTGCCCTCTCTGTTCGCAAACCCGGTGCCGATCAACAAGAGCTACTACGCCTACCAGGCGTTCAGTGCATTGAAGCCGCCGGTCTGGGATGCGGCGAATTCGGCCCTCAGCATGGTTCCCAGCTTCAACTGGGGCGGCCGTGTCGCCAATGCTCCCCCGAACTTCCCATTCCCGGGCTTCCTGAACACCAACCAGACCAAGGATGTCGCCGGGAGCGTGACCAAGACGATTCACAGCCACACCGCCAAGGCGGGCGCTTACTGGAACCACAGCTACAAGGCACAGCAGCGGCAGGGCTGGTTGCCATCGATCAACTTCGGTGACAACACCTCGAATCCTCTGGATGCGCAGTTCGGGTTCGCAAACGCCATCCTGGGCAATTTCAACAGTTATAGCCAGAACTCCTCGTACATTGAGGGCGACTTCATCTACAACAGCATCGAGGGCTACATCCAGGACAACTGGAAGGTGAAGCGCAACCTGACCCTCGATTTCGGCGTGCGGTTGACCTACATGCAGCCGCAATATGATGAGCTGGGACAGGGTGTCAACTTCCTGCCAGACCATTGGAACCCGTCCGCTGCGCCGGTCCTGTACGTAGCCGGCTGCACGGCTACCCCCTGCACCAGCGCGAACCGCCAGGCAAAGGACCCGATCTCAGGCGCCCTGCTGGGACCGAACAGCACCGCCTTTATCGGCACCATCGTGACAGATCCCGGCACGAGCACACCATCGTACGGAAAGAACTTCCTCAACGGCCTGTACAAGTCGGGTCAGGATCCCGTACCTACCACAACGTACAACTGGCCGCTGCTGGTTCCGGCGCCCCGCTTCGGGGTGGCCTATACCCCAATGAGGAGGCTAGTCCTGCGGACTGGCATGGGCCTCTTCTTCGACCGTTCGGCCGGCAACGCCGTCTACAACCAGATTCAAAACCCGCCCGACCTCCTGAGCGAAACCATCAATTTCGCCCCGCTGACCGGATTGAGCAGTGGACGTCCCGTGCTGGCTCCTCCAAGTCTCAGCCCGTACCAACTGAACGCTGGCCTTCCCAGCACCTGGACGTGGAGCGGCGGCGCGCAGTTCCAGCTTGGCGCGCAGCTGTTCGAGGTCACCTACAGCGGAGAGACGGCGTATAACCTAGTTGAAACCCCGAACATCAACGCCATCGACTTCGGTACCGCCTACCTGCCGCAGAATCAGGACACGACGGTCACTGCCAGCCCAATCCTCGGGAACAGCGCCATCTCACCCAACCTCATGCGCTCCTTCCGTGGGTTCGGCAACATCAATCCCAGCCTGGAACGCGGCTGGTTCAGGGCGCACAACCTGCAGTTCGGAGTCAATCGCCGCTTCAACCATGGCCTCAGCTTTGTGCTGAACGATACGGTGGCCCTTGTAAACAAGGGCAGCACCGGGGCTCGCTACCAGCACAACCCCGATGGCACATATTCGGAGCGTGCCGACCAGGCCCAGGCCGATGCCCTGCTGGGCAACTTCATCCCCACCCGGCATACTCTGAAAGGCGATTTCGTGTATGCCATTCCGGGCGTGAAGTTGACGAACGATTCAGTACCCACCAAGGCGCTTAACCTGGCTACCAGAGACTGGCAGGTCTCCGGGATCTGGCAAGCGCATAGCGGCAACGCATACACCGTCGGCTATAGCTTTGCGGACGGTACCAATAACCAAGCAATCACCGGATCCCCGGACTACGGCGGGCGCGTACGCGTCCTCGAAAATCCAGGCTCCGGATGCAGCAGCAGCAACAGACTCGCGCAGTTCAACGTGAACGCGTTTGGGCCACCTTCGCAAGGCAGCGTGGGGCTGGAATCGGGCGCAGACTACCTGCGCGGCTGTTTCTTCCAGCAGTTCGATATGTCGTTGCAGCGCAGCATCAAGCTGGGCGAGTCGCGGGCCCTGGTCGTGCGGCTTGACGCCTTCAACGCGCTCAACCAGTCGTACATCACTGGCACGAACACGGGCGTGCAATTCACCAGCCTGTCCAATACCGCGATCACCAATCTGCCGACCGCTACAGCAAGAAACCTGCCGAAGAACGCGGGATTCGGCGTCGTCAACAACTACCAAGGCCCGCGCACACTGCAGCTGTGGACGCGATTCACCTTCTAAAACAACCATTCCGGGGCGCGCGATAAGCGCGCCCCGAACCATTTAAGTTGGTCTGGCATACCGCTGCACCAAGCCCAGGAGGCGCGTCGCGGGTTCCTTCAACAGGACAGGTAGGCGTTGCGCTACTCGGTGGGCTGCGAGCTTGGGTTCAATGGCACGGATTTCGGGATTCCCGCCTGTCGCTTGACACGCTATTGGGAATAAGGCCGTTGGAAATCATCCGACATACTTTCTGAGGATTCGGTAATTGGTTCCTAGGGCGAGGCTCTCGCGGGCGGCTTCGACCGCCATCCTTACAAATCTGCTAGGGGCGCTCATTGCGAGGATCCGTTCCGCTCGCTTTGATAGATGACTATCCGTGCTGACGATGCAGATCAAGTTACCGGATAATCCGAAGTGATAGCGTCCGACAGCGCTGCGAAGACTTGACGCGATGGGAAAGGCTTTCGCCCGCACCCCGGAGTGGCTTGAGCGCTTCGCCATTCGGCACTCCATCGTGATCGAAGAATCACCGGCAACTCCTCAGCGGAAGAGTTGCCGGACCTCCTTTACGGATGGGTAGAGCTGTACTGGTTCGAGGCGCCCGGCGTTGGCATCTGATCGGCGACTTGTGCTCCGCTGGCGTGCGCATGACTGAGTGGTGAGGTGACTGTGATGCCGGTGCCGGCCACCGGCGTTCCAGCTGCGTGAGCGAATTTCAGCGGCGATTCGATTGTGATAGCGGATGCGCCCCGGCGGGCTCCGGCGGCGACGATTGCAGTCTCCTGTTCCGCACCTTCGCCGATAACAATTGTCTGGCCAGGTCGGAAGCCGAAGGCGTTGGCCAGCGGAATCGAGGTAGCTCCAACGTCGAGTGTTGCGCCGGCGGTGCTGGCGCCGGGGGTCCCGACTGAGGCGATGGTTCCCTGCTCCTGGTTCGAACCCGAGTCGATGAAGATGGTCTGGCCTGGGATGAAGCCATCCACTGCGGCTACCTTGATGTTCACGGCTCCGGGTGTCGAAGGTGCGGCGAGAGCTGCTGTAGCCTGAACGTGGAAGTCGGTGCAATTTGAGTCAGTATCCATGCCGTCTGGGTACCGGCCTAGGCTGAAGCCGGTGCCTCCGACGAGACGCGAAACCACCGCAATGCAGCCACCTTTGCCTTGATCGCCTTCCAGTGTGGCGAGCTCGGGGCTGGCGATGGTCCCGTTTGCGCTGGAGTTGCTTTGCTGTGAGCCGTAGACCATGGCATCGACAACGGCCATGCCACTGGCGTCGAGCAATGCAAGGGAGCCGGCGGCAGCCGAAAGGCTGTCCCCGAACCACTGGTTGGGCGATGGCCCTTGATAGCCTACCTCTGAAGTAGAAGCCCCTCTAACCGGCGCGCCGTAGGAGTGACTGCGCGTGAGAGGACGGTCTAGAGTAATTCCGGAACCGAGCGGCTGGACTGCGTCAGCGCTGAGGTGCACGTTGTGCGTGGCAGGTTTGAAGCTGATGCCCGTGCCTGGATCCGAAACGTCGACGCTGGTCGCATGGTCGAGCTGTAGTGGAGCGACCAGCTCTACGCCTGTACCGTTTGCTCCAGCACTGCCGACTCTCGCCACCTTGACGATCTCCTTGCGCGATCCGGTGCTGATGGTCAGCGTATCGCCGGCAGAGACGTCCGCATCGGCTGCAAGCTTGATGTTGGTCGCGCCTGCAGAGGCAGACGCGGCGAGCGTGGTCTGCGTTGCGGCCTTACCAATCGCGGTGACTGTCGCCTCCTCATACTTGCCGCCGAAGTCGATGCCGATCTTCTGGCCATCGGCAAATCCCGCTGTGGTGGCAACCGGAAGGTTGGTGGCGCCAGCGGGAAATGTGAGCCATGGGCCGGTAGACACTGGGATAAACACCGTGGTCTTCGCCACCGCTGGAGTTCCTACTGCTTCAATGGTGCGGGTTTCGCCATCGACATTGATCTTCTGACCTGGCGACAGGTTTTGAGTGTCACGCACATAGATTGTCTTTGCTCCGGCTGCTGCCGGGGATGCCAGGCCGGAATTGGAGAGACCCAGGACATAGAAGCTATGCGGGGCAAGCTTGGTTCCGGCGGGCACGGTCGCGAGCCGGACCGAGGCCCACTGGCTGGGAGTACTCACAAGCGTCCAGCGGGAGAGATCGACACTTTCGCCGGATGCGTTGTAGAGCTCGATGAACTGATCCGCTGGATTCTCAGTGCTGCCGAAGCGGACCTCATTGATTTTGACCGAAGGAACGTTTCGTACTCGGGCGGTTGCGGTCTCAATCTGAACCGCACTAGTCGCCGCCTTCCACTCGACTTTTCCGGTCAGGGAACCTGCGCCAACGGCTGCGGGAGAAGTGAGTTTGAAAACCGCATGGACGCTGCCGCCGGGAGCAATGGTGTCAGAGAAAGTTTGCGAACTCTGTTTAGTGCCCCCCACCACCGCCTTCCACTGCGGATTGGGTCCCGAGAGCGTCAATTTAACGCCCCTCACGGGCGCGTCGGTGGTGTTGGTGAAGGTCTCGGTAACTTGTTGTGAGCTCTGTGGAGAGAACGTAGTGATGCGCGAAAGCGTCACTCGCGGAACGTCATACCGGGCTGCTACAACGTTCGCCTGAACTGCATCGGTGGTGGAGATTGCCGGATAGCCCGAGGTCATGACGCCTTCGTAGAACGTCCCGGAGGATCCGTTGCCATTGTCTCCACCCGTGCCTAACAGGATGCCTCCTTGCTTGCGCATGGGAAAGTAATAGCTGCCGCTTCTCGGCGCCGCCGGCCGAGGTCCGCTATAGAAGGTGGTCAAAGAGCCATTCTGCGCATTGCCACCGCGGAGGTCCCACCGGTCTCCTCCGCCACCATCGACTACTGCGGTGACAAAGCGCCAGGAAGCGATAGTCGGATCCTCGACGTTTCGTTTGGCATTGTGTCCCGAGAAGAGACCGGCCTCCATGTCCGACATGATCCACGGTCCGGACCCTTCGCCACTTCCCCACACCGTGGAGTCACCAAAGTAAGTCGTCTCCATGGTGCCGGTGCCGACCGCGCGCCCATTGGTGGAGGAATTGCCGTAATCGAAGCAGCAACCACTGTCGTAGTGGGTGCCATCGACGACATAGTAGATACCTTCGGGTTCGTCATTGATGGCGATCCCGCTGGCGTTGTTGTCCCGAAAACCCATCCCCGGCATGATGAAGACCCCATATGCCTTGTGACCGCTGATCGTGATCGGCGCCATGTCGGCAATCGGTTGGGTGTCGAATGCACCTTTGGCGGGTCCCTTGAACGTTCCGGGAGCTCCCTGAAGAAGATCATTGCCTCTGCCGGATTGGTCGTAGATGCGGTTGATGACGCAGATCGTGTTTGCGCAGAAAGCGTCCTGCGCTGCCGCGTTGGCGTATCCTCCAGCATCGGTGCGGGAGGGCTGGACAATGCCGATGTCCAGAGTACGGGCGTCCGATGCGCGTTTTACCTGATAGAGCGGCCCGTTGTAGGAGGCAAGCAGGGCACGAGTTGTGCTGTGAGCCGCGACGCAGGGTGTGTGCGCGGCGGCATAGATGTCGCAGGGACCTTGCGGCCTGTGGACCACCGCGGCCGTGTGGGGAGCAGCCTGCGCGGCGGCGGACAAGGCGGGACATAGCAAGGCGGTTGCAATCGTGAGCCAGACGCTGTAACGGAAGTTTTTCATGATAGGTGGAATGCCTCGTTCTAGTTAGTGGCTTATAAATCCCGCACAGTCGCCCAGGGCCATTGTGCGGATGGTGGCACTCAGTTGCGACTTCAGCGCTCCGAGCTATTTTAGGGGGTTTTAAGACGACACTCACAAAAGCTGGTGACTATACTGTCGAGTGACACAATTCTGTGCATCACCTCTCCTCTCATCCGATTCCCTGCTGCCAGCAAAAGCATCCGGAGCTTCTAAGTATGCGTCTCTCCCTGCGACTTCCTCTCGTTCTATCCCTTATTGCTCTAACCGGCTCCGCGCTGGCCGAAAATGGGGAGGCAGGCTGGCTTCGCTACGCACCGATTCCAAATGCACAGCAGTATCGCGATATCCCTTCGAAGATCATCGTTCGGGGCCAGTCTCCTATCGAGACTTCCGCATCCAGGGAGCTTCAAAAGGGGCTCTCTTCCATGCTGGGCCGTTCGTTCACGATTGAGATTGCAACCGGCCCCTCGGCGCCGGAGAACGCCATCGTCCTCGCTTCCACGAACGATCCGAGCCAGAACGGCATCACCGCGGAGCAATATCGGATTCAATATCAGAAAGCGAAGCATCAGCTTCTGGTGACCGGCGGTAGTCCCACGGCAGAGTTGTATGCCGCATTCCACCTGCTCGAAGAGGTGGGAACTCAGACTCCCATCCCCGCAGATGATCGGCAAGCGCCTTCCGCGCCGGTTCGTTGGACCGACGAGTGGGACAATCCGAACGGCACAATCGAGCGCGGCTACGCCGGACCCTCGATCTTTTTCGACGCCGGCCACATCCGTCAGGACCTGACGCGCGCTGGGGAATACGCGCGGCTGCTGGCATCGATCGGAATCAACGGCTGCAACATTAACAACGTCAATGCGGACCACCAGACGCTGACCTCGGCAAACCTGAAGGAGATCGCACGGGTAGCGGATGTGTTCCGCCCCTGGGGCGTACGGCTGGCTCTGTCCATTAATCTTGCCAGCCCGCAGGAGGTCGGCGGGCTCAAGACCTTCGATCCTTTGGACCCCGCGGTGGCGGTCTGGTGGAAGGATAAGGTAGATGAGATATACGCCCTCATTCCGGACTTCGCGGGATTCACCGTCAAGGCGGATTCGGAAGGACAAAAAGGGCCGTCGCAATATGGCCGGTCACCTGCCGACGCGGCCAATGTTCTCGCTCGCGCCCTTCGCCCCCATCGCGGCTTCGTGCTCTATCGCGGTTTTGTTTACAACAATCACCTGGACTGGAACGATCTGAAGGCGGACCGGGCTCGCGCCGGCGTGGATAACTTCGTCCGCTATGACAGCACCTTTGAGCCGAATGTCATCGTGCAGGTGAAGGAAGGCCCCATTGACTTCCAGACCCGCGAAGCAGTCAGTCCTCTGTTCGCAGCGCTGCCGCACACGAGCGTCGCCATTGAGGTTCAAGCCGGCGCCGAGTACCTGGGCGAAGAGCGCCACATGATCTGGTTGCCGGAGATGTGGAAATGGGTGCTCGACACCGACATGCGAGCGGGAGGGCGGGCAACAACGGTAGCCTCCATCGTGACCGGAAAAGCATTTCCACTGCCTGATGGAAAGCCCCGGCCAGGAGGCTTTGTCAGCGTCACCAACGTGGGAATGGAGCCCAACTGGGTTCACCATCCGATGGCCATGGCCAATCTGTACGGATTTGGAAAGCTGGCCTGGAATCCTGAGGCCAATTTGGATGACGTAATCGATCACTGGACGCGCCTGACCTGGGGCAATGATCCTGCCGTCGTTCGGACCATCGATTCGCTGCAGAAAAATTCATGGCAAGTCTACGAGAGTTATACCGGCCCGAACGGAATGGGCACGCTGACGGATATCACCGGCGAGCACTACGGGCCGGGCATCGAAAGCGCGGAGCGGAATGGCTGGGGCCAGTGGTTTCGCGGCGACAAGAACGGCATCGGAATGGACCGCACCGTGGCTACAGGGACCGGATTCTCCGGGCAGTATCCACCTGAGCTCGCCGCCAAGTACGAGTCGCTGGCAACTACGCCGGATGACCTGCTGCTCTTCCTGCACCACGTTCCTTACGACTACAAGCTGCACTCCGGAAAGACTTTGATTCAGAGCATCTATGACACCCACTACGCGGGCGCGCTTGCGGCTGCGGAATACGTTCCGCAGTGGGTTGCTCTGAAGGGAAAAGTCGACGAAGAACGGTACGACAAAGTGCTGCAGCTGTTCAATTACCAGGCGGGCCACGCAATTGTCTGGCGCGACGCCATCAACGAGTGGTTTCAGCGCATGTCGGGCATACCCGACGCACAAAGCAGAGTTGGCCACGATCCCAACCGCATCGAAGCCGAAGCTATGCAGGCAGACGGCTATGCTCCGATTGACATAACTCCATGGGAGACCGCGTCCGGCGGCAAGGCTGTGGTCTGCGCCGAGGCCAAAGGATGCATCCTGAGCAAGCAGGTGCAGGTACCCGCAGGTAAGTACGATATCGCCGTCCAGTACTTCGATCTGCGCACCGGGATTTCGCACTTTAGCCTGCAGGTGGATGGGCACGATGCAGGATCGTGGGCGGCTGACGATGTTCTGCCGCCGGCTCCGTTCCGGCCACGGATGGATGGCTCCACCAGCACGAGGATTACCTTGCACGATGTGGCGCTCCATCCTGGAGCCACGCTCACTCTGCGCGGTGTACCTGATCTTTCCGCTGGCGAAGCCCCCACGGGGCGGCCGCCCGCTGCCGGGAACAACGCGCCCGGACGGACGCCCGGTCCGCGCGCAGATCCTCGCGAACTCGCTCCCGTGGATTACCTGGAGATCGGCCCGAACGGGCTAATTACGCCGCAGTAGCCTGGCAGGTGCCGACCGACCTACGCCTTTCCCACACATGCCGAATCAGACGGCATCAATCGCGGGCGCGGATCGCTTCAACAATTCCATTTCTCATCCCGGGTGCATGCCTCTGCCGCCGTGAGTGAGCCTGCCGCTCGGATCATCCCTGCACAATCACAGGCGCAGCTTCCACCGGGAAGTTCACCGAGTTGGCAATGAAGCAGAGCTCGTGCGCTTTGTGGTGCAGCTCCCGGGCGCGCGCCGCATCGCTCTCCGGCGAAATCGTCACCTTAGGATTCAACTGCACGCGGGTGAAGATACCCGAGCCATCCGGCCGCTCCTGCATCGTCCCTTCAGCTCTGTCCTCGTAGGCAAGCACCACAATTTTGTTCACGGCACAGACATGCAGATACGAGAGCATATGGCATGAGGAGAGCGCCGCCAGCAGCATCTCCTCCGGGTTATAGCGGTCGCTGTCTCCCCGAAACACGGGATCGCTCGAACCCAGAATCTCCGACTTGCCTGCCGCGGTCAGCGTGAACTTCCGGCCGTAACTGCGGTAGGTGGCTGTTCCCTCACCCGTATTGCCAGTCCACTGGAGTGTGGTCTCGTACTGGTGCTGTTTCATGGCCTCGGCTCCTCACTCGATCCCCAGCTTCTTCCAGAGTGCGTCCACCCTGGCAGTCACCGTCGAGTCCATCTTCAGCATCGGCGGCCACGGGCGCGTGAACCCTTCCGCCGCCCATTTGCGGGTGGCGTCGATCCCCATCTTCGAGCCGAAGTTCGGCAGCCGCGAGGCATGGTCCAGCGAATCCACCGGCCCAAGCGTGAACTGAATGTCGCGCTCCGGATCGATGTTGTTAGCCACGCGCAGCGTCACCTCCGCCAGATCCTGGACGTCGCAGTCTTCATCCACCACCACCACACACTTGGTAAACATCGCCTGTCCCATGGCCCAGATCCCGTTCATCACCTTGCGCGCATGCCCTGCATACGACTTGCGAATGGAAACGATCATCAGGTTGTGGAAGACCGCCTCAGGCGGCAGACAGACGTCCACAATCTCGGGAAGAGTCAGCTGCATCAGCGGCAGGAAGATGCGCTCCACCGCCTTGCCCATCCAGGCATCTTCCATCGGCGGCTTTCCGACCACGGTCGCCGCGTAGATCGGCTCTTTGCGGTGCGTGATGCAGGTCACATGGAACACCGGATATTGGTCTTCCATCGTGTAGAAGCCGGTGTGGTCACCGAACGGACCTTCCGTCCGCAGCTCGGCAAGATTCACGTAACCCTCCAGCACATACTCGGCATGCGCTGGCACATCCAGGTCCACGGTCTCGGCCTTCACCAGCTCCACCGGCCTGCCGCGCAGGAAGCCCGCAATCAGGTACTCCTCCACCTCAGGCGGCGCGGGCACGATGGCGGCAAAGGTAGTCGCCGGATCGGTGCCAATTGCGACCGCCACCTCCATGCGTCCTTCGCGCACCTTGGTCAGCACCGTCTGCGGAATCGAGCCTGCATGGGCAGCGGGTGCAATGCCTCCTGAGGTCTGCGCCATAATATCGACAGCGTCGGTGGAGGCAGCGCGCAGGCGGTCTCGCAGGTGCTCGGCGGCATTCTTCTGCCGCTGCCAGTGCATGCCCGTGGTCTGACCGTCGTACACCTGCATCCGGTACATACCCACGTTGCGCTTCCCGGATTTCGGATCGCGAGTGAGAACGCAGGGCAGCGTGATGAACGGGCCTCCGTCGCCGGGCCACGTGGTAAGCACCGGAAGTTTTGTAAGGTCGACATCTTTCCCGCGATGAATGACCTGCTTGCAGGGCGCGTCGCCGCGTTCCATCAGCTTAGGAAAGAAGCTTCCGATCTCGGCCAGCTTCGGCAGCATCTTCAGCTTGGCCAAAAGCCCCTCCGGCATCTGCGGCTGGAGTAGAACCCGGATGCGGTCAGCGATCGAGTCCAGCGACTCGGTTTCGAGCGCGAGCTGCATGCGCCGCATCGAGCCGAACTGGTTCATCAGGACCCGCGCTCCTCGGTGCCCCGCCACGTTCTCAAACAGTAGCGCTGGCCCCCCGGCGCGCGGCGTTCCCTTGCCCAGCTTGGCGGTGCGGTCGGCTATCGCTGCCATCTCGAGATAGGGACTGACCGGCTCCTGGATCCGGCGGAGCTCGCCTGCCTTATCCAGAGTACGAATCCAGTCGCGAAGATCGGTATAAGCCATTACGCTCCTATGCTGAGGGAAACTGCGGCACGAAACCCCACCCGCCACATCCATGATGCATGAATGGCTCGTCTTCAGATCAGGCGGGCTCCTGGACTTCACTCCTCTTGTTTCACTCCTCTTGTTCACCTCGAAATGCCAGGATTCCGGGGAAACTCCCGTGTCAAGCCCCTCCATTTTATAAGTCCCAACTATTCAGCAGCTTGAGGTAAGTATTGGGTGTGACATGAGTGGCCCTCAAACCGATATAATAGAGATAGGAGCAGAACCAGAAGGTCGCCATTGAGGCGGCCTTTCTTAATTTGCTTGTCCTAACTACTTTGTTTTCAAATTTTTACCCGCAAAGTGTTCTGGAATCTTATTTTTACACCTATATGCCTGAAATCCGAGGAGTTACGGGGTGGGGGTACTACACCTTCAAGAAGGTACTTCTCCGCCACAACACCCAATTGGGCAGAAAGCACACCGCGGTGAAAGCCAAAGCAAATGCCAGCGAGGTGAGCTGAGTCGAGTGATACCGCGCAAACAGATGCCGGTATATCCAGAGCCACGCGCTTGTCTTCATCGACGGCATCATTGGATAGATCAGCGCTCCCGCCGGAACCCGAATCCAGATCAAAGTCTCCACAAGAAAGCTCGAGAGCACGAACGCGGCAATCGCATTCGAGCCGAACACAAGCCATGGCCAAACCAGCCACTTGCCGATGGAGCTATCCTGAATGCGGCGCACATCGATGAACCAGTAACAGCCCGCTAGCAGAGCCAGCGACCAACCCGCCGAATAAAGCACGTACGAGCTGGTCCACAGATTTTTGTTGATCGGGAAATACGGATCCCACAGACTTCCGCCCAGAAACAGCAACAGCGCAGCGAGAATGAGAACCATGGTCGTGCGCGACGGCAGTGTTAACGCCGAGACAGATTCCGGTTCTGTCCCCTGCTGCATCGGCGACCCCGCCTGCTCCACGGCCTCGGGCCTGCGCAGATAAAGCGCGGCAATCGACCCGATGAGCGTCGTAGCCAGAGCAGGCAGCGTACTCAGCAGGCCCTCCGGATCGTGGGTGCGGTTGTAGAGAACGCCGGTATGCAGGACGCGCACGGTCAGCGCGTTGAAGGCGCGGTCCAGCCAAGCCGCAAGATTGTGCACGGGGTCCAGGATTGGAATCGCGTGCGTGGGGATGGCGTCCGAGAGTGACCCCACTGCCGATCCCGGAACCGGCACAAAACGCATCAATGCCCAATATCCAACAAGGAGCGCCGCAACCATGGCGCCGAGAGTGCGCTTACGCCGCGTGACGAGACAGATCAGCCCGGCGGCGAGATAACAAACTGCGATCCGGGTGAGCACACCGAAGATCCGCAGGTGACTCATGTGGAAATGGGGATAGGCGGTGAGAAACATCTTGATCGCGAATAGGGTCGCGGCTCGTCGCAGCATATGAAGGGCAAGCGTCCGCCTGGACTCTCCCTGGGCGAGACGGGATTCGATGGAGAAAATGATCGAGGCGCCGACGATGAAAAGAAAATTTGGAAAGACAAGATCAGTGAGGGTAAAGCCGTTCCAGGGCGCGTGGTCCAGCTGCGCGTAGACATGGTCCCAGTCGCCAGGATCGTTGACCAAAATCATGAACGCGATGGTGATCCCCCGCAGGACATCCACGGAGAGCACGCGGCGGGAGGCGGACGGCATGCCGAGGATTGTATCCGCGGAGAATCGCGATTGAGTTGAAATTATTTTGTGAGGAATTGGAGCATCTTCAAATTCTGCATTAGGCTACGCACTCTACCCGTCCACATGACCCGCTCCAAAGGGTCAGTAGACCTCACCCGAGTTCGCAAGGAACCACGAGCATAGATGCGGTGTCTATCGCAATGCAGGCAGTTCCAAGCTGCTGCACGAGACGCATCCCCTCGCAGGTGCGCCCCAGTGATGGACGTCATCGGAGGTGGATCATGTTTGAGGGCAATCTGGTGGAATCTGGCGGCCGGGTGGAATCGAAGACGCAGCAGTGGTCGGCAGCGGGATCCCTGGTCCTTCAATGTGCGGGGGCGGCGCTGCTAATCGCAGTCCCGATGCTGCGGCCAGCGACGATGCCGATGAAGATCGACACGCCACAGATTACAGTGCCAAACCTGAAGCCGATCGAGATCGTGCATGCAGTCTCAAGGGCGGCGCTGGGCTCCGCGAGCGCGATCACTCCGTCCGGAACACCGGCTGTCGTAGAGCACACGCGCGGACTTGTGTTTTCGCACGCTGATCTAATGGTCGAGAACGATCCGGTTCCGCTTAGCGCGGGTCCAACGGCCATGGGACCTGAAACTGGAACGCTAGCGTCGGTGATGACGATTGGGAGCGAAGTGAATGCCGCAGCGGTAACACGGCCGCGAGCCACTAGCCTGGTGCGAATCTCACAAGGAGTTTCCAATGGCATGCTGCTCACTCCCGTCATTCCCACTTATCCGAAGATCGCACAGGTGGCGCAGGTTCAGGGCACGGTGGTGATCGATGCCGTCATTTCGAAAGCTGGCCGCATTGAGAGCCTCACTGTGGAGAGTGGCCCGGAGATGCTGCGAGCCGCCGCGCTGGAAGCCGTGGCGCGCGCCCGCTATGCACCGTACAAGCTGAATGGCGAGCCGGTTGAGGTGCAGACAGTGATTCGCGTGGAATTCCGGTTGAAGTAGCTTGTCGAGTCAGGCGGTGTTCAAGGATTCGGCAGTGAGGTTGGTCTGCGGGAACGATGCGTCTTCCTGGTAGTCGTGCAGCGGGTAGCCGGCCTGCTTCCAACCATCGAAGCCGCCGCGCAGCGGACGCACGCGAGTAATGCCGAGCCGATGGAGCTGCATGGCCACCTTGGCCGAGGTCTCCTCCGAAGGGCAGGTGCAATAGAGAATGACATCGCGGTCGCGCGGAATGCGATCGGCATGGGCGGCGATATCGGAAGGGCCGATGCGCACGGCTCCGGGAAGAACGCGCGGGTCAGGAAGATAATCGAGCGGGTGCCGCAGGTCGACGATATAGGGCATCTCGTTCCGGCTTGGCGCGGCCTCGATCATGGCCTTAACGTCGGAAGGCTCAATCCGGAGCTCGAGCACCTGCGCGAGGAAACGGTGCCGCTTGACGATGCGCCAGAGGAAGAAGCCGGCGACCATAACAACGAAGAGAGCAGCGGCAAAGTGGCTGAGCAGGCCGAAGAAGGCCTGGCTCCGTTTGGCAAGATCGCCGAAGAAGCGACCGGCGAGCAGAAACGTCATCGACCACACAACTGACCCGGAGAGATCGTAGAGAACGAAACGCGAGTAGGGCATTCCGGTCTGTCCGGCGATTGGTGCGGCTACGGTCGAGAGGCCCGGGATGAACTTGGCAAAGAGCAACGTAACCGGGCCACGGCGGCCGAAATAGTCCTCCGTGCGGGCGACGCAGGTTGCGGCTTCCAACGAAACTTTGCAGAGCAGGCGGACCACACGCGCTCCAAAGCGCCGCCCTAACAGGTACCAGGCGGAATCGGAAAAGAGGCAGGCGGCAAGGACGGCCGCCAGAGCAGGAATCTCTGAGACCCGATGTGTGGCGCTAAGGGTGCCGGCCGTGAGCAGAAGCGGAATGCTGGGGACTGGCATGCCGAGCTGCTCGACGAGCACCCACACGAAGAGCACCGCGTAGGCATGGCCGACGAAGAACTCAATAGGCATGTGAAGGCTCCCTGCTGTGTAGATGTAGGTTAGCAGGCTGCCGATGCGAAATGAGTTGAATCTTACCCGTCGGCGACGAGCCCGTCCGGACTGGTTGCCATCGAGGCTGAGGCGCCGTTGCTGCGTCTACATGGCTGGCGGATGGTGGGTATCGACCGAGCCGTCTCCAGAGCCGGAGTCATCGCCAGATTTGCGGGCCGTGCTCTTGACGCCGCCTGGGTTGACTGAGTCACGCAACTCCTTGGAAGGCTTGAAGAATGGGACTCGCTTGGCGGGAACGTCAACGCGCTCACCGGTCTTAGGATTACGCCCGATCCGGGAGTTGCGCTGGCGGGTGCGGAAGCTGCCAAAGCCGCGGATCTCGATCTTGTCACCGGCCTTGAGCGCGCCAATGACCGACTCAAAGAGCGTATCGACGATGATTTCTCCGTCGCGTCGGGTTAGGTCTCCGAGAGCAGTCACTCGGTCGACAAGATCAGCCTTGGTCATCGCAGTGTCTCCTTGGTTCCCCAGCGTCCGGCAAGTGCTACATGCTGATTGTAGATGGGATGCAGCTCCTCTGGCGACAGTGGTCGAAAAAAGTTGAGGAGAAGGTCGCGGCTTACGGACCGAAGTTGCGAACGCCGTATAAAGCAAGATTAAAAATGGGAGAGCGTTGGTCTTTCGCCACGCGCCGCTTAAGAAAAAGGCGGCACGGATTTTTTAGGTCCGTGCCGGGAGGCCAGTGACGCAACTCGTGTCGGACGGGGCTTACTGCCACAACCATCCGGAAATATGTGGAGCAGTAGGAAGCTCCCGATTTTTATAGTACCACCTTTTCCTCAGATGCAACTGTAAAATTTCCACCGTTCGGAATTTCTCTTCCCTTCAATCTACAGAAACCCGTAGGAAGATGAAATGTTGCGCCGATTTCACCTCGAGCGAAATCACACTTTCAGGGCAGGATCAGGACATGAGTCCGGGGCTATCGAGTTGTCGGGCCATGTCGGCATCGCGCTGGGTAATGCCGCCAGCATCGTGCGAAACGAGAGCTAACTTCACTCGATTGTATCGGATATCGATATCTGGGTGATGACCCACCTGCTCAGCCAGCTGCGCTACGCGGTGGACGAACTCCATAGCCTTGGAGAAGTCTGAAAAGGTCCAATAGCGGGCCAGCTTGCCCTCTTCAATAGACCACTCGGGCAGCTGCCGGAGAAGATCTGCGATTTCGGATTCCGGGAGGCGATGTTGCGCGGGATTCATAGCGGCATGACCTCGGTATGGATTGTGGGATGCGGAGCCGGCGCTGGACAGGATGCCTGGAGAGCCAGAATGAAGGAGAATGTGAGTATGGCAGAAAAGAACGAGCTTTGGACGGCGGTCGACAGCTATATCCAGCAGACCCTTGCTCCCAACGATACGGTCCTGGATGACGCGATGAAGGCAAATTCGGCAGCTGGGCTGCCCGGTATCGACGTTACCCCGAGTCAGGGCAAACTGCTGCACCTGCTTGCGCTGGCAACGCGGGCGAAGCGGGTTCTGGAGATCGGAACACTCGGAGGTTACAGCACTATCTGGCTGGCGCGCGCGCTGCCACGTGGGGGCCGTGTGGTGACGCTCGAACGCGAGCCGAAGCACGCCGAGGTGGCACGGGCCAACCTGAAGCGGGCCGGAGTAGCGAAAAAGGTCGAAGTCCGGGTGGGAGCGGCAGCGGAGTCCCTTGCCCAAATGCATTCCGAGGGCGTCAAGCCATTCGACCTGATCTTCATCGATGCCGATAAGCCAAGCAACCCGGTCTATATGGACTGCGCGCTAAAGCTTGCAAAGCCCGGCACTCTGATCATCGTGGACAACGTAGTCCGAGAGGGGCAGCTGGCGAACTCCACCAGCACAGACCCGGCGGTGGTGGGTACGCGGGAGATGATCGAACGCATGAGCGCGGAGCCGAGACTGGTAGCGACGATGGTGCAGACAGTGGGCAGTAAGGGCTACGACGGGTTCGCAATTGCATTGGTCCGTGAATGAGGCGGGACAGATGGCGGGGTATTCCTGCTGATCGTCGCACTTCTAGATCATGCAGCTGGCGCCTCATCGGTTATCACGCGGCCGTGCTCGCCCACATCGACTCTGCCTCCGGTAACGGCAGCAGCGAGATACTTGATCCCGAGCACGATCTTGCTGGACGATGCCTCCCAATATTGAGCTTCGGTCACGTTTACGCGCAAAATTGTGATCTCCGGATCGTCTTCGCCCTTCGGGAACCAGGCTTTGTACATGGGATTCCAGAGCTCGTGGATTTTTGTCCGCTCACGGCTGATCGAGGCAAGCCCCTTGGCGGTCACGTAGCTCTCGTTTTTTGGGTCGGAGTATACGAGCGTGATGTTCATGTCATTCTGCAGCTCCGACACCTTGGCGGATTCGTGCCGCGTGAGAAACCAGACGCTGCCATCAAAGGCTGTCTTCTGGGTTGCCATTGGACGGGCATCCATGGAGCCATCCGGTGCGGCAGTGACCATCATGCAGATGTGAACATCTTGGATCAGCTTGCCAAGCTTCTCGATGCCTTCACGGCCTGTGAGTACCTTTTGCTCACTCATTTCTGTCTCCTCAGTGAGGTTGGATGCAAGAGCCGCGACAGCTGGCGGCTGCGGCCGAGCCGGTACAATAGAGTCAATCCCCGCATGTGCTGGCGTTCGAAACAGAGCCGCGGGTCACGATGCTAATGCCGGATACACCTTCCATCGCCGAGCCTGTTGCCGTCGGTGCGTCCGCGCGTGTGCTGAGCACGCCGGAGTTCCTTGCCGGGGTGAGAGCCGAGGATCCTCGTGTCGCGATCTTCGACTGCGATGGCACGCTATGGTCGGGGGATGCAGGATCAGGATTCATGCGCTGGACGGTAGAGCAAAGGGTTCTCTCACCTGAGGCCATTGCGCGTCTTGACGCGAGATACCGCGGCTATTTGGCGGGGCAGGTTTCGGAGCTTGCGATCTGCGGAGAGATGGTTCAGATTTACGCCGGATTGACAGAGTCCCAGATGAGATCTGCCGCGGCTGAGTTCTTCCGCGCGCAGATTGACGCAAATATCTTTCCTGAGCTGCGGTCGCTGGTCGGGGAACTGCAGGCGGCAGGGGTGGAGATCTGGGCTGTGAGTTCGACCTGCGACTGGGTCATTGAACAAGGCGTGCGTCGATTTGGAATTTCCGCGAATCGCGTGCTTGCAGCCAGAGTAGAAGTTAGGGACGGGATAGTAACCGATCGACTCGTAGACGTGCCAACCGATGAGGGCAAGGTCACGGCGCTAGCCCGCGCCGGCATCCTCCAGCCGGACGTCGTCTTCGGCAATTCGGTACATGACGCCGCGATGCTAAAGATTGCGCGGCGGGCGTTCCCCGTAAATCCGACGCCTGCGCTGCTGGAGCGCAGCGCTGCCGAGGGCTGGCCGGTGTACTTCCCGGCCATGGTGGCGGCAAAATAGCGATGCTGCTCGAAGGACTGCACATTCCGCTGACGACTTCCTTCCGACGCGACGGCAGTGTGGACTACCACGCTCTCGCTGCGAACGCGCGGCGGTACTCGCTTACACCTGCGGCGGGCCTGATTGTGCTGGGACCTACCGCCGAGCCGACTCTGTTGGATGATAACGAGACGCGCGAAGTGCTGCGTGTGGTTGCGGCAACCGCGTCGCCCGAGAAAGTGCTGATTGCGGGAATTGCGCGTGATAGTGTCTGCGGCGCGCTGGAACTGGCGAAATGCGCCTCCGAGCATGCCTACGACGCGGTGCTGGTGGGAGTTCCGGGTTTGCCCGCACGTTTGCAGTCGCTCGAATTGGTCACCTTCTTTCGTGCAATAGCTGATGGTTCCCCGCTGCCGGTGCTGCTGCTGAGCACCGCTGAGCGATCACTGTCAGCGCAGGTAATCGTGGAGCTGTCCTCTCATCCAAACATCGCCGGTCTACTGGCGGCGCACGCGGTGGGCGAGATCACTTCCAACGCGCCTGCCGTGAAACGCGAGGTGACCGTCACGCATGTCTTCACCGCGGTCACGAAACGCATGCTGCGGTCGTCTGGGACTGGTTTGATCTCGCCTGCCGAATTGGGGATGCTTGTGGCACCCGCTCCAACACTGCGCACGCGGACAAAGACCGTTGGTTTTCAGGTCATCGCGGCGCGCTCAGGGGAGTTGCTGGACGCGCTTGAAAGTGGAGCGGTCGGAATCGCGCCGGCATTCGCTGCAGCCGCACCCCAAGCCTGCTATGAAATCTATGCGGCGTGGAAAGATGAGGATCAAGCGTTGGCTGCGGAAAAGCAGCAGCGAATCAGGGAGGCTGCCGGCTTGGCCGAGACGCTGGGACCGGGCGGGTTGAAGTTTGCAGCGGACCTGAATGGCTACGCTGGCGGCTTCCCTCGGCTGCCGCATCTTCCACCCTCCGGTGAGCAACGCGCCCAACTCGAGCAGTGGATGAAGCCGCTGCATAACTAGCGGGCGGAAATCCGGCATGTGGGTCCGGGAGTTCCGGAGCGCAGGCCGCAGGTCTAGGCCAGCGCAGCCTCTCGAGATGCGTGCAGATCCTGCAACCTATAGACAGTAAGTCGGCCCTGCTGAAGTGCCGCGATGCCTTCTGCCGCAGCACGAGCCGCAGCGACCGTAGTAATGGTGGGAACGCGTGCAATCACGGCAGCACGGCGAATGGCTTTCTCATCAAAAAAGGTGTCCTGCCCGTGCGGCGTGTTGATGATCAGCTGAATGCGATCTCCTTTGATGAGGTCGACAACGTTGGGACGGCCTTCCTTCACCTTGTAGACTCGCTCCGGCTGCAGTCCAGCGCTCTCGAGCACCTCCGCAGTTCCATGAGTGGCGACGAGGTGGAAGCCCATCTCGACGAATGTGCGGCCGAGAGCGGCGACCGCGTCCTTGTCATTGTCATTCACGCTCATGAAGATGGTGCCTTTCGTGGGCAGCACCTGTCCGGCCGCGATCTGTGCCTTGGCGAATGCCTCACCGAAGTTGTCGGCCACGCCCATGACTTCGCCGGTAGACTTCATCTCCGGCCCCAGCACGGTATCGACGCCTGGGAATTTGACCCAGGGGAAGACGGGTGATTTGACGAAATAGTGCGACCCGGTGTCGAGGTCGGCTCCGCTGGCTGTCTGCTCGGGCAGCAGGTTTCGAAGCGTCTGCCCCGTCATCAGCCGCGATGCAATCTTGGCCAAAGGCACCCCGGTCGCCTTGGAGACATAAGGCACGGTCCGGGACGCACGCGGATTCACCTCAATCACATACACGTGGTCCACATCGTTCGCATCGCGCTGGATCGCAAACTGGAGATTCACCAGACCGACGACTTTGAGAGCCAAAGCCAGCTTCCGCGTGTAGGCGCGAAGCGTATTGAGTGTTTCCTCGCGAATGCCGACAGCCGGGAGCACGCACGAAGAATCGCCGGAGTGAATGCCGGCCTCCTCAATGTGCTGCATGATGCCCGCGATCAGCACGTCGCGCGAATCGCATAGGGCATCGACATCCACTTCCACGGCGTTCTCGAGGAAGTGATCCACCAGCACCGGCCGCTCCTGCGAATACTCCACCGCTTCAC